>SAMEA3663036__coassemble_498_pt1 | contig 18439 bp, 20 predicted proteins | sample SAMEA3663036__metabat2_high_PE_014 | metagenome-assembled genome bin SAMEA3663036 (sample SAMEA3663036) | pig gut metagenome | biome: pig gut; feature: pig-associated habitat; material: faeces | place: France | collected 2012
TATGAGAAGGAGTGCAAAAATCTTCAAATAATCCTTGCACACCTTCTTGTCGTCATTATCGAGCCATGCTCTTTTCGTAGAATACGATGTTCCCTTTTTCTGCATTTTTTATTGAGAAAAAAGTTTTTTTAGATTGTATGCTTTGAAGAGCCGTCGAAGCAGTGTGTGCAGACCTTGCATTTTGGCAGTCCGATAGCCTTTATGATATCCTCGATTTTCGAGAACTTCAGCGTATCAATGTTCAGGCGGCGTGCAATTTCTTCCACCATAGCGTTATATTCAGGAGAGCCAGTAGTGGCATATTGCTTTAGACGTTCCTCGGAGAGAGCCACATCCTCCACATTGTTAGCATCGTCGAGCATGGTCTTAGTGTTTGCCCCACTTTCGAAGTCACGAATAACACGTCGTGCAATAAGTTCCAGTTCGTTTTTTGACGCAGAGAAGTTCACGAATGGGCATCCCCAAATAAGCGGAGGGCATGCAATTCTCATGTGCACCTCCTTTGCTCCAAGATCCTTAAGAATTTTTGTGTTTTCCTTCAGCTGTGTTCCTCTCACGATGGAGTCATCACAGAAGAGGCATCTCTTTCCTTCAAGCATTGCTTTGTTAGGAATTAGCTTCATTTTTGCCACGAGGTTTCTCATAGACTGGTTTGCGGGCATAAAGGAGCGAGGCCAAGTAGGGGTATATTTTGATATGCTACGCTGATAAGGGACCTTATGCCCAGCAGCATATCCCACTGCCATACCTATTCCAGAGTCAGGTATTCCGCATACGCTATCCACCTCTGTAGGGTCTTCCTGCCCCATGCTGAAACCAGTGTCGTAACGCATATCCTCCACGTTCTTTCCCTCATAGACAGAAGTCGGGAAGCCGTAGTATATCCAGAGGAAAGAGCATATCTGCATGTTCTCCTCAGGTTTTCTCAGCTGCTCCATGCCTTCAGAGGTTAGTCTAACAATCTCTCCTGGTCCGACATAATAACTTGTCTCGAAACCAAGGTTAGGGAATGCTGTAGACTCTGAAGTGGCTGCCATAGCCCCCTCTTTCTTTCCAATAACGATAGGTGTTCTGCCCCAGAAGTCACGTGCTGCAATGATTCCGTCTTCTGTGAGAATGAGTATAGAGCATGAACCCTTCACGGTCTTGTAGACATTCTCTATTCCGTCGACGAAATTCTTACCTTTTATTATAAGGAGACCGATGAGCTCAGTAGGATTTATTCTTCCAGAAGAGAATTCAGAAAGAACCATATTCTCACTGAGCAACTTTTTTGCTATCTCGTCGGCATTGTTTACCTTTGCAACAGTAACGAGAGCGAAGCGACCGAGATGAGAGTTCATGAGCAGAGGCTGTGCGTCGGTATCAGAGATCACTCCGATTCCTGCCTCTCCGAGGAACTTCTGCAGTTCGTCTTCGAACTTTGTTCTGAAATACGTGCTCTCAAGATTGTGTATAGAGCGTTTGAATTCTCCTGTTTCCTTAGAGTATGTTGCCATGCCCCCTCGTTTTGTTCCGAGGTGAGACTGATAGTCTACTCCGTAAAATAATTCCTCCACGCAGCGGTGGCGCTGAATCGTACCAAAGAAACCTCCCATAGTGCGGTTTGTGTTTGATTTTTATGTGTTACTTGAAACTGCTTTTTTTATTCAAAAAGCACCCATTATTTTTTTCGGCACAAAATTACTATTTTTTTTTGGAATCAACAAATGCCAAAGGAATTTTATTTGTTTTTTTGAATGATTTTAAATGTTCCCTTGACAATTGTCTATATCTTGCTCTTTTGAGAACTCTCTTTTAAATTATAGAAAAAGTAGGAAATCTCGGAGAAGATCATTATACCATTGACTGTATGTGTTGTCGGCATTTCTCATAGAGAAAGTATTTTCTGAAACACATAAAGAAGAATCGAGAGACTTCTGGAATACTAATATATATCGCTTGGGAGGATTACCAGGAAGAGTCTGTATGCCGTTTTTTTCCTTCAGTGCAAACCCCCTCTCCTTTGCTTTCAGACAGAATTTTTCGAGCACCTCAGGAGGCAGAATTAGTGAGAATGGCCCACCCTCTTCCAGCATTCTGTATGCCCCATCTATAAGAGTTTCAAAAGGCAGTGACGAAGTGTGACGAGCTCGTTGTCTTCCCTGCTCTGGACATTCGAGCGACTTATCAAAAAAGGGCGGATTGCATATGATGGCGTCAAATCGTTCCTGCCTACCCTCTGATATTTCTTTTTCTATGAAGCTTTGGAAAGAGTCGTGTATCAATGTTATCCTTTCACTCCAGGGAGAGGAAGAGAAATTTGTAGAGGCATCGATAACTGCCTTATCGTCAATCTCCACAGCCGTAAATTGTGCTTCTGGAAATCTCTGCGCCATCATGAGTGTAAGTATTCCCGTTCCTGTTCCGATGTCGAGTATGTTCTTTCCACCGTATGCCATAGTTCCTAAGAGGTCACTGTCTGTCCCTACCTTCATCGAGGCATTTGTCTGGTCAATGGTGAACAGCTTTAGTCTGAATAGTTTTTTCTTCATAAGAATGCGTTGCTTGTCTGGTTAAGAAGATATACCTTGCTGACAGGTGAGATGTGATGCTTTGCTTAGACTTTTTCTTAGAAACAAGAATTCTTGGCTTTAAGGAACGAGAGTAAATGTTGTGCAGAAACGCTATTTGTTAATCGTTCAGAAATTTGTTTTTCATGCGATACTCTGCGAGCTCCACATATTTTGTTCCCGGTCTGCCGTAATTGCTATATGGATAAATAGATATTCCACCGCGAGGAGTGAAGAGTCCAATCACCTCAATATACTTTGGATCCATGAGCTTTATGAGGTCTTTCATGATCGTATTCACACAGTCTTCGTGGAAGTCGCCATGGTTTCTAAAGCTAAATAAGTAAAGCTTTAGACTTTTACTCTCAACCATCTTATGGTCAGGAATATAATTAATGCAAATCTCTGCAAAATCTGGTTGACCAGTAATAGGGCAAAGACTGGTGAACTCTGGACAGTTAAAGCGCACCCAGTAGTCGTTTTCTGGATGGCGGTTCTCAAAGCTCTCCAGCACTTCTGGTGCATAATCTTTCTTATAGACGGCGTTTCCTCCGAGTAATGTAAGTTCTTCTTTTCTTTCCATTGATATATTTATTGTAGATGGATAATAGAGGTTAAAAAGAGTCTTTTATTTCTTTGATGCGAGATATTTCTGTAGTCCCCTACTTCTCAGTCGACAAGCAGGACATTCTCCGCAACCATCACCAGAGATGCCGTTGTAGCAGGTGAGTGTTTCATTGCGCACAAGGTCGAGAACTCCGAGTTCATCAGATAGCGCCCACACCTCCGATTTGTCTAACCACATCAAAGGAGTGTGAATAACAAACGGCTCATCTATAGCAAGATTCAGCGTAACGTTCAAGCTTTTAATAAAACCATCGCGACAGTCAGGGTAGCCACTGTAGTCTTCTTGTGAGACACCAGTAACAAGGTCGTGAATACCCAATTCCCTTGCATACACGGCAGCCATTGATAGGAAGAAGAGATTTCTTCCTGGAACGAATGTGTTCGGATAGCTATCTGCTGGTTTTTCCTTATCCATAACAATGGAAGGGTCTGTAAGCGAGTTAGAAGCCAGAAGAGAAATGAACGTTGCGTCCTTAACATGAAACTCAACGTCTGCCTTTCTTGTTATCTCTCTTGCTAATTCCACCTCCTTAGCATGTTTCTGTCCGTAGACGAAGCTAAGCGCAACAACTCTCCGAAAATGTTTCTTTGCCCAGAAAAGACAGGTTGTGGAGTCTTGTCCCCCACTAAAAACAACGAGGCATGATTCTTTTCTCATATTATTACAAATCACTTATTTTCAACACATTGTAAGAGATATCATTGTCATAGACATCTATTCCCTCAAGGTTTTTCACATAGTTAACAACACGGATAGTAATCGGAAGGATTATTATCTCATAAACGGTTTTCAACACCACCTCTACAATCATCATCCAGAGAATATCGGTCATAGAGAAGAGTCCTCCGAGTGCCACCGGGAAGAAGATGAGCGAGTCGAAGCCCTCCCCACCAATTGTTGAGACGATAGCACGTAGAAAGAAATTCCTTCCTTGCGAATGAATCTTCATCTTGCTCATGATGTAAGCATTTACGAAAGATCCCACAAGGAATGCGAGGAAGCTTCCGAGTGCCACTCGTGGCACCAATCCAAAGACATAGTTAAAAGCCTCATCATTATGCCAGTAAGGGGCGGCAGGAATAGCGATGGCAAGGAGTCCGAGTGCTGCTACGAAGAAGTTCATGAAGAACCCCATCCATATTATCAGACGTGCCTTTTTGAATCCCCACACCTCAGCAATGCAGTCATTAATGATGTAAGAGACGGGGAACACGAGTATTCCAGCTGTTGCTGCAAAGGGTCCCAGCTGAATAACCTTTGTCACTAAGAGATTAGATGCTATCAAGCATACACAAAACAAAATGCCCAAAATCATAAAGGGCACAGAAACTGTTTGAACTGTTTTTTTCATTTTTTCCTGTTTTTTACGTGGTGGTCTGGAATACACGATCTGGGGGCACTCATCGCCCTCAGTATCAAAAATTCTATTTTCGACTGCAAAGGTACACATTTTTTTCTTCACACGCAAGAACTTTCGTAAAAAACATCATATTTTTCTTTTTCGATAGAACAAGAGAAGAGTGTTTTTCCGATACAGAGCCTGTCTCTTTTGTGACACTGTCAAGCAAATCACGTTAAATATAATATAAAATAATGTGGAACTGGGCAGATATTGAGAAAAAAGCAGTAATTTTGTGGCTTAAAAAAACAAAGAAAACAAAAAAAGCTCAAGACTATGTTGAAAACATTAATGATTGTTGGAATTGGAAGTTTCTTTGGAGGTGCCATGAGAAACTTCCTCTCACAACAGATAAAGAGTGTCACAGAAAGCGGTTTTCCATTGCCAACGATGGTGGTGAACCTTTTAGGATGCCTACTGATTGGATTGGCATATGGTTTCTTCAATCGTATGGGATTAGGCGGCAGCACATGGTGCCTTCTTCTCACCACTGGGTTCTGTGGCGGTTTCACCACTTTCTCCACATTCTCCAACGAGAGCCTGCATCTCTTACAAACAGGATGCTATCACACTTTCATTGTCTATGTGGCAATAAGTGTCGTGGGAGGAATCGCTCTCACACTGCTTGGCTATGTAGCCATGGGCAGGGGTGTTTAAGACAGGGAGTGTTGTTGAGAACAATAGATGTCGTTGCGGGCATTCGATGCCCGGATTATTGACGGCAGAGCAGATTATGAAACAGGGACAGGGGTGTTCAAGGCAGGGGTATTGAGGTAGGGGTGTTCAAGGCAGGGGTGTTCAAGGCAGGGGTGTTAGAAATTTTCGTTTTTGTCAACAACAACATGTCGCCATCCCTGCTTTCCGAGACCGATGGAAAGACCGATGGAAAGATTCACCATATGATCGCCAAGTTTGTCTGACACACCGTTTGAGTCAAAACTTTGGAAAGTAGTCATAACACCTAATTCTCCTTTCAGCGTCAGACGGTCGTTTAGCCGATGGCGATAGATAAGTCCGTAGGAAAGAGCAAAGGGATGGTTGTCGCCCTTATGGTTTTTCTCATTGTATGCCATGCGGAAGTCGGAGTTGTGTATAAAGCCGAATCCGAAAAAAGGCACAAACTCGTTCTTTATCGCTCCGGTATACTCCTTCATGCGTAATCGTGAGAGGTTATAGAGAAGGTCAAGGTGCACGTATTCGTATTTGTTCGAGATATTCTCACTGTCAACGAATTTGAATCCTTGTATGGCAAGACGTGAGCCAACAGTTGGCGTATACCATTTTCCTAATTCGAAAGCTGCCATCGGCTTCACTCTGCTGAACATTCCTCCTCCCATAGGTGTTCCCATAAAAGCAGAAGCACCAGCAGAAATGCTTATGAACCAGTTTGTCTTTCCTCCAGGAGAAAGGATCACTGCAGAGGTGTATGCATTTATCTCCTCTTCCTGCTGGTTTTGAAGGGAAAGGCCTTCTGCAGGAGATTCATCACCTGTTGCAGGAAGATCTTCATGCTTCTCCGCCATCACAGCATTTGTGAGAGTCAAAAATATCAATATAGCAAAAATTCTTTTTATCATAGTATCCTTTTCTTTTGTTGAGCATTAAAATTTTCTGCAAAAGTAATATATTTTTTTATATCACGCAAGAAAATTTAACCTTTTTTGAAAGAAAAATATCATGAATCCCTCCCATGTCAGGTATGTCCTCAGAATCTGTATTCTATTTTCCCAAGACAGGCAGCATATGTTTCTGAAAGCACGTCGTGCCAGTCTACACCAATGCTGAGATGTTTTCCTATTTGCTTCTCAGCATGGAAAGCGACGTAGTTTTTCTCGCCAGAAGGGAGTATATCATATTTTGACGCAACAATCACCTTTCCTCCTATCTGTAGTTGACAAGGGAGCAAGAGTTGAGGATTCACGATGAAGGTGGTGTAATCGTTATGGTAGCCTTTCGGATTAAAGAAATTCACTCCAGCAGAGATCACGAACCATCCCACCCTACCGTATGTGGCAGCCTGCAGCTTCCATGTTTTTTCAGCAAAATCCATGTCAAGGAAATAACTGTTCAGAGAGAAAGAGAAATCTTTCTTTGAATGTGTGTAGCCAATTTTTATCTCATCGATATAAGAGGCGTAGAGATTATCTTTTCTCAACATCCATTCATCTTCCGTAACCTTATCGTCGACAATAAAGCTCGGATTAGAGAATTTTCTATGATAGGCAGCCTGCAGCTGTGTAGTCTCAGAGAGCGTGGCAATGAGACTGCTCTCGAAATTGTGCCTCACCTCATGATGGTTGTTGCCAGAAATCGAGTAGTTATAATACATCATTCTGTCTCCCAGAGAAAGTTGCACATCTCCAAACGAGCAGTCGAAGCGGATATAGAGGTCGTTGTTCATCTGACCAAATTTCTGACTCTCGTCATTCTCTAACCTCACACTGTTCTGCTCTTTGTCCCACTCCCATCCCAACATCATGTTCACCTTCTCTGTCAAAGGCGTGTTCAACTCCACAAGTCCAAACATCACATGGTAAGATGTTGCCACTGCCTTCCGCTGCTCATCAATCATCTTGAACTGAGGAGCATTAGAATATTGATACCCGCCACCAATGAGCCAGTTGCCAACGTTCCTGTCGAGGTCGAAGAAGAAATGTGTCTTGGTGGTGTATTCATGACTACCGATTTTTGATTGCCTTATAGGGTTATAGAACTTATAGTCGGTATATTGCTGTGTGAAATACGTCTGGAGGCGAGAGTGAGGCGACAGCCAGTTTGTCATGTGAGCTCCGAGGTGGTGAGCCTGATTGATCTCGTTCGACTTGTCCATATAGTCGAAAGAGCCAGAGGCATAAAGGGATGTCTTCTCGCTGCCATATATTCCCTGCACGGAGTGTGCATAAAGGTTGTCGGAACCGAACTGCATTCCAGTTAGAACATTCAAACCGTCTTTCTTCCTTACAAGGTTTATGTCTATAACCCTTCCGAGACCAAGCGTACCCTTTGCAACTCCCGTATTGTCGCAAATCTGTATTCTCTCTATCTCCTTTGCCTTCAGCTGATACATGAAAAGGCGCATGTCGAGATTCACCGTAGAATTGTCTACTCTAACATTATAAGAAGTGGCTATGTCTTTGAAACCGCCTTGTATCAAGTCAGGGTATGCCATCAGTATATCAAGCAAAGTCTCTTCACCAGTGAGAGTCATGCGCTGTGGATAGATTACCACACGGTCACAATACATCTCTACGAAACGTTCAGGAACTCCACCAACGGAATAGGCAGGAAAGAGCCAGAAAAAAATTGCGAGCCAAAAAAGGTTATCATTAGTTTTCATAAGTATGTTTGTTAGGCTTATATCCTTAAGGTAGTACTGGAAGGAAAAGATAGAGCATTGAATAATGCTTTTGCAAAATTAGATAAAAAACTCTTTCCATCAAAATTTCTTGTAAAGAATTATCACAAAAAACGAAAAAAAGTTTTATTTTCCTTGGCAGAACAAAATAAAAAACTTAGCTTTGCATGAAAAAACAAAGTTCTTGGAAAGCCAGGGGCACAAATATTAGGGCAATACCCACCAAAAAGATAAAAGACGAAAAAAAAGAGTTTTTATGACAGAGAAAAAGAAATATCCTATGGGAGCGGCTATTGCCGACTATCATAACAATGGCAAGGCAGAGACGTTGAGAGTTTTTGCTCAAGATTTTGAAGAAGATGAGATACCAGTAGAGACACTATTCCGTGATTTCGACAGTATGCCTTCTCTTGAGCAAAAGGCTCTACAAATGGCAAGGGGAAGGATTCTTGACGTTGGTGCTGGTGCCGGTTGCCACTCTCTTGCCCTTCAAGAAATGGGTAAGGAGATTACTGCTATTGACATCTCTACAGAATCTGTTTCTACTATGATATGCCGAGGGGTGCGCAATGCCCTTGAGCAGGACTTTTGGCTTGTTGAAGAGCGTTTCGATACAATCCTCATGCTCATGAACGGAATAGGAATCATTGGGACCGTTTCAGAGCTCCCACGCTTCTTCCGCCATTTAAATAACATTCTAAGCGAGAACGGTGAGGTGATCTTAGACTCTACAGACATCTGCTATCTCTTCGAGGAAGAAGATGGAATTATTGTTCTACCAGACAACGGCTATTACGGAGAGATGGTTTTCCAAATGCAATATAAGGATATTATCGGTGAGAAATTCCCTTGGCTGTATATTGACTTCGACACTCTTTCTGAGAAAGCGGAAGAAAACGGCTTTTGTGCGGAATTGATTATGGAAGGAGAACATTACGATTTCCTCGCACGAATAAGAAGAAAATAACAGAAGCAGAAAAATTATAGTAGGTGCGACATAGTTGCAGTTTGAGATATGGAATTATGTCGCCCCTACTTAAAACGCCCTATTCTCCAATTTAGAGTATTTTTCTCCTTTAGAATTCTACGCTAAGAAGATAATCCACAAGTTTTACGTTCACCTTACTCAGTTCATGGGAGGCCTTATGGAGATTACGACTGAATTCCTCAAACGTGTCAACACCACCATCTACGAGGTCGGTAACCGACTTCACAAGCATACAAGGCACCTTCAGTAAAGAACAGACAAAGGCAACAGCAGCTGCCTCCATATCTTTCAGTCGTCCTCCGTTCTCTTCTATTATCTGAAGGTCGCAAGGCTGCATGTCGAGAGAAGAACCTGTTGTCACTTTAGCCATTTCTAAACCAAGGGCATCTGCTACCTCTTTAGAACGTGCTGAGAGTGCATAATTTCCGAGAGCCTGCGTTCCCCATTCATCGTCTCCCATGACACGACGGTCGTGGAACATCACTCCACTGCCAATATACACCTTTCCTATTTCGGCACCATATTTTTTGAATGCTCCACACGTACCACTGTTTATGACAATGTCAGGATGAAGCGTTTCTATCGCCTTGAGTGTTGTGAGTGTGGCTGCTTCACAACCAATGAGACTGGAGCCATGTTGTGTTCCGTTCACCACAATGTGCAGCACATTTTCTCCGTCCAGTTGCTTCTGATAGAGAGCACATGGAAGTGAGCCAAACGCTCCTTCCACCTTTTCAACATTGAATCTCTCAATAAAAGGGGCTGCTTCAGCCTCCTTTGCTACTATGTAACATATATTCATTCTGTTCGTTTTTTTCAATTATATATACACCTAAACAAAATTATCGCATTTCTTCTTTCACCAATACTTCACCATCACTTCACCATCACTTCACCATCTCCCTATGTTGCGACTGCTTCCATCTCTTAAAATTTTCCTTTGCAATGGCATGCAGCTCAGGAGAGAAGGTCCAGTCGGCAAAGCGAGAGGAGATAATGTCAACCGCCTGCTCAGAGGGATGTAACATATCGGGATTGTAGAAGCGATAGTCGCGGAGCTCGTCGAGCATAATCTCGTATGCAGGGAAATAGGCTGTCCAAGGAAATTCCTTCACCAAGGCATCTGCCAAAAGCAGCAGTCGTGCCTTGTGGAGCTGCGAGACATGGTAGCCGTATTTCTTGTAGCGGTAAGGACTCACGGTAAAGCAAACCTTCAACTTTGAATTGTAACCCCTTAATGCAGAGAGAGTAATACGCCATCTTTCAATCAATTTTTGAAGCTCATATTCCTCCTCCACGAAACATCTTGACGGCTCCTTATGACAGTTTGCCACAACAAAATCGTCTTCTGCCAAACGGTAGCAGCGCACAGTGCCAAACGTAACACAGAGAAGGTCGGCAGTGAGAAGAGCATGACGTGCAGCGCACACCCCTTTCTCGATTTTCTCCCTGCATTCCGACTCCGTTGTGGCAGAGAACCGATTAGTATGCAGCCAACTGTGATAGACACCCTCCTGCCCTTTGAACACCTTTCCCGCAACATCGAAACTCTCGTCTGTCAACACCTCTATTGCCTGCGCAATGCTCACAGGATTATAAAGCACGCCAAAGGGATTCACCGTAACCTTCTCCTCCCCCATTCTCTTCTGAAGATGCTCTCCAACATGCTGCGAGAAGCAAGAGCCGAGCGTCAGAACCCTTGACTCTGGCGTTAGCGTTATGAAATGTCTGGGAAGTGGGATTTGCGTAAAGAGTTCCATTACTGAGAGCTTTTTTGACTGTTTCTGAAACGGTTATTTATTCTCACTGAAAGGGAAGAGTCCAAAGAGTTCTGCATCAATCATGTCTGTGACAATCTTCAAATCCTTTGGGTTATCTCCGAACTTGCAGGTGTCTCCATCCACGATGATTAGTCTTCCCTTGTAGTTCTTTATCCATTCCTCGTAGCGCTTGTTAAGACCAGTGAGATAGTCAATACGAATAGACTGCTCGTAGTCTCGCCCTCTCTTCTCTATCTGCGCAATGAGATTAGGAATTGAGGAGCGGATATAGATCATGAGGTCTGGGTAACCAACGAGCGACATCATCAGATTAAACAGATCAGAATAGTTTTCGAAATCTCTGTCACTCATATATCCCTGTCCGTGAAGGTTTGGTGCGAAGATCTGTGCGTCCTCAAAGATTGTTCTGTCTTGAATGATTGTCTCCTGCGCCTTTGAAATCTCCACCACTTCCTTAAACCTTTTGTTCAAGAAGAAAATCTGGAGATTAAAAGCCCATCGGTGCATGTCTTTATAGAAATCTGCAAGATAAGGATTGTTGTCAACTGGTTCGAAGCGTGGAGTCCATCCGTAACGCTTTGCCAGCAGATGCGTGAGGGTAGTCTTGCCGCTACCAATATTTCCTGCTATAGCTATATGCATTTTTTCTATATAATTATGTAAGGAATATGAGATGCTCTTTGTTTAAGAGCCCCATAAAAGAATATTTTAATAAGGTGTAAAGGATGAAAAGAACAGTCTATTTCTCTAATGAGAAGAATCCATATAGCAACTGATCTATACGGTCTGTAATGGTTCTAAAATCCTCTGGGTTATGTTCAAAATCGAGGTTGTTGACATCGATGATAAGTAGTCGACCCTTGTACTCCTTCGTTATGAAGTTCTCATAGTGGTTGTTTAAGCCCTTCAGATAGTCGAGCTGGATGGTCTGCTCATAGTCACGTCCTCGCTTCTGAATGTTTGAAACAAGATGGTCGATAGACGACCTAAGGTATACCATCAAATCTGGATATTTCACCAGAGAAACCATCTGTTCGAAAAGCTCCATATATGTTTCAAAGTCTAAGTCGGAGATGGAGCCCTGATCGTGGTTATTCCTTGCAAAGACATGCACACCTTCGAAGATGGAGCGATCCTGTATAACCGTCTCCTCACTGTTGTTTATCTGAAGAATATCCTTGAAGCGTTCCTTTAGAAAGAACACCTCAAGATTGAACGACCATCGTTTGATGTCTTTATAATAATCTTCAAGGTAAGGGTTGTCAACAACCTTCTCGTATCTCGCCTGCCATTTGTAATGTTTGGCAAGCATGCGTGTGAGTGTTGTCTTCCCACTACCAATGTTCCCTGCTATTGCAATATGCATTGTATGTTCTGTTCTCTATGTCTTAATATTACTTTTACTCCAAACATCTGGTGAAGGTGCTCAGCAAGGTGTTGGGCAGAATAGACGGAGCGATGCCTACCGCCTGTACAGCCAAATGCGAAGGAGAGCGATGTGAAGCCTCGTTCCATGTATCTTCTCACATGCCTTTCTGCCAAAGGGTAGATATTCTCAAGGAAGGAGAGAATCTCACCATCTTCCTCCAAGAAGCGAATCACGGGAGCGTCAAGACCAGTAAGAGGTTTATATTCTTCATATCGCCCCGGGTTATGCGTGCCTCGGCAATCGAAGACATACCCTCCTCCATTCCCCGACTCATCTTCTGGTATGCCTTTTTTATATGAGAAACTCCACACCTTCACCACAAGTTCTCCCTGATGGTCGTATTTCGACACCGAGGGACTACTGATACTGCCTTTCGGAGAATTAGGCACTTTCTCCTGCAATAGCTTTGTGGGTTGCTCTTGCAAAGATGTCTTGGCTTTTTCCTTCATGTTCCTCACCACTTCTTGCAGAACATCGGTGAGGTATGGGAAGGAGGCTTTGAACTCTGGAAGGAGTGCCTGCAGATTCTCTATTGCAGCAGGAATACTCTTTAGGAAATGCTCTTTCCTCTCGAAATATCCGCGGAAGCCGTACGCTCCTAATACCTGCAGGGTGCGAAAAAACACGAACAACAACAGTCGTTTCTCAAATGTCTCTCGGTCTGGAACGTCTGTAAGCCCCTTAAGGCAGTAATAGTAGATATCTGTAAGCTCTGTTCTCAAATACTCTGGATATTTTGCTGATGCCTGCCAGAGGAAAGAGGCGAGGTCGTAATAAACAGGACCTTTCCGTCCGCCTTGAAAGTCAATGAAGAATGGTTCGCCGTCTTTCAACATCACGTTCCTTGCTTGAAAGTCCCGATACATAAAGCCAACGATATTCCCTCCATCTTCCCTCGTAAGCTCTGAGGCGAGCTTTCTAAAGTCTTCCTCTAACCTCACCTCATGGAAGTCCACTCCAACGGCTTTTAGAAAGCAGTATTTGAAGTAGTTGAGGTCGAACATAACGTTCATATCATCGAAAGAGGGCTGTGGATAGCATTCCAACCAGTCCATGCCCTCGCCGCCCTTCACTTGAATCTTCGGAAGACGCATTATCACCTTTCTCAGCAGCTCTATCTCTTCACGGGAATAGCAGCCTCCAGACTCTCGGCCCTGGCAAAGTGCATCGAAAAGGGCGTTGCTGCCAAGGTCTTCCTGAATATACCTCATCTCGTCTTCTGAGACTGCAAGAATCTCTGGCACTGCAATTCCTTTCTTCAAGAAATGCTCTGCAATGGTGAGAAAGGCATGGTTTTCTTCCTTTGATGTTCCAACCACTCCAACAACGGTTTTCCCTTCCTTGTCAGCAAGGCGGAAATATCGTCTGTTGCTTCCTGCCTGCTTTAGCGGAGTGATTTGTGCGACCTCGGTGTTAAAGGTCTCTGCATATAGTTTTTTTAATGATTCCATTGGTTAAGTAGGTTTACTGAAATCAGGTGAGCAGAATCTCTTTGCAACGATTCTTTTACGCAGTGATGCAGCATTTAGAAATGCTTCATCACCCTATCCATTTCTCTACGATCTTCCTTGTCTTTCAGCGTGTTACGCTTATCGTATTCCTTCTTTCCTTTTGCAAGGGCAATCTCCATCTTCGCAAAGCCTTTTTCGTTTATGAACACACGAACAGGAACAATCGTAAATCCCGACTGGTGCTTCGTGTTCTGCTCAAGGTATTTAATCTCTTTTTTGTTCAGAAGGAGCTTGCGGTCGCGGCGTGCCTCATGGTTGTTATACGAACCGTAGAAATACGGGGAGATATTCATTCCCTTCACCCACATCTCACCGTTGTGAACATAGCAGAACGTGTCAACAAGCGATGCCCTACCCTCACGAATGCTTTTTATCTCCGTGCCGGTGAGAACCATGCCTGCCGTGTAGGTATCGATGAAGAAATAATCGAACTGTGCACGCTTGTTCTTTATATTTATTGAACCTTTCGTTTTCTTGTCTTTTGCCATAGTTTTTTCCTTTCCATGCAACATAATCAAGCGAGGGGGGCAAAAAAAATGCGCAGTAGGCAATGCTGGGATTTCTATTAAAAAATCTATGCACCCACTTTTTTTTATTCGCTTAGAACAATTGCAAACTTCTCAATGTCGTTGTCAATGATGCAAGCAATCTCGTCTGTCCAACGCTCTTCGTTTGCCACAAACTCATCGTCAAGGGTGTCGAAGTCTGGGAACTGCTCGAAAAGTGCCATGAACTCATCGTCGTCACACTCTATCTCTATGCGCTTCCGATGCTTGTCGTAAAGCTTGTGGGCTTTCTTAACAAGGCGTGCAAGGTCTATCATGCCCCAAGAGGCAAGGGCCTTGTCGAAGGGGTTGCGGAAGAAAAACGGACCAAGCCCGTTGTGTATCAACTGCACAAAGCCTCCGTCCATAACCTCCTCGCGAAGCATCGAATAGCCAACGAGCGTAATCTGGTCGGCTGTCAGTTGCGACATGCCCTCTGCCGTCAGTCTTCCACCAACAGCATCGAGAATAGCATCCACAAACGCCTGTATGAAATCATCCATACCACCTTCTGCCGCCTTGCGGAGAATAGAGTCTTTTATCTTTACTTCTATCATAATTCTTTTTCTGCACCTATTGCTTAGGAGTCTTATTCTGTAAAATTTGTTGCAAAATTAATAAAAAAAAATCGTTCTGACTCTATTTACACAAAAAAAACGTAAATACTTTATATTTTTTCTTCGTAATTTCAAAAGATTTTATTAATTTTGCACTCAGAAATTTCTTTATAAACAATATTCCAGCCGTTGAGGAATAACAAAAAGACATTCCAATATCGCTGGAGAATAATAAATTTTTACATTATAGGTATGATTTATACAAAGGAAGTAAACGACATGTGCGTCGTTGCAAAAGGTCCTAACCACGGACCAGCTCCAATCCCAGAAGAGGGAAAATGGATTCAGGCAAAGGAGATCAAAGACATCTCCGGTCTGACACACGGTATCGGTTGGTGTGCACCTCAGCAGGGTGCTTGTAAGCTCACACTCAACGTAAAGGACGGTATCATCGAGGAGGCACTCGTAGAAACAATCGGATGCTCTGGCATGACTCACTCAGCTGCTATGGCTTCTGAAATTCTCCCTGGAAAAACAATCCTCGAGGCTCTCAACACCGACCTCGTTTGTGACGCTATCAACACTGCTATGCGTGAGCTCTTCCTCCAGATTGTCTACGGACGTACACAGTCTGCTTTCTCTGAGGGTGGTCTCGCTATCGGTGCAGGTCTTGAAGACCTCGGCAAGGGTCTCGTATCACAGTGCGGAACACTCTACGGCACAAAGGTGAAGGGCTCTCGCTACCTCCAACTCACTGAGGGTTACATCACAAAGCAGTTCCTCGACAAAGACAACCAGACATGCGGCTACGAGTTCGTTCACATGGGCAAGTTCATGGACGCTATCAAGAAGGGTGTTCCTGCTGACGAGGCTCTCAAGAGTGTAACAGGTACATACGGCCGTACAAAAGAAGAGGACGGCGCAGTTAAGTTCATCGATCCACGCAAAAACTAATAGGAGGAATATAACATGATACGTGAAGTAAAATTTGAATCTCAGGATCGTCGCGAGAAGCAGATCCTCGCTACTCTTAACGCACACGGTATTGCTTCTATTGAGGAGGCAAACCAGATTTGTGAATCTTACGGACTTGACCCATACATGACATGTGAGGAAACTCAGATGATCTGCTTCGAAAACGCAAAGTGGGCTTACGTCGTAGGTACTGCCATCGCTCTCAAAGAAAAGGCAAAGAACGCTGTGGAGGCTGCTAACTACATCGGTGAGGGTCTCCAGGCTTTCTGCATCCCAGGATCTGTTGCCGACGATCGTAAGGTGGGTATCGGCCACGGTGAGCTTGCCGCTCGCCTCCTCGAGCCAGAGACAAAGTGTTTCGCTTTCCTCGCTGGACACGAGTCTTTCGCAGCTGCTGAAGGTGCCATCAAGATTGCTCAGATGGCAAACAAGTCTCGTCCTGCCGACAAGCCTCTCCGTTGCATCCTCAACGGTCTTGGCAAAGACGCTGCTATGATCATCAGCCGTATCAACGGTTTCACATACGTAAAGACTCAGTTCGACTATTTCACTGGCGAGCTTAAGGAAGTAGAGCGCATCGCTTACTCTAACGGTCCTCGTGCTGCTGTGAACTGCTACGGTGCTGACGACGTTCGCGAGGGTGTTGCCATCATGTGGAAAGAAGACGTTGACGTTTCAATCACTGGTAACTCTACAAACCCAACACGCTTCCAGCATCCTACTGCAGGTACATATAAGAAGGAACGCACACGCGCAGGAAAGCCTTACTTCTCTGTTGCTTCTGGTGGCGGTACAGGACGTACTCTCCACCCAGACAACATGGCAGCAGGCCCTGCTTCTTACGGTATGACAGACACACTCGGCCGCATGCACTCTGACGCTCAGTTCGCAGGTTCTTCTTCTGTTCCTGCACACGTAGAGATGATGGGCTTCCTCGGCATCGGTAACAACCCTATGGTAGGTTGCTCTGTAGCTTGCGCAGTAAATGTTGACTTGGCTTTGAATAAAAAGTAAACTGTAAATAAGACAGTTACAAAATAATAAAGTCTCCTGCAATCGTAATGGTTGCAGGGGATTTTTTTGTTTGTTTAGTTCTAAGGATGGTAAGCATAGATGTGATTTTATAGTCGCTTCTACTGCTCTTCTCCTACTATTCGTTAGAGTTTGTGTAATACAGAAATGTCTTGCAATATCAGTTTTTCAGGTGCCAATTAGGTGCCAACTTTGGACTTTATGAAAAAGTGGCACCTGAAATTAGGATAATTAGCTGTGTTTTAATTTGATATGCCTTACACAAACAAAAACAACAAATGGAGAAACATTGTACATCGGTGTATTTTGTTCTAAAGAAAAGTCGTAAGGACAAAAATGGACTATCACCTATCGTTACTTACATCAATGTTAATACAGAGCGTGCCTCGTATTATACAGGTAAAAAGATTAAAGCGTCAGATTGGGATGCTGAAAAACAATTAGTCAAAGGAAAGTCTGAAGATGCTAAACTAATCAACGAATACCTTTACCAACTCCGTAATAAGGTCTTTCAAAAGGAGATTGAGTTGATGGAGAAAGGATTTATGATAACTGCCAATCTCATAAAAGGAAGCTGTTAATGACCATGTAGAGGCGGTTAATCAGAAAACACTAATGGAGGTATTCAACGATTTTCAGGCAATGCGCAAACCTCTTATCGGAAAGAAGATTGCCAAAGACACCTATGAGGACAATGATCTGACAGGACGATACATCAAGGAGTTCATGGAGAAGCAGTACCATCGTAGCGATATTTATCTACACGAGGTCAAGATTGGCTTCATTCAAGGTTTCCATACTTTTCTACTGACAGAGAAGAACAACCGTCAGAACTCATGCTCAAAGCACTTGAAGTTCTTAAAGCAGCTGATGAATATAGACGTAGCTAATGGTTATTTACAGTTCAATCCTCTCAATATATATAAGGTGGAGCGTGAGCCTGTTGAAATTGACTTCCTCGATCACAACGAACTACAGAAGATTATTAACTTTGAGACTCCTATCAAACGATTCGAGAGAACCAGAGACGCTTTCCTATTTGGATGTTTTACAGGTCTTGCATACATTGACATCAAGACTCTCCGTAAGGAACACTTTGAAACTGATGAAGAAGGTCGCATCTGGATTAAGAAGAAAAGAGTAAAGACTGGCGTTCTCTCTCGCATCACTCTCCTACCTATTGCGAAGTTGCTGTTGGAAAAGTACAAAGATTTGGAAGGTGATATGGTTATGCCTATCCAGGATGCAACCGATGTAAACGAGAACTTGAAAGATATTGCAACTTTATGTGGTATTAACAAACGAGTAACCTTCCACACTTCACGTTTCACATTTGCATCAACAGTAACTCTAGCAAACAACATCAGCCTCGAAGTAATATCTAAGATGATGGGACACACAAACACTCGAATGACAAGTAGATATGCCAAGCTAGTTGATAAAGCTATTGGTGAACAGATGGATAAGCTTTCGAGTCAATACGATGTCTAAGCGCATGTACTTATAACAAGTTCGATTTTTAGCAAGCTGGAGTCACTTTCAGTGCCTTTACCCTCCCTTAATTCCGCAACACTATAATTTAACTTTATTTATAATTTCCTGAGCAACAAAAAGTTGCCTAGGATTTTGCCGTGTCAGATTTTTCACTTATCTTAGTGTTGCAATTAGAAAACAAGCGAAAATCGTA
>SAMEA3663036__coassemble_526_pt1 | contig 17713 bp, 12 predicted proteins | sample SAMEA3663036__metabat2_high_PE_014 | metagenome-assembled genome bin SAMEA3663036 (sample SAMEA3663036) | pig gut metagenome | biome: pig gut; feature: pig-associated habitat; material: faeces | place: France | collected 2012
TCTGCATCACCAATCAATACAATCATTATAAAAATCATTTTGCACACCTACTTAGTTAAATAATTTTTATCTTTGGGGCGTTCTTCGCTCTAATAAAAAAAAAGAAATAAACACGGTGGAGGGGCTCCTCTCTCCACCTTAACCCGAAAAAGAAAACAACGAAATATGAAAAAGATTCTTTATTCTATTATGGCTCTCGCAATGGCGTTGTTCACTCTGCAGAGTTGTGAGGATGTTCCTGCTCCATACGATATTCCTGAAAATGGGGATACTCCAGACAAACCAGTGGTGGAGATAAAGGAAATTACGTGTGCACAAGCCATGGAGCTCTGTAACGCACTTGAGGACGGTGCAACCTCTGAGGAGACTTATAGCATCACAGGTTACATCACCGATGTTTTTGAAACCGTAAGTCGTGGTCAGCAGTCTTTCTGGCTCTCAGATCAGAACGATGGTCAGAAGATGGTTCAGGCATACTGGGCAAATCTTCCTGAAGGTGTTGAGTCGTTCACAAAGGGCTCTAAGGTAACCATTACTGGTAAGCTTCTAAAGTTTATGAAGAACGGTGAGGTGATTACTGAGGTAAAGAATGCTGACGTGGAGATTCTTGAACAGGGAGGCGGAAGCACTCCTGGTGGTGATGCCATTGCTATCTCTTGTGCAAAAGCCGTGGAGCTCTGTAACGCACTTGAGGACGGTGCAACCTCTGAGGAGACTTATAGCATCACAGGTTACATCACCGATGTTTTTGAAACCGTAAGTCGTGGTCAGCAGTCTTTCTGGCTCTCAGATCAGAACGATGGTCAGAAGATGGTTCAGGCATACTGGGCAAATCTTCCTGAAGGTGTTGAGTCGTTCACAAAGGGCTCAAAGGTAACTATTACTGGTAAGCTTCTAAAGTTTATGAAGAACGGTGAAGTGATTCCAGAGATAAAGAATGCTGACGTGGAGATTCTTGAACAGGGAGGTGTAGAGAAGCCAGACGTTCCTAGTGGTGATGTGAAGCACATCAGTGTTTCTGAGTTCCTTAGCAAGAAAGATACAAATACCACATACGAGCTTACAGGTGTTGTGAAGAACATCCAAAATACAACCTACGGTAACTTCGACCTTGTTGATGGAGATGCACAGATATACATCTATGGTCTCTTAGACAAGGACGGCAATGCCAAGAATTTCGCAAGCCTCGGAATTAGTGAGGGCGATGAGGTTACACTGACTGGTGTGTATTCTGAGTTTAACAATAGTCCACAGATTAAGAACGCTCAGTTTGTGAGTGTGAAGAAAGGTCAAGGAGGTGGTGAGAATCCTGGAGGCGACAATCCTGGTGGTGATACTCCTGATGCTGGCAGCTTGCTCAGCAATGGCGGTTTCGAGACTTGGACAAGTGCTAACAGTCCTGCTAATTGGAAAACGGCTTGTACTGCAGGAAATGCTACTCTGAGCCAGAGCACTGATGCGCATACTGGACAGTATTCTGTATCTGTTGGAGCTAACTCTTCTTCCAACAAGCGTCTCGGATATCAGGAGACCGTCCTTGAGGCAGGTACATATGTCTTCACCTTCTTTGCAAAGTCAACTAAGAGTGATAAGTCTCAGACACGTGCTGGATATGTTCCTGTTAAAGACGGAAGTGTTGGACAATATGTCTATGGTGACTATGCGAATCTGAAGAGTGGTTCATGGACAGAAGTAACGTATGAGTTTGAACTAAAGGAGAAGACAACCGTTTGTCTTGTAATCATGAATCCGAAGAATTCAAGCTATAGCGAATCTCAGGATATACTCATTGACGATGCAAAACTTGTAAAGAAATAAATAAACTCTATTCCCCCCGTTCTTCAACTTTAAAAAAGAAGAGCGGGGGAGTTTCTTCTATACTTTTTTCTCATTTATTGTTTCTGGTATCTCGCTTCTTTTACTATTTTTCTTGTTTCCTCTTACTTTTTTCTGTGATTTTACTTGATTTCTGAAAAAAAAGTAGTATTTTTGCAGTCCCAAAATAACACAAACAGGAAAAATATGAGACAATCCGTAACAGATATACTAAAAAATACGAGCAAAACGCTGTTCAGTTTTGAAGTACTTCCTCCACTGAAAGGAAAGAGTATCGAACAGATTTATAAGACAATCGACCGACTGATGCCTTTCCATCCAGCATTCATAGAGGTTACAACACACCGTTCTGATTATTCCTATCGGGAAGTGGCACCAGGACAGTATGTTCGCATAGAAGACCGCCTTCGTCCTGGTACAGTGGCAGTCTCTTGTGCCATCAAGCAGAAATACAATGTCCCTGTTGTTCCGCATATCATCTGTTCAGGAAATACCCGTCAGGAAATCGAGAATGAGCTTATAGATCTTGCCTTCTTCGATATTTATGACCTTATAGTGCTTCGTGGCGATAAGTCGAAAGCCGACAATCGGTTTATTCCTAAGGATGGTGGCTGGAGCTACGCCTCTGAGCTATGTGGTCAGATCAATGAGTTTAATGCCGGCAGACTGCTTTTCGGTGACTCCCATGACATGCTCAAGGACGGTAGGCGATTCTCGTATGGAGTGGCAGGATATCCAGAGAAGCACGATGAGGCTATGTCTCTGCAGGCAGATATGGATGCCCTCAAGAAGAAGGTGGACATGGGTGCCGGATATATTGTTACGCAGATGTTCTTCGACAATAGGAAATACTTCAGCTTCCTCGACCGATGTCAGAAGGCAGGAATAGATATTCCTATCGTTCCAGGATTAAAGCCGATAGGTACTCTAAACCATTGCACCATGCTTCCTCGCACGTTCCATATTGACTTCCCTGATCGTCTTGTTGGTAAACTGCAGCGTTGCGAGACGAACGATGATGTCAAGAAGGTGGGAATAGAATGGGCTATACGTCAATGTCAGGAACTTCGTGATGCAGGAGCCCCTTGTCTGCATTTCTACACCATGAATGCAGCAGCAGCAATAGAGACAATTATGAAGGAGGTTTAAATGTGGGATATGTGCTTCCACCTTACGTAAGAAGTAAAGAAATGAGAAACGAATTAAAAAACCATAGACTGCTACTCGATGGTGCTATGGGCACTATGGTTCAGGAATACCGTTTATGCGAAGAGGACTTCCGTGGCGAGTTGTTTCGTGATGTTCCAGTGCAGTTGAAGGGAAACAACGACGTTCTTGTCTTGACACGTCCCGACATTGTTTATGATATCCATAAGAAATATCTTGCGGCAGGAGCCGATATCATCACCACAGACACTTTCTCCTCCCAACGTGTCTCTCAGAAGGAATATCGTCTGGAAGACTATGTCGTGAAGCTGAACCGAGAGGCGGTGAGGATTGCGCAGAAAGCTATTGCTGACTATGAAGAGGAGCAGCCTGAGAGTCGTGGAAGGCATTTTGTGTTGGGAGATGTTGGACCAACGAGTCGTATGCTCTCCATGAGCGATGATGTGAGTAATCCAGCAGCCCGCAGTATCACCTTCGATGAACTCTTTTCTGCTTATGAAGAACAGATAGAAACGCTTGTAGAGAGTGGTGTGGATGGGATAATGATTGAGACAGCCTTCGATACCCTAAACGTAAAGGCTGCCATTGCAGCTTATCGCTCAATATGCAGGAAATATGATGAAGAGCATGCAGGGACGAATGCCATGCACCTCTTCCCACTATTCATCTCTATGACTGTCTCTGATGCCTCTGGGCGTATTCTCTCCGGACAGACAATAGAGGCGTTTGTTGACTCTGTTATATACTGCCAGCCACTGTCTATAGGTATGAATTGCGGAATGGGTGCAGAGGCAATGATTCCTTATTTGCGCAGAATGCGTAAGGCTGTCAATGGTCGTTGCTATGTCAGCTGTCACCCAAATGCTGGACTGCCTAATCAGTTTGGGGAGTATGATGACACACCAGAGGAGATGGTTAGTCAGATAGCACCAATTGTCACAGAAGGTCTTGCAGAAATTCTTGGCGGTTGTTGTGGAACAACACCAGAACATATACGAAGCATAAGAAAACTCTGTGATGATATACCCTACACCCGCATAGTCTTTAAAAATGTTGCAGAAAACAACACCCCTATAGTCGTTAAAGATGTTGCAGAAAACAACACCCCTGCTTCAGCATCTGAAAACAATACCCCTGACTCTGCTCTTTGTCTTTCCGGTTTAGAATCTTTTAGTTTTGGTAAGAAGGATTTTATTGTAGTTGGAGAGCGGTGTAATGTAGCTGGTTCCCGTAAGTTCCTCCGCCTTATAAACGAAAAGAAATACGATGAAGCGATTGATATTGCCAGGACTCAGGTGGAGCATGGCGCAATGGTTGTGGACGTGAATATGGACGATGGACTTCTGGATGCCGAGGAAGAGATGACAACCTTCCTTAACCTGCTGATGTCCGACCCCTCTGTTTGTCGTGTTCCAGTAATGATCGACTCCAGTCGTTTCTCTGTCATTGAGCGTGGTTTGAAGTGCTGTCAGGGCAAATGCATTGTCAATTCCATTTCCTTGAAGCAGGGAGAAGAAACGTTCCTTCGAAATGCCAAGGTAGTGAAAGATTTCGGAGGAGCCGTTGTGGTGATGCTTTTCGACGAAGAAGGGCAGGCAACCGACTATAGTCGCCGTATCGCCATTGCTGAGAGGGCGTATCGTCTCCTTGTGGAAGAAGCTGGTATGAAGCCAGAAGACATTATCTTTGACCCTAATGTGCTCACCATAGCCACTGGAATAGAAGAGCATATAAACTACGCTCGTGACTTTATTAAAGCAACAAAATGGATTAGTGAGAATCTTCCCGGAGCACGAATCAGTGGAGGACTCTCTAACCTCTCTTTTGCCTTCCGCGGAAATAACTACCTCCGTGAGGCTATGCACACCGTGTTCTTGCATCATGCCATACAGGCAGGAATGAATATGGCTATCATGAACCCTATGACCGCCATACGCTATGAGGAGATCCCGGAGAAGCTTTGTGATGCTATCACTGCCGTTATTCTGAATACCTCTGATGATGCAGCAGAACAACTTGTTGCAATGGCTTCTCAGCTTCTTGCTGAGAAAGAGGGGATGAAGGTTGCTTCCAAGGTGGAACCTAAGCAGGAAAAGATGTCTATAAGTGCTTCAGACCGTATTGTGAAAGCACTTGTGGAAGGCAATTCTGCAACCCTTGAGAACGACCTCCGTGAGCTTACCGAAGGAGGCATGAGTGCGTTGGAGGTTGTCTCTGGTCCGTTGATGGAAGGTATGAACACCGTTGGCAGACTCTTCGGCGAAGGACGTATGTTCCTTCCTCAGGTTGTGAAGACTGCCAGAACAATGAAGAAAGCCGTAGATATCCTTCTCCCTGCCCCAGAAAGTTCTGAGCAGACTTCTGTTACAGAAGAGCGGGTTGTTGATGCAGAAAAACGGGTCATTGATGCAGAAGAGCAAACTGTTGGTGCTGGCACCGTACTCCTTGCCACTGTCAAAGGCGATGTTCATGACATAGGAAAGAATATCGTTGGTGTTGTGATGGCTTGTAACGGATTCCGAACCATTGACTTGGGAGTGATGGTAGAGGCAGATAGAATTGTGGCAGAGGCAATACGCACAAAGGCAGACATAGTGTGTCTTTCGGGACTTATAACACCAAGCCTTGACGAGATGTGTCGAGTGGCTGAGGCTATGCAGAAGGCAGGACTGACAGTGCCGTTGTTTGTAGGCGGTGCCACCACATCTGAAATCCATACAGCCGTGAAGATAGCACCTTTGTATGGTGGAGGTGTCTTCCACATGCGCGATGCTTCTCAAAATCCCGTTGTGGCAATGGCATTGCTGAATGCCGACCAGCGTGAAGAGACTTTGCTAAGAAATCGTTCTCGTCAACAGAGAATACGCATGGCTCAGCAGAGGAAGGAACAGCTATTGCGTGTGCAGCGTGCCACAAGTGATGCACTTGGAGAACCAACACCACTACACCGCCGATTCACTTGCAACTGGAACAGTTACGTCCCTGTTCGTCCACCGTTCATAGGGCGAGGAGAAGTGCGCAGGATTCCTTTGAAGGAGTTGATTCCATGTATCGACTGGCTTTATTTCTATTGGGCATGGAGAGTGAAGGAAGACAGTGAGGAGGGACGCCTCTTAAAGAAGGACGCAGAGGAACGTCTGATGCGGATGGCAGAGAATAACGACTATGACATTCGTGCTATGCAGGCTTTCTATCCTGCCAGAGGAACTACGGAAGCAATAGAACTGGGCATAACACGTATTCATACACCACGACAGGCAGCTTTTGACGCTCATGGCAGGAAACGTGAGCAGTGTCTTGCGCTCTGCGACTATGTCTCTCCAAATGGCAACGACTATATAGGTGTCTTTGCTGCTACTGTCTCTCCGTTTTTTGTTGAAGAGATTGAGCATATGAAAAAGGAGGGTACTGATGACTATGAGACGATCCTTCTTCAGACTCTTGGAGACCGTCTAGCTGAGGCTGCTTCGGAGTATCTCAGCAGGGAGCTGGCAGAGGGTGAGTGTCATTGGATGGGTATTCGTCCGGCAGTAGGCTATCCCTCTCTTCCTGACCAGAAGGCAATCTTCTCTCTTGATGCCCTCATACATTATTCCGATATAGGAATTACACTGACCGAGAATGGGGCAATGTACCCACAGGCCAGCGTAACGGGAATATACCTCTCACATCCAGAGGCAGTGTATTTCAATGTTTGAGAAAAGGTTTCTCAGGCATTAGATGCATTGATAATTGATGGTATATTGGCGCAACTGACAAACTATTTGGGAGGAGGTATAAGAAAGCTTTCGCATACTCTCTTCGATAGGTCTTCGATAGGTCTTCGATAGTTCTTCGATAGTTCTTCGATAGTTCTTCGATAGATGTTCGATAGATCTTCGCTTTGTCTTCGATAGAACTTCGCTTTGTCTTCGCTTGTAAAGCGAAGATGTATCGAAGGTGAAACGAGAACAAAGCCGAAAATTAACGAATAAAGTGAAAAGGAAGAAGCAAGGTTTGTATTGTGCAAAGCGAGTAAAAGAATGCACAAAACTAAAGCAAATCATTGCTTTGTTGATATTTCCTAGCTGCTATTGAGTTTACACTTTGCGTTTTTTTTGATAACACATTGTTTTATAAAAAAATAAAACGTATAATGCGAATTTGAAAAACGTATAGTAGTTGTAAGCTTCTCCACGATGACGCAATATGTCAAAGAGGAGAAGCTTACGATATTTGGCCGTTATTTATCCGTTATTTAGCCGTAATTTGTCCGTTATTTAGCCGTTTTCTGTGTTGAATCAACATTAGGTGAGATTGTTATAGTAGCAATGGTGTTAGAAAGCCTCTACTGTCTCCCACCTCCAGAGTTTGTTGCCACGGAGTTCAATGTCCATCTCGATGTTGTCTTTATAGAGAAGACCAGTTCCGAGACCCTGCGGCATTACTGTGTGTGAGTTCTCAGGCGTTATGTTATAGATTCTGGCGGCAAGGAGAGCAACGTTTCTTAGTCCGATATTGCTCTCCAAAGCACTTGTCAACCAAGAGCCAATACCACGCTTTGAAGCCTCGCTAACCCATTCCATGGTGCCAGTGATGCCACCGTGCATGGTGGGCTTTACAACAATGAACTGAGGGCGGATGGTGTCGAGGAGCACGCGCTTCTCTTCTAAGGTGTTCACACCTATCAGTTCTTCATCGAGTGCGATAGGCACAGGACTTTCACGGCAGAGCCGCTCCATATCGTGCCATTGGTATTGCTTTATAGGTTGTTCGATGGAATGGATAGAATATCGTGACAGTTCTTTCAGCTTCTCCATCGCCTCGTCAGGAGTAAATGCACCATTTGCATCAACACGCAACTGCAGGGTATCGGGAGAGAAACGAGAACGTACAGTGGAAATTAATCGCATCTCCTCCTCCCAGTCAATTGCTCCAATCTTCAGTTTTATGCATTTGAATCCAGCAAGGAGTTTCTCCTTGACCTGCTTCAACATCTCATCGTAAGACGCCATCCATACAAGACCGTTTGTGGGTATGCCAACGCAACCCTTTGCAAAAGGGGTGTCGTAGAGAATTGGGTTCTGCTGGAAGTCGTACATGGCAGACTCAAGAGCGAAGAGAAGTGCTGGGTAGGGGCGAAGAACCTCAGCATAGTTTTCGCTCGACAAAGCTTTCTTTATGAGTTCAGACACTGCCGAGAGGGTGGTGTATGCGTCTCTATCGGCAGAGAGGTCAGGTAGTGGTGCACATTCCCCGAGTCCTATACGTTTCCCGTCATCAGAGAGCATAGAGACAATAATCATGCTATGTTCGGAATACGCACCTCGCGAAGTTTTTGCCGGTTTCTTGAAATGAAGGATTTTGTGAGAGAGATTTATTTGCATATCATTTCTTGTTTTCTTTGCATGGAAGAGAGAAAAAAAGGATAGTAGGGTTTATGGAATCATTGGGAATTTTCCCCAGTCAGGCTTTCGCTTTTCAAGGAATGCCTTACCACCCTCCTGTGCTTCATCGAGCATGTAGTAGAGTGCAGTGCAGTCGCCTGCTAACTGCTGGATTCCAGCCTCACCATCCAGTTCAGCATTCAGTCCCATCTTTATCATGCGCATGGCGATAGGGGAGTGGAGCATCATCTGCTCTGCCCAGGCAATGCATTCATTCTCTAATTCTGCAAGAGGCACAACCTTGTTCACCATACCCATCTGCTCTGCCTCGTGAGCTGTATACTGTCTGCACATGAACCAAATCTCACGTGCTTTCTTCTGACCAACGATTCGAGCGAGATAACTTGAGCCGAAGCCAGCATCGAAAGACCCCACCTTTGGTCCAGTTTGTCCGAACCGTGCATTCTCTGCTGCAATGGTAAGGTCGCAGACGAGATGTAGAACATGTCCACCACCAATGGCAAAGCCGTTTACCATGGCAATAACTGGTTTCGGCAATCGGCGTATCTGCATCTGTACATCGAGTACAGAGAGCCGTGGTGTGCCATCCTCATCGATATATCCCCCTCGTCCCTTTACGTTCATGTCACCACCAGAGCAGAACGCCTGAGTTCGAAGCCATTCCTCATCTGTCTGACCCTCTATGCGTGGTGTCTCTGCTCCAGTGAGCAGCACCACCCTAATCTGCTGTGCTTCTCTAACAATTGAGAACGCTTGCGAGAGCTCCGCTGTTGTGGTAGGTGTGAAGGCATTACGATATCTCGGTCGGTTGATGGTAATTTTCGCTATACCGTTGTATTCCTCAAGGATTATCTCCTTGAAATCGTGCATTTTTTTCCAAGTAACCATAGTGTATAAATTTTTTAGAAAGAGCTTGTTGTTTTTAGGAAAAAGTGTTTTTACATTAAGCCCTTGAGATTATTGTAATATTTTTTATATTCATTTCTGTCAGCCTCCTGAGAAGAAAATGCCTCCAGAAGAGTGGGGGACGATGAAGAAGAGAGAATGTGCAGGGATTCCTCAAGACTGTCGCTATCGCTCACACTCAAGTAAGCAACACCATTCTGGAGACAGATGCCAGAGGCGGAGGTGTTATGAGATGCAGAGACATATTTTAGCGAGGCTGGTGAGGAGTCCAGTCCAGGAAGGTTTCGGAATATTCCACCGCCTCCGTTGTTCAGCAGCAGAATCCTCAGGTTTCGTGGCAGTTCCTGTTGCCATAATGCGTTGTTGTCGTAGAAGAAACTGAGGTCGCCAATGACACAAAAGACCCTCCCCTCTTTTCCTGCCATTTCCATAGCCCTTGCTGCTCCTACTGCCACACTCATGGAGCCCTCAATGCCGTTTATTCCTCTGTTGCAGAGGATATGATGTCGTGAGAAGACGGCTGCAAGTCTTATCGCCATACTGTTGGCATAGTATACGGTATCGTTCTCTGTAACCACGGTTTCCTCGAATTTCTTCACCACTAACAACTGTGAGTATTCAGGGAGAAATGCTTTGTGCTTTTTCTCTATTCGGCATCGCAAAGAGTTCCACAGGTCGAGGAACATAGTCCTTATTGTATCATAACCTTCCTCCTTTATCCACTCTCCTTCTATAATTTTATTTATAGCTGTAAATAGAGGTGACTGAACAACATACCTTGTGTTCATTGAAGTATCATGGAGGAGTCCGTTTTCAGAAACAGTGATGTGAAGAGTGGACGATGGCAGACGGCGAAGGAAGTGGCGAAGACGTTTGCTGATGGTGTTCCCACCGAAATAGACAACACAGTCAGGAGTGTAAGATTCTTCTTTCCCCTCGATAGCAAACATCATCTGGTCGAGGAGCGATAATTCCTGGGAATCTGCCGACAACGGCTCGTATAGAACCACGAATCGTTCTCGTAATGCCTTTATAACCCGCCCTGGAACAACAGAAGGTGTCTGACCGAATATTATAATCGGATGAAGGGCACTGTGCAACTTTTCAAGAGTGGTGCTTAAGGAGTATATCCTTTCCACCTTTCTCTCTTCTGGAAGATGCGCCGTAGTGAAGGAGAAAAGAGGTTCAGAAATTGGTACATTAATATGCACAGAGGGACTTTCAGGTGAGAATGCCTCCATGAGCGCCTCGTTAACAAGTCGGTTGCACAACCATCGTTGTTCCTTGTCCATCGCTATTGGCAGTGAGACACTCTTTTTTACGAATGTTCCTAATGCCATAGGCTGTGGAATGGTTTGACCGTCGAGTTGCCCTACCCATGCTTCTGGTCTGTCTGCAGAGATCACTATTATTCCCTGCTGTTGGTAGGCTGCCTCTGCCACTCCCGGCAGGAGGTTCAGCAATGCTGAGCCACTTGTCACGCAGACAGCAACAGGCATTCTCTTCTGCTGTCTGATTCCCAAAGCAATGAATGCAGCAGAGCGTTCGTCAGTCACAGCATGGCATGTCAATTCTGGGCATTCGTTGAAGTTATGTACTAAGGGAGCGTTTCTGCTTCCTGGGCACACGACGATGTCCTCAATGCCATGAGCAACGAGCAATGCGGTGAGTATGTTTACGTTTTCTTTGTCGCAATACATGATAAGTAGGTGTGCAGAAATATTTTTCTAATGATTGTAGTGTTTAGTGAAAATGTGCGGTGGGCAGTGCAAGGATTATAAAAATCATTCTCCACACCTGCTTATGGTCTTCATTTTTTGTTCCGTCTCCAACCATTCCGACTCACAAGTGCTATCGGGCATGATACCACCACCAGCATAGAGACGGATTTTCCTGCCAAGAATTTTACAGCAACGGAGAGAGACGAAGAGATGAGTGTTGCCAGAGATGTTCAAAGGACCAGCAAATCCACTGTAATACTCCCTATCGTGCGGTTCATTTTTGATGATGAAGTTCAAAGCCTCACGCTTTGGAAGACCGCAGACCGCAGGGGTAGGGTGGAGGGAGGATATCAATGCCCCAAGGTCTTTCCCTTGGAATCGGAAATCAGTACGAAGATGTGCAAGATTTCCTGCTCGCATGGTTACTGGTCCGTCCTTAATGACGTTCTTTGCAAAAGGGGCGAGCGTCTGCGAGATATATTCCTCCACGATGTGCTGCTCCTCCTTGTTCTTCGAACTCCATTCTGCATATCCTTCCCTGTAAGGCATTGTTCCAGCGAGAGCAACCGTGTGCCAAGAGTCCTCAGTCCTTTCTATGAGAATCTCAGGAGAGGCTATCAGCCATGTTCCCGACTGCTCTGTATGAAAGAGCATCACCATCAGTCTTGGAAATGTCTTGCAGGCTCTCAGAAACAATTCCTTGGCATTTCTTTCTGAGAAGATATCCACATCTTTTATTCGAGAGAGCACAAGCTTTCGGAAAGTGTTGTCAGCAACATGTGCGTGGAAAGCACTAAACGACCTCTGATAGCTCTCAGAGACTGTCTCAGAACAGCCTTTCTCCCATTCGTGATTCTCCTCGCAGGTGTTTTTTTTCTTGTCTGTCTTGTGTTCCTGAGCTCCATCCTCTGCAGGGACTGGATACTCGGAGACATTTTCGGGATGTATCAGCAACACAGGGCATTTGGGAGAAGGAGAAAAGGGTGAAATGATGAATCCCACCTTTTCACCTATTTCCTTGTATGAGTTGAGAATCTCTGCATCTTGTTCCGATGTGATGGAGGTATATTTTTCTTTGTAGGGTAATCGGTAGAAAGCGTATGGTTTCATTGTTCTTATGTATCAATGATTATTTTGGGCGCACGTGGTTTGTTACAGAAACTGAGCTGATGAGAGAGCCAGAAGAAGAGACAATGTCAATCTGCCATACATGTGTGCTCTTTCCGCGGTGTAGGAGTCTGCCCTTTGCTGTCACTGTGTCGCCGAAGCGTGCTGAAGAGACATGATTTGCCGAGATGTTCATCCCTACACAGATGCTATCAGGACAGAGAGAACATGATGCCACTCCAGCCAATGTTTCTGCCAAGGCTACGCTGGCACCTCCACTGAGAAATCCAAAGGGTTGTGCTGTACGTTTGTCGACTGCCATGCGCGCCAAGCATGTATCGTCTTCGGGTGTAGAAAGGAATTCCATTCCGAGAAGTGTTTCGAATCCCTTGCTCTCGTCGATGAGTGTCTTTATCTTTGAGATGTCCATTTTCTTTGATTTTTTTCTTACAAGATGCAAAAATACAGAATATTTCCCATACTGCCAAGGAAATCATCTTTTTTTTAATCGAAGAGTGGTTGGTTTTTGAAATAAATTTCGTAACTTTGCACCTGCTAACTAATAAAAACAAACATCGTAATCATGAGAAAACTATTTATTTCAACATTTGCACTACTTTTTTCGGTAAACATTTCTGCACAGGAGAAGGTGTCGGGATATCCCATTACTCCTGTTCCTTTCACACAAGTAAAGGTTGGTGAAGGATTCTGGGGACAGCGACTTCAAGCAAGTCGTGAGGTGACCATTCCACTTGCTTTCTCGAAATGTGAGGAAACGGGACGATATACAAATTTCACTAATGCCCACAAGCACCTTCTCGACCCCACACAGGAGTTTCCTGATAAAGGATGGACCTTCACATTCGATGATACCGACCCTTACAAAACGATAGAAGGAGCCAGCTATCTCCTTCAGACATATCCGAAGGCAATGTATAAGGGTAAGCGACTGACTGAATATTTGGACAGTGTGATAGCAGTGATAGGAAGTGCACAAGAGTCTGATGGCTATCTCTTCACTCCACTCACGAAAGCGCCATCGAAGCCACATTCCTGGGCAGGGACAAAGCGCTGGGAGAAGGTGGAGGTTTTGAGTCATGAGTTTTATAACCTTGGTCACATGCTTGAAGGAGCCGTTGCACACTATCAGGCTACAGGAAAGCGCAATTTCCTTGATATCGCCATTCGCTATGCCGACTGCGTATGCCGTGAGGTTGGTCTTGGGGAAGGTCAGGTGGATCGTGTCCCTGGACATCAGATAGCCGAGATGGGACTTGTGAAGCTATACCTTGCCACTGGAGATCGGAAGTACCTTGATCAGGCGAAATACTTTCTTGACAGAAGGGGAAAGACACAGCGTAAAGACTTGTACAGTCAGGCTCATATACCTGTTGTAGAGCAGAAAGAGGCTGTTGGTCATGCAGTTCGTGCTGGCTATATGTATGCTGGTATGGCTGATGTTGCTGCTATTACGTGTGACAAGGCATATATCAATGCCATAGACAGTATTTGGAAGAATATCGTTTCAAGGAAATATTACATCACTGGTGGTGTTGGTGCTCGTCATCAGGGTGAGGCATTTGGCAACGACTATGAGCTTCCAAATGCTGATGCCTATTGTGAGACATGTGCAGCCATTGCTAATGTGTATGTGAACCATCGTCTGTTCCTTCTTCATGGCGACTCAAAGTATTATGACGTTGTGGAGCGCACATTATACAATGCCCTTATTGCTGGTGTGTCTCTGGAGGGCGATGCGTTCTTCTATCCGAACCCTCTGGCATGTGCGAGTGACATGAACTACGCTCGCAAGGCATGGTTCGGTTGTGCCTGCTGTCCTTCAAATATCTCTCGCTTTATTCCTTCTCTCCCAGGGTATGTGTACGCAGTAAAGGATAATTCGCTGTATGTAAATCTCTTCATGCCAAACAAAGCAGGTGTAACTGTAAGGGGAAAGAAGGTGGAGATAGAGCAGGAGACGGGTTACCCTTATGATGGAAATGTAAGAATTATTGTGAGAAAAACTCAAGCAAAGGAATTTGCAGTGAAGGTGCGCATTCCTGGATGGGCAAAGGGTAGTCCTGTTCCGTCCGATCTTTATGCTTACGTAGGAAAAGCAAAGGCAGCAGCAACGGTGGTAAGAGTGAATGGAGAGACTGTTGACTGCAATGCGAATGTAACTGAAGATGGTTACCTCACTCTTTCTCGCAAGTGGAAGAAGGGTGATGTTGTGGAGGTGGCATTTGATATGCCAGTGCAGATGGTAAAGGCGCATAATGCTGTTGTGGAAGACAGAGGCATGGTGAGTTTAGAGCGTGGACCGCTTGTCTATTGTGCAGAATGGCCAGACAATGAGGCTGATGTGCGCACCTATCTTCTTAATCCAAATGCTAACTTCTCTGTTTCACCTTTTACACTAACAACAGAGTCTGGAAAGCAATATCCTATTGTTACCGTCTCTACAACAGATGTTCAGACACTTAGCTATGACTCACACCACAACCTTCAGGTGAAGGGTGGAAAGTTGACACTCATTCCTTATTACGCCTGGGACCACAGAGGGCAGAAGGGTGGTATGGAAGTTTGGATTCCTATTGATGTGCAGGCAGCTTCTGCTACTCCTCGCCTTGCGAAATCTCTTGGAGACAATGGGTTCTTTAATAGGTAATGGGTGTGGCTTCGCATTTCTGTTTTTTCTGGGCATTCGATGCCCAGATTATTAACGGCATAGCAAACCATGAAGGGAGAGAAAAAATGAAAAAAATGAAAAAGGCAGAGCCAGTAAAGGTTCTGCCTTTTATTTGAAATTTCTCAGCGAGGGTGTTACACGTCTCTGAGTGTGATTATTTTACGATTCCTTTCTCAAGATATTCTGCAAGGTTGGTGCGCATAACAGAGGCAACATGGTCTGCAGCTACCTTCTGCATGTCGTGGTGAACCATAATCTCTACAAGACGCTCGAAAGAGGTGGTCTGAGGATTCCATCCAAGCTCACGCTTTGCCTTTGAAGGGTCACCCCACAGGTTCACGACATCGGTAGGGCGATAGAAGTCTTCTGACACCTTCACAACCTCTTTGTTTAGGAGGTGAGAAAGGTTTGAATTGTTTACTGCTTCCACAATACCTACTTCGTTAAGACCCTCGCCCTCGAAACGGAGGGTGATTCCAGCATATTTAAAAGCAAGCTCTGTGAATTCACGAACTGAGTGTTGAACACCAGTAGCGATTACGAAATCTTCTGGTTTGTCGTGCTGGAGTATGAGCCACATACACTCCACGTAGTCCTTGGCATATCCCCAGTCACGGAGCGAGTCAAGGTTTCCAAGGTAAAGGCATTCCTGCTTTCCCTGAGCAATGCGAGCAGCGGCGAGAGTAATCTTTCTTGTCACGAAAGTTTCTCCACGACGTTCTGACTCATGGTTGAAGAGTATTCCTGAGCAGCAGAACATGTCATACGCCTCACGGTATTCCTTGATGATCCAATAGCCGTAGAGCTTAGCAACAGCATAAGGAGAATAAGGATGGAAAGGAGTATTCTCGTTCTGAGGAACCTCCTCCACTTTTCCATAGAGCTCAGAAGTAGATGCTTGATAGATCTTACAAGTCTTCTCAAGGTGGTTGGTGCGTACTGCCTCAAGGATACGGAGCACACCAACAGCATCAACGTCAGCAGTAAACTCTGGAGCATCGAAGCTCACCTGTACATGCGACTGTGCTGCAAGGTTGTAAATCTCAGTTGGCTGAACTTTTCCCACGAGCTTTACGAGCGACATAGAGTCACCCATGTCTGCATAGTGCAGGTGGAAGTTTGGTGTTCCCTCGAGATGTGCTATTCTCTCTCTATAGTCAACAGACGAGCGACGAATGATGCCGTGTACTTCATATCCTTTTGCAAGGAGGAATTCTGAAAGATAGGAGCCATCTTGACCAGTGACGCCTGTTATAAGTGCAATGTTTTTAGACATAAAAAATATTGTTATTAATGTTACTAATCGAAAAAATGCTTATTATCTCTCGGCTCTCATTGGATTATGTAGAAAGTCGTCGTAAGCAAGGCGGATTCCGTCTTCAAGTTCTGTTTGATAGGTCCAGCCAAGTGCCTTCGCCTTTGAAACATCGAGAAGTTTCCTTGGAGTACCATTAGGACGGGAAGTGTCCCATTTTATCTCTCCTTCAAAGCCAATAACCTTCGCAACGAGTTCAGTGAGTCCCTTGATGGTGATCTCTTTTCCCGTTCCCGCATTAACAGTCTCATTTCCAGAGTAGTTGTTCATGAGGAAGACACAAAGATTGGCAAGGTCATCGACATATAGAAACTCACGAAGTGGAGAACCATCGCCCCAGCATGTCACCTCCTTTAGTCCTGCTTCTTTTGCCTCATGGAATCTGCGTATTAGGGCAGGGAGCACGTGAGAGTGTTCTGGATGATAGTTGTCGTTAGGACCATAGAGATTGGTAGGCATGAGGGAGATATAGTCAGTTCCGTATTGACGGTTGAGATATTCGCAATATTTCAGTCCTGAGATCTTTGCCAGTGCATATGCCTCGTTTGTCTGCTCCAGTTCAGAAGTCAAGAGGCATGACTCTGGCATTGGCTGTGGCGCCATTCTTGGGTATATACATGACGAGCCGAGGAACTCCAATTTCTTGCATCCGTTTTTCCATGCAGAATGAATTACGTTCATTTCGAGAATCATGTTCTCGTACATGAAGTCAGCAAGTGCGCTTTGGTTAGCAATAATGCCACCAACCTTTGCTGCTGCAAGGAAGACATATTCTGGCTTCTCTTTTCTAAAAAAATCCTCAACTTGATCCTGACGTGTTAGGTCTAGTTCTTTATGTGTGCGTGTGATAATGTTGTTGTATCCCTGTCGCTGAAGCTCCCTGACAATGGCACTTCCCACCATTCCTCTATGTCCAGCGACATAGATCTTACTATTCTTTTCCATTTAAAAATCTCGTTTTATATGAAGTACTAATTTTTCAATGTGCAAAGTTAGTCATTTTTTCAATATTCCAAACATTTTTTTACTATTATTTTTCAAAAAGTGGGTGAATAATAGTTTGAAGTCAAGAAACAATGATTTTTGGGGCCTTATCTCGTTTGATATTCCACTAAAACTAACTTTCCTCCTTTTCTGACCTATGGTTATATTTAATTAATGTGGAAAAAGGAGGTAGATAAGAAAAAAGCGAGGAAAAATGAAAAAAGTAGTAAAAAAATTTGGTGGATAGAGAAAAAAGCAGTACCTTTGCACTCGCTTTTGAGAAACAATCTCTAAAGACTCCGAAAAGAACGGTTTGGAAGGTTGGGTGAGTGGCTGAAACCACCAGTTTGCTAAACTGACGTACGGGTTACCGTACCGGGGGTTCGAATCCCCCACCTTCCGCAGAGCGACTTTTCTGATTCAAAACGAACTAATCATGGTGGATTCATCTAAGGGTTAGGATTCAAGATTCTCAATCTTGCCATAGGGGTTCGAATCCCCTATCCACTACCAAACAAGATTGTTTTACAGAAAGCACACATAACCTGGTGGATTCATCTAAGGGTTAGGATTCAAGATTCTCAATCTTGCCATAGGGGTT
>SAMEA3663036__coassemble_530_pt1 | contig 17651 bp, 13 predicted proteins | sample SAMEA3663036__metabat2_high_PE_014 | metagenome-assembled genome bin SAMEA3663036 (sample SAMEA3663036) | pig gut metagenome | biome: pig gut; feature: pig-associated habitat; material: faeces | place: France | collected 2012
AGAGAATCTAACAAACACTCTGGATGTATAGGGTCTGAAATGCGGAATTCTTTATATAGTGCAAATCGCTGTAATCAATGCGATGGCAGTCCGAATGCGAGGTAGAGCAAACGTGGGAGAATCGTAATCTTCCTGTGCTGGAAGTAGCTGGGACAATCCATTGTATATTTACAAGCAGAACGAAGAGCAGCAAATGGAATTAATTGACGAGATTGTAGAAGCAAGAAACTTCTGGGAAGCCTGGATGTCAGTCAAGCGCAACCATGGTGCATCCGGTGTCGACAAGATGCCGACCGAAGAGCTTGACGTGTACCTCCCGAAACACATGGATGAGATAACTCAGTCCATACGTGAGAAGAGATACAAGCCATCCCCCGTAAGGCGTGTCTATATCCCCAAATCCAACGGCAAGACGAGACCGTTGGGCATCCCTACCGTCATAGACCGCGTCGTGCAACAAGCAGCAGCACAAGTGCTGAGCAAGGTGTACGAACCAGTCTTCAGTGACCACAGTTACGGATTCCGTCCCAAGCGCAGCTGCCACATGGCAATACGTAAGGCACTAGAATACATGAATGAGGGATATGAATGGGTAGTTGACTTCGATATAGAGAAGTACTTCGACACGGTCAATCACGACAAATTGATTTCAATCCTGAGAGAGCAGGTCAATGACTCTGCCACTCTCCACCTAATCCGCTCCTTCCTAAAGGCAGGTGTGATGGAAGATGGACTGGAACATGCAACCGAAGAAGGAGTCCCCCAAGGCGGTTGCATATCCCCAATCCTCTCCAACATCTACCTTGACAAACTCGACAAAGAACTGGAAAGCCGTGGTCTGCGTTTCGTACGCTATGCCGACGATTTCGACATCTTTGTCAAGAGCGAGAAAGCAGCGGACAGAGTAATGGCATCGGTAAGCAGCTGGCTGGAGAGGAAACTGCGCCTCAAAGTCAGCGCAACCAAGACCAAAGTAGTAAGACCAACGAAAAGCACTTTCCTGGGCTTTACATTTTGGAAGAGTACCAAAGGTTGGGAATGCAAGCCGACAGACAAGGCAAAGGAGAACTGGAGACAAAGGTAAAGCAACTGCTTCTGCGAAAGAAAGCCGTAGCCAAGCCAATGTCCTACCTCTTCACCAAACTGAACCAAACCATCAGAGGATGGGTAAACTACTACCACATAGGCAGCATGAGCACCTACCTCAGAGACAAGTTCAGTCCTTGGATGCGTCACAAGGTAAGGGTAGTGATAGTAAAGCAATGGAAGAAATGTGGTACAATATACAAGAATCTATTGACACTAAAGAGAATCCTCAAGAGCAACCTTGATGATACAGCAATCTACCAAGCCGCAATGACAAGGTTAGGATGGTATCGCCAGTGCGGTCAATCCGTCTTCAACTACCTCCTCTGCCCCAAAGTGCTAGCCATGCCGAAGGTGAACAGGACTGATAAAGCAAAGAGCCGACCTGGCTTGGTCGACCCTTACGCTTTATATCAGAGTTTGCGAACTCCTATATGTATGTAGCGCCGTATACGAGGTCCGTACGTACGGTGCAATGAGAGGTGCTAGGGGGTAACTCCCCTACATCTACTCTATTATACTAACGTGTCCTTCTGGGTATATCTGAATCGTTTTGGCTTGATGCCAGTACGCAGTTAAGGTTGATGTGGTTAAGATTAAGGTCAAGGGTTACATTCTTCCTCGCTGGAAGGCAGGGTGGTGGAAGTCTGGGCGAGGCATGTTTCGGTTGCCAGCACCAGGATGTCCAGGAGGCATGCCAGGACCGCCCATGCCCTTGCGAGCTTCTTTTCCTCCGAAGGAGTTGAATCGATAGATCACGTGCAGCATGGCGTAGGAGAGAATCTTGTTGTATTCAGAGTCGCTACGCTGCGTTGCAGAGATTGCTCGAGAGAGGTCGGACTGGTTTTTCAGAATGTCGTAGAACTGCAGCATGACGGTGAGCGGTTTTCCCTTCAGGAACGACTGTGAGATCTGTGCGTTCCAGATGAACTCGTTTGTGTTCAGTGAAGAGTCGCTATAACCACGTCTTGACGTCATGTGTCCGTCTGTGCTCAGCGATGTTCCCCAAGGAGCGTTTATGGTGAGAGAAGCACCGTAGTTGAAGTTCCATGTGTCGAGGTTTGACTCTGGCTGCAGTCCGTTTCTTGTGTGCACGTAGCTGAACTGTCCGTCTGGTTCGATCTCTATCCATGAGTTTCTGTAGCTTACGGCGAGACGCTCTCCGATGGTTGTGGAGCGAGTCTTGTTTTTCATTGTTGCCATATCTTTATAGAGGTAAGAGACCTGATTCTGATAAGAGAGGTTTGTGAACGTGCTCACGTTCCAGACACCAGCAGAGTCGATGGAAGCGTTGTACATGAGTCCTGCTCGAGCGTTCCAGTTACCGTTGATATTTTCTGGGCGAGTGAGTCTGCCACCCGTCTGCTCGTTGTAGGTGACACAAGAGGAGATGCTGTTCTGCGCGAGAGAGAAGTTCACGTGAGTCATCCACGACTGTGTGTGGCTCTGCTCGTAGCCGTTGTAGTAGAGCATGAAGTTATGTGAGAAGGTAGGCTTCAGTCCGGGGTTACCCTGCTTGATGTTCATTGGGTCAGAGTCGTCGGTGATGTCTAAGAGGTCAGTGATCGACGGCTGACTGGTAGAGGCACGGTAGGTTGCCCTAAGCTGTGACACCTTAGAGATTTTGTATCTCAGGTCGAGAGTGGGTGCCCAGTTCACCACGTTGCGGATGGTATCGGCATGCACGCCCTGATAGTCCTGCACGTAGTGAGAGCGTTGTGGCTGAATCATGACACCCGCCGTGTAGTTCCATTTCTGTCCCACCTTTCTAATCTGCAGAGAGCCCTCATGAGTGTCGGTGGTATACTCAGAATATCGTGAGAGGTCAGAGTCGAGATAAGGAGTGATTGGATTTGGCAAGAACGACCAGTCTCCGTAGTTAGGAAAGAAGTTCTCGTATGGCAGGAGAGAGAAGTCGTAGGTGTTGCGGTCGCTTTTTGAGAAGCTACGGCTGTAGGAATATGCGAACTGCAGGTAGAGCTTTTCTGCGAGCGGCTCGGTGTAGGTTGCCTTTGCGCTGTAAGAGTAGTTCTTTGTAGGTGCGAGGTTATAGCGGTTTGTATTGAACGTAGAGTCGTTGCCGAGTTGGTCGAGAACCTGATAGAGCGTGACGTTTTGGAGAGAAGAACTGGTGGACTCTCCGTCAGAGTAAGAACCGTCAAAGCGAACGGTGAAGTTTCTTCCCGAGGTGTTCAGCTTTCTGTTCACCTGTAGCATTCCCCCCACCTGATTGTTTGTTGAGTAGGAGAGCGAGCTGGAGCGCTTTCCGTTCACCATAGCGTCGAGTTCGTCGAGTTTTTTTATCGACTCATCAGCGAGTGGGTCGTCAACGATGTTGTAAGGGTCGGTGTTGTAGCTACCGCTCAGCGAGAGTGAGCGTTTATCGGTCTTTGAGAGAGAAAGTCTTGGTCGGAACATGATGTTCGTCATAGAGTCTGGATTCCACTCGATGCGCAGACGTGCGTTGAATCGGTCTCTACGCTGATAAGATTGTGAGAGCGAGTTAGAGAAAGCGTTTGAAGAGCTCACGAAGTTCTCCACGGCACTGCGCTGCCATGTGTCGTTGTCGTTATGGTTCCAGCGCACGAAGCCGTCAAGGGTGAAGATTTTTGCATTCTGATAGTTGATATTCAGACCAAGCATCTTTGATGCAGAGAGACCATTGTTGTTCCCGCCACGGAAGCCACCACCGCCAGGGAAACCACGGTCGCCAACGTTGTTTGCCTGTCCGAAGCCCATGATTCTCAGATTGTCTTTCATATAAGCTGCCATGGCGCGCTCAGAATAGCGGTTCTCAGTGCCTATGGCGAAGTCGGAGTTCACCATCACGCCCTTGTTCATGCCACGCTTTATGCCGAAGTCGAGAACCATCTCCTCCTCGCCATCGTCTACTCCAGAGACACGGGCGAGGTCAGACTTCTTGTTGTAAGCCCTCACCTTTTCTATTATGGAGGTAGGGAGGTTCTTCATGGCTGTCTCGGTGTCGTCGGTCATGAACTCCTTACCGTCAACAAGGATTTTCTTCACCTCCTTGCCATTCATCGTGATCTTTCCGTCTTCGCCAATCTGCGCACCAGGGAGGCGGCGAACCAATTCCTCTACCACAGAACCCTCAGGAGTGTGGTAGGCAGCGGCATTGTAGACAAACGTGTCTTCCTTGACGGTCACACGAGCTGCTTGTCCGGTGACAATGGCCTCCTTCAGCACAACAGCGTCTGTTGCCAGAGAGATGTTTCCCAGGGAGACACCCTTTCCGCCTGAGACGGTCACTGGCTTCACCATTGTTCTGTAAGCCACACTGGAGATTTTCAACAGGTACTTCCCATCTTTCGGTGCAGAGATGCGGAAGAAGCCGTCGGTATTGGAGATCACTCCCTTTACGAACGTGCTATCTGCTTTCAGCAGTGACACGGTTGCCTGCATGACGGGAGTTGTTGTCTCACCGTCAACAACCTTTCCTGAGATCATTCTTTGTCCCCATGCCGAGCAGAATATGGTCAGCAAGAGGGAAAGGAAAAAGATTCTTTCTTTCATTCAAAAAATATGTTTTTTATTTATTATTTTTTCTTCTTCTATGCTTACTGGTTGCGCATTTTTTCTTCTGTGCTTATCTTTCACAGTTTTTATGACGTTTTTATTTATATAAGGTTTAAAAGTGCAAAGATTTTTTTCTGATGTAAGAAGGAGGTTTTTCATAGAGTTTGTAGGGTTGTGCCAGAAAAGTTGTTGAAAAAGTTGTTGAAAAAGTTGTAGAAAAGGCAGGGGGAAATGCTTCATGATAAGTGAAAAGGTGTACATTACTGGTAAATTTCTGTAAATGGAGAAAATTTTTTTTCGAACAAGCGAGATTCTGAGATTTTTTCATTAATTTTGTTCTCGAAAAACAAAGGAATCTCCAACGAATCCGACAACAAGGCTTCGAGAAGTCCTAAAAAAATGGAATAGTGAAAAAATGGTAAACGAACGAAGGTTAAACGAAATGTACCACGCCGTGTGCAACGCACCGCAAGGAAACGGCTTCAGTGTCGTCAGACTCCCAGACCTCTTGAAGGAAAGCGAGATGGACGACTGCAAGGCGCACGTGCACTCTTTCTATGAAATTCTTTGGTTTCAGGAAGGTGAGGGGCATCATACGGTGGACTTTCAGGAATATGACGTGCGTCCAGGAACCATTTTCTTCCTTTCTCCAGGGCAGATACACCATTTCGACCATGAGGAAGGCTATCAAGGAGTGGCAATACGCATGTGTGTGGACCTTATGACCGACAGTGCGGGAGGGGCGGCAACGATTGGCGGACTGTTCTTGAAATATAACGCTTTCCATGCTTACGACTCCACACCTTATTATAATATAGACCAAGAGACGGCAGAGATGCTCTTCCCACTCGTGGCGGAGATGGAGCGAGAAGCGAAATGCTACGGTGAGTTTGGGAACATAGATATCTTGAAGGCACTCCTAACCATCTTCCTTGCGAAGATAGAACGTTATGGCAGGCATGAGACTCCAGAGAGTCTTGACACCCTTCGCTCTTCGCATCAGCTGTTCATTCTCTTCCGCCGTATGGTTGAGAAGGAATATGCCCACCTCCACACCGTGCAGGAATATGCCGACCGTCTGAATGTGGCAATCCGCACGCTTCACAAAAGCGTTAACGAATGCTCGGGGAGAACACCGCTTGCGCTCATCAACGACCGCATCATTCTTGAGGCGAAGCGCATGGTGAGGTATACGAACTTGATGATCAAGGAGATTTCAGCAGAATTGGGTTTTGAAGACCCTTCGTATTTTGTAAAGCTTTTCAAACGACATACGGGTTTTCTGCCTTCTGAGTTCCGCGAGTCAGAGAACGTTATAACAACTCCTGACCGTGGCGCGAAGAACTCGGCAGATGCCCCATAGAAAGAACATATCAACAATTCATTAACTCAATCAAACTTAAACTACTATGAGAAGTATTGCAACATTAGACCTTCAGTATGCTCACCGTTTCTATGGTTTCAAGGGTGAGGCACAGTATCTTCACGGACACACCGGCGTTCTCACAATCGAGGTCGAGGAGCCTATCAACGAGGGTGTGAACATGGCTTATCCATGCAATGAGATTCAGAAGGTGGCTTGGGACGTGCTAAAGAACTTCGACCATGCACTCGTGCTTCGTCACGACGACCCGCTGCTTCCGGCTATTCTCGGTGTTTACGAGCAGACAGGAATTAAGAACGGTACGCCACAGAACAAAATGAAGGGCGAGGCTTTCAAGACAGAGCTTGCAGAGGCGTTCCCAGACTGCCGTCTCGTTGTTACAAAGGAGACTATGACCGTTGAGGGCATGATAAAGATTGTCTATGACCTTCTGAAGGACAAGCTGAACATCGTGAAGCTGACATTCACAAGTGGTGTGAACGCAGCTACTCAGGAGTATCCTTCACACACTTCTATCGACCGTTGCCCTCTCTGTGGCATTGCCCTGAACGAGAAGGGTGTTTGTCCGAAGTGTGGTTATAAGAAGTAAAACTCTTCGGGGGATATAAATTGGAAAAAAGAACAGATTTAAATACAGAAGAAGGACGGGAAAACCGCCCTTCTTCTGTTTATATAAGGAAATCAGATGTTTATTGCACCGCAGTGTGGGCATTTGCCTTTCTGAGTGATTGCTTTTCCGCATTTTCCGCAGAAATAGACGAGGCGTTTGTTTCTGTAGAAGATGGAGATGGAGAAATAGGCATAGGCGATGAAGAGTGCGTAGCCAAGATAATAGAGTGTGGAGACACTGAAGACAACGTATATCACCATGCAGACGGCTGCTAAGCCAGAGAGATAGAGCAGAGCGTCGTGTAGTGGCAGATGGTGGAGAACATCTTCTACGGTTGCCATTCCCACAATCGGTAGCATCCAAACGAGTGTGAGGAAGAGTGCGAGGATTGGCGGAACGGCGAGTGGGTTTAGCGTAGGGTGATAGTAGAAATGTCGCCACATCTCTGGCTCAAAAAGTTGAATGGATGAGTAAACCACTGCTGCGAGTGCGAGAATGAGTGCGAGGAGGGTGGGGTAGAAGGATGGTATGTCGTTGAGGTGGATTATCTTCGCCTTTTTCTTCTGCAAGAAGCGGAGCGTATAGGGCACGATGATCATTGCCACTGTGATGAGTGTCCAGAGAATGTGTGAGTCAGAGAATAGGGATATGAACTGCGAGATGGGGTCGTTAGGCACCACCTGCTTCAGCAGTTCTGACTCATGAATCCATCCGAAGGAGTCTTGGTCGCGTGCCACCTGAACCCACACCTGGTCGATGGTGTCTGCAGGAAGTATGCGTATCTCTGCCACCACGATGTCGTTTCCTCGGTAGAGCGTGATGGAATCTTTTTCTGTGATGAGCATGATGTCTTCTGGGAAGCGCTCCTGACTGATCACTTCTTCTGGTTGCCTCGTAACAAGTTTTATGGAGTCTGCTTTCACCACAAAATTGAAGTTTTTTGTGTAGTGGTGTTGAGAACTGAAAGAGATGGAGTCTTCGATGTGCTTCTGCGTCACAGAGTCCATCTGAGTTGTAATGATATCTACCTCTGGCATCACCAATGCATCGTGGTCTTTCCTCTTCTCGCTGTAGCAGGAAGAGAGGGAGAAGAGACACGCAAGAAGGAGAGTCGTTGTCAGAATGATTCCACGCAGAGTGTTTATGATTGTATTGGTATGCATGAAGTAGAGAGTGAAAAAAAAACGGTCAGAGGGATAGTGTCAAAAGGAGGATGGTTAGAGGATAGTGCCAAAAGGAGGATGGTTAGAGGGTTTTAATCCACTGAATCATATCTGTGAGCACCTCTGGTGCGATGGTTTCCTCGATGGTGCCATATTCTGATGCCATTCCAGTGTTGGCATGTTGGAAGAGGTGGTTAAGTCCTTCTTTCTCAATGATTTTTGACTTTTTAGAAGAGAGGGCGTTTCTCAGCGCACCAAGGTTCTGCTTTGCGTCTACTTGGAAGTCCTTTGTGCCGTTTAAGGCAAGCACAGGGCATTTGATGCCCTTTAGGAAGTCGCACCCTGCCAGTTTCAGGAAGTAGCGGAGGTATGGGGTTGAGGAAGCCTGCATTGCTTTTGTGAAGTTCGCTTTCAGGGCAGCGTTGGAAATGGTCTGTTCTGGAATGGAGGAGAGTTCCTTTCCCTCTGCAAGAAGCGAGAACCCACAGTCTAACGCTTTGCAGTATTCGTCGACCTCTTTCTCTGCAATGCCCGAAGCGAGGAGCATCTTTCTGTTTTGCTCAACGAGGATCTCTTTTCCCGAGACAACGGCTCCTGCGAGCGAGATGGCGAAGTCTGCTTTCTTCTCTCCAGAAATCATGAGGGCGATGGTGCCTCCTTCGCTATGTCCGAGAACACCAACCTTTTTAAACCGCTTGCGGAGGAGGGTGACGGCAGCAAGGGCATCGTTCTTGAAGTCAAGGGTGGTGGCGTTCTTAAGATCGCCTGTGGAGCGACCCACGCCACGGTCGTCGTATCTCAGTGTTGCGATTCCTTGTCGGGCGAAGGCATCGGCAATGATGAGGAAAGGCTGGTGGGCTAAGATGGTGGAGTTACGGTCTTGTGGTCCGCTACCTGTAACCATCACTAAGACGGGAGTTTTCTCACTGTAGTCTTCTGGGAGTGTGAGCGTGCCATTGAGCACGGCTGCTCCGTTCGAGAAGGAAACCTCCTCAGAGGTGTAAGGGAAAGGAGCGACTGGAGTCTGTGGGCGTTTTATCTCTGCCTCGCCTTGGGTGAGGGTGAGTGGGAACGACATGCCGTGCTGGGAGAATTCTCCTTGGATGCTGCTCCCATCGTGCTTTCCCTTGAAAGAGCCTCTAATGGCAGGAATGTCGATGGTGATGCCTTCTGACGTTTTGGTCATTTTAGCGGGAATGCCCTTTGCTCCTTGGGCTGGAACATCAAGGGTGCAGGCATCGGCAGAGAGGTGGAAAACCATGTTGAGCTTCATGCCTTGAACTGTTATTGAACCGCTCCATGCTCCTGTCTGGGCATGGGAGGAAAGGGTGGCAAGGAAGGCGAGGGAAAGGAGAATTCTTTTCATAAGGATGGAGGGTTGAATGATGAATGCAGGGCAGGGGCAGGGGTGTTGAGGGGGCTGGCAGGCTGGGTGTTGCAGGCAGGGCATTTCTTTCTTTCGATCAGGTCGAAAGATACCAGGCAGGCTGGGTATTGAGGGGTGTTGAGAGGTGTTGAGGGTGTTGCTATTTTTTCTTCAGTGCGAGTCCCACTTGCATTCCCTTGATGTTTTTTGTTAGGGTAGTGATTGTGGAGAGGCTGGAAGAGGTGGCGGTTTTTGCTCCTAAGCTTTGAACGAGGTTCAGGAGCTTGGAGGTGTCGGTGACGAAGAGGAGGCGGGAACCGTCTTTCTGTGTTGTGATCTTCATTGTTTTGCGGGAGTAGGTGAGCACAAGCTGCTTGTTTGTCACCTGCCACTTTCCTGTGTATGTCTTTCCCTTTATTGTTTCAGTGAACGTGCCGTCTTTCTGGAATGTGATGGTGAAGCGACCTTGTGAGATGCCGTATTTTGCAAGTGTCTCCTGAATCTTCGTCTCTAACTTTTTTGAGGCATAGGCGGCTCCTGCTTTTGAGAGGAGGTCGTCTGACTGGAAGACAACGGCAGGCGAGTCGTAGGTCCATGTTCCGATGATGTTCTCTGCTGTGGCCTGCTTGTTAGAAGAGAAGATGGATGTTATTCCCGATGCTAAATCGCTATTTCCAGAGAGCACGCCTCCGAGAATGTCTTTCAGTCCAGACTGTGCGTTTGCATTGCTTGCTCCAAGGAGAAGCATTGTGAGGGTGATGATCTTAAAGAAGTTCTTTTTCATGAGGTTATGATTTTTTTTATGTTTTTGATTACGTTTTTCTTAATGGGCTTTGATTTATGAAGTTTTTAACGAGGGTTCTATTCTGAATAGATATTCATCTGACAGTTCTTGCAGTCGAATTCGAGAGCAAAACGACGACCGTCGGAAAGACGCAGGTATAGCGGTGTGCGCCATTTCTGAGCCGGTGACTCTTTTGTGCACACTCCGAGTGCATGGCGAATGCAGTAACGGCATTGCATCAGGAGAACCCTTCTGCTCTGACCAGAAACGTCATTTGCAGAAAGCGTCTCTCGAGAGCGTTCTGAATTCTCGGAAGCCGTTTCTAAACCGTCTGCCACTGTTCCTAAAGAGTTGTAGAACCTGCGGGAGAAGGCATTTGTTGCGTTGTAGAGATACGGAAACTTGCGATAAAGAGGAGAAGAGATGTAAGCAACTTTCTCCTTGACATCTTTCTGCGAGAGCGTTTCTGATTTTCCCTTGCCATCTTTTTGCGAGAGCGTTTCTGACTTTCCCTTGGCATCTTTTTGCGAGAGCGTTTCTGATGTTTCATGGTCGTCTCCATGGGATGCGTTGAGAGCTTCTATCGCCTTTCTCCTCAGTTCTGCAAGCTGACTTGACGGTATGAATGTTGAGGAGAGCGATGGAGAAATGGTTATTTCTGATGCAGAGAAGATGGTGCCACCCAGTTTCGATAGCTGTCGAAGGATGTTCTCTTTCTGTGGCTTTTGGGCTGGCTGACGATTGGTGAGTTGAAGGATTGCCTCTCCGTAGAGCGGACTGTCTATTCCCGAAATGCGGAGCAGGACATGATAGCCACAGTCTTCAAGGTTCATGGAGACCGGAATGGTGCGAATAGCCGTCTTTCCCTGCATGATACGGTCGAAGTCTTTGTCTTGACTGCGGTAGAGGGTTGTTCCTGGTGTGAGACCTTCTGGCATGGCGAGGGGGAAGAGTCTATTTCCTTCTGCTCTGTTTACGCGGAATCCCTGGAGTTCTCCATTGCGGTCGAGAAAGCAGAGTCCGTCTCCGTTTACGAAGGCAGCCACTCCAGCAACGTTGAACGACGGTTGTCTCCCATGCCTTATCTCCTTCACTTTCCCCACGTTTTCACCGATTGCCTTTGGTGTGAGCAGAGATGCCATGTGATGGTCGCGGCCATGCAGGAAATATGTTGTATAGCCACGGTTGAAGCTTCTTCTAAGGTCAGGGGAGAAGGTGTAAACAACAGAGCCCCAAGAACTTCTGGCGAGAGACTCTTGACAGGAGCCTTTTCCCTTCTCGCTATTGTGGCGAGAGATGATTTCGTTTAGGCGCTGGCTATATGCAGAGACAACGTTCTTGACATACGTGATGTCTTTCAGACGACCCTCTATCTTCAGCGAGCAGGCACCAGCATGGATGATCTCCTCAAGGTTGTCTATCTGGCACTGGTCTTTCAGAGAGAGGTAGTAAGCCTCTGGAGCAATCGTGTTTCCAGAACCGTCTACCAAGGAGTATTTCATGCGGCACATCTGGGCGCATTCCCCACGGTTTGCTGAACGTTGGAAGCAATGTTGTGAGGCATAGCACTGTCCGGAGTAGCTTACGCAGAGCGCACCGTGTATGAAGACCTCCAGTTCCATCTCTGGTTCTGTGAGGTGTATTGCTTTTATTTCTTCTGCTGTGAGCTCACGGGCGAGTACGGTGCGCTGGAACCCTAATGTCTTCAGCCAAGCGACTTTTCCCGTTGTGCGGTTGTCGGTTTGTGTGGAGGCATGCCATGTGATGCTATCGGCGAGCACGGGGGCTTGCTGGCGGAGGGCGGTGAGGAGTCCCATGTCTTGCAGGAGAATGGCGTCTATGCCCACTTCTTTCAGACTGCGCACGGTTTCTATGGCGTTGGAGATTTCATGATCGAAGACAACCGTGTTCACCGTGGCATAGACTTTCGCATTGAACTGATGGGCGTAATCGCAAAGGCTGGCAATATCGCTAATGGTGTTTCCTGCTGCGTGTCGAGCACCGAAGTTCTGTGGTCCTATGTATACGGCATCGGCACCGTGGTCAATAGCCGCGATGCCGCATTCCAGATTCTTTGCCGGAGCCAATAGTTCTATTTTTCTCATAAAAAAATATGCACACCTATTTTCTAATAAGGTGGAGTGGGAGGGGGATGTTTATTTAATTTGGTTGATATCGTATGGGGTTGCCTGATAGACGTAATAGTTTATCCAGTTCTGAAAGAGGAGGTTTGCGTGTGCGCGCCAGCGTACGAACGGTCCTTCTGCCATGTTGTTATGATGGTAGTAGTTCAGAGGCATTTCAACATCGTCGCGCTTGCCCATATCGCGTTTGTATTCATTGTCGAGAGTGTCGGGATTGTATTCCATATGCCCTGTGATGAAGAACTCTCTTCCCTCACGTGCCATAACGATTCCCACACCGCTCTCGTTGCTTTCTGCAATGATGCGAAGCTCGGGGTGTTTCTCGATATCTTCTCGGCGCACTTCTGTGTGACGACTGTGTGGCATTCGGAACATATCGTCGAAGCCGCGGAAGATGGGCAGATGGTCGGTGGTGGAGCAATGGTGTTTGAAGATTCCGAACATCTTCTTTGAAAGGTCGTGTTTTGGAACACCATAGTGATAGTACATGCCAGCTTGAGCCGCCCAGCAGATATACATTGTGCTGGTGACGTGAGTCTTTGCCCATTCGAAGATGCTGCTCACCTCAGGCCAGTAGGAGACCTCTTCGAATTCCATTTGTTCCACTGGTGCTCCAGTGATAATCATTCCGTCGTAACGCTCCAGTTGGATTTCGTCGAAGTCTTTGTAGAACATAAGCATATGCTCTATAGGAGTGTTCTTCGGCGTGTGCGACTTTAGCTTCATGAACGTTATCTCCATTTGCAGTGGGGTGTTGGAAAGGAGTCGGAGAAGGTCTGTCTCTGTTGAGATCTTCAAAGGCATGAGATTGAGAATAACAATCTTTAGAGGGCGTATGTCCTGCCCGTGGGCACGATGTTCGTCCATAACAAAGATATTCTCTTTTTGCAACAGTTCTATGGCGGGAAGATTGTCAGGAAGTTTTAATGGCATGATGATTATTGTTTTTTAGAAGTGTGTAAGGGGTGAGTTTTTTTTCCAGAGGCAAGAGGGAGTTATGCACGTTGTGGAGTTAGGGGCTGTTGGAATGTCTGCTTCTGGAGCTGATGGATGAGGGGGATTTCTGAAACAGACATAGACATGTGACTCTTCTGGCATAAGAAGGCAGTGCAATGATTATCAAAAAAAATAACCATGCACACCTATCTTATTGCCGCAATGTTTTTTGTTTGCCTAAGAGGGATGTTATGCTTTCTTGATGTAGTCAACAATCCAAGCGCCAACCTCTTTCGTGCCATATTTCTCGCCACCCTCAACCTGTATTTCTGGTGTGCGAACGTTTGCAGCGAGAGAAGCGTCGACAGCCTCACGAACGAGTGCACCTTCTGCCTTGAGGTCAAAATACTCGAAGAGCATGGCTACGGAGAGAATCTGTGCGAGAGGGTTTGCGATGTTCAGACCCTTTCCCTGTGGCCATGAGCCGTGGATAGGTTCGAAGACCGGTGTTGAAGAGCCGGTAGAAGCAGATGGCAGGAGTCCCATAGAACCTGTTATGCAAGAGCCCTCGTCAGTAAGAATGTCTCCGAAGGTGTTTTCTGTCACCATGACATCGAAGAACTTCGGGTCTTGAATCATTCTCATGGCAGCATTGTCTACATACATGAAGTCGGTTTCTACGTCTGGGTAGTCGACCATCATCTCCTGAGCCACTTTGCGCCAGAGACGGCTGGAGGCAAGGACGTTTGCCTTGTCTACTACGGTGAGATGCTTCCGACGCTGGCGTGCATACTGGTAAGCCACCTTCATGATGCGCTCTACCTCTGGGCGGGAGTAGTAGTTTGTGTCGAGGGCATCTTCTGTGTCGATTTCTGGATTCTGCTGAGGTTCCTGTTTCTTTCCGAAGTACATTCCTCCAGTGAGTTCACGAATGCAGATAAAATCTGCTCCTCTCACGATGTCGTCTTTCAAAGGAGATTTGTGTATGAGGCAGTCGAAGGTTGTTACTGGACGTATGTTTGCGAAGAGTCCGAGTTTCTTTCTCATGGCGAGGAGCCCCTGTTCTGGGCGCACCTTTGCAGAAGGGTTGTTGTCGAACTTTGGGTCTCCAACAGATGCGAAGAGCACTGCGTCTGCTTCTTCACAAATTTGGAATGTTTCCTCTGGGAATGGGTCTCCGACCTCGTCAATGGCGTGTGCTCCACAGAGTGCTTCTTTATATGACACGTTATGTCCAAACTTTTCTGCTACTGCAGAGAGCACTGCTACTCCCTGTTCCATAATTTCTGGTCCGATGCCATCACCAGCCAGCACTGCGATTTTCAGATTCATAGTGACTTTTTATTTTTTTGTGTTCTTGTTATTGTTTTCGAAAGTGTTTTGGAATAACCGGAATTGGTGTTGGGCAAAGGTGCTTTTCCTTCGAGAAATTGCAGTGCTAAATGCCCTTATTCCTTCTTTTTATTACGAATTGACTGCAAAATTACAAATTATTTTTGAATCTGCAATATAAAACAAGGATTTTTCGACTCTTTTGCAAGAAAAAGGAGTTTGCGGTCTTTGAAATGTCAAGAATAACGGTGTTTTGTATAGAAAAAGGAAAAGCCCCCTGCCATGGAAGGAAGGGAGCTTTCTCAAGTGAAAAGAAGGAATGGGGTGTTTGTGTAATCAAATGTGTATGATTTCTTTTTCTACACCTTCCTGGGATTAATACTCGCTTGCGGTTGTATGTCCGAGGAGCGATGACGATTAATACTCGCTTGAGGTTGTATATCCGAGGAGCTCCATCTCAAGAGATGCCCAGATGAATGGGCCAAGGCCCTTTGCGTCGTTGTCGCGGATAGGTTCCGAGAGGTAGTAGTTGAAAGAGCCGTCGCGCTTTTCGTTGTGTTTCACGGTGCCCTTAGGGTTGTATTTCTTCATAGCTGCCTTTACCTCTGGAGTAGCGGCAGGACCAAGTCCGGCAACACTGCAGCATTCGGTCAATGAGATGGTCTTGTCGTTGTCGATGCGTATGAAGTTCTTTATGATTCCGCGATAAGCCTTTATACCAGCATCACGATACTTCACATCTTTCACGTATCCCTTGCGGTATGCTTTCAAGAGAGAGTATGCAAACATTGATGTGCAGGTAGATTCGAGGTAGTTGCCTTCACGCTCTGGAGAGTCCATCACCTGATACCAGGTGTTTGTCTTCTTGTCTTGCCATTTGATGATGGCATCAAAGTCTTTTTCGAGTACGGCAACAATCTCATTGCGGCGAGGGAAGTCTTCTGGAAGTGCATCGAGAAGTTCTACGAGCGCCATGGTGTACCATCCCTGTGCTCTTCCCCAGCAATGCTGGCTGAGACCTGTTGTCTTGTCGGCCCAGAAGGTGTTGTTTGTCTCGTCCCAGGCATGGCGGTTGAGCTGTGTCTTTGGGTCGAGAGTGCGTGCGTAGGTCTTGAGAATCTGGTTTGTTGCGTCGTTGTAGATCTTCTGAGCATCCTTTGGTTTCATAAGACCATTTTTCTCCATCATGTTTGTTGTGAGCACACGGAAAGGAAGTCCCATGAAGATACCGTCGAGCCATACCTGCCAAGCGTAGATAGCCTTGTGCCAATAGACGCCCTCTTTTGTTCTCGGCTGCTTCTCCATCTGCTTCATCATGGTCTGGATGGCGAGGAGGTTCTTTGGCTGTGGGTAGAGGCTGTATTCGCGAGTGATGAAATGTCCGGTACGGATGTTGTCGAGGTTGTAGTCGAGGATGTTATAGCCAGTGATGGTACCATCATTGCTGATCATCTGCTCTGAATAGCGGCTGCAATAGTCTTTGATTTTTTTATTGCCGTAAGCGAGGTATGTGTCGAGCATAGCCTCGAGCTCAATGCCCATTACGTAAGACCATTTACCTTTTTTGTGTTTTACAGAGTCTGTGAAGTCAAGGTAGATAGGGTTCGGAACGCGTTTCATTTCTGAGAGAGTCATCCACTCGCTGAAATACTTGCAAGGCATTTCGGCAAATACTGGTCTGCCATTTATCTGCAGATTGGTGAACTCAACATCTCGAATGCGGTTTTCCTTTACATAAGGCTTGCTTGTGACACCGTTGAACTTACAGTTTCTTACGTGTATGTCATAGACTGCCTCTGCCTCCTGAATGCCGTTGATGATGACACCGTGCTTTGACTTCTCACAGGTCACGTTCTCCATCCACACGTTGTGAACGTAAGGAATGTGCCCGCGTTCAGCAGCCTCTTTTGGCTGATAGTTGATATTGATGCGAAGAACGGCCTCCTTACACTGTCCTACTTTCACGTTGCGCATGAACACGTTCTTTGTCTCACCGCCACGGCAGGTGTTGGTCTTTATGCGAAGAACACGGTCGAGGTTTGGAGAGTCCATCTCGCAGTTTTCTGCAAAGACATTCTGCACACCACCAGAGATTTCTGAGCCAATCACCACACCTCCGTGTCCGTCAACCATCTTACAGTTGCGCACGATGATGTTCTTTGATGGTCTGCCATCACGACGTCCGTCACCATTGCGTCCAGACTTAATAGCAATACAGTCGTCACCAGTATCGAACACACAATTCTCTATGAGCACGTTCTCGCAAGACTCTGGGTCGCATCCGTCACCGTTCGGACCATTGTTGTAGACCTTCACGTCACGAACTGTGATGTTCTTTGAGAAGAGAGGGTGCATAACCCAGAACGGAGAGTTGAGCATTGTGACTCCCTCGATGAGAATGTTTTCTGAGTTTACGAGGTTCACGAGCTGCATGCGGAGACCTTTTCCCATTCCGAAGACACGCTTCTCGAGTGGCACATTGTCTTCACACATCTTCTGGAGAATGTCGCGATAGCCCATGGTTTCCCCATTTTTCGGGTATTTGCAGTCTTCTGTTGTTACGCCTTTCTTATAACCGAAATAAGGAACGCCAGTCCACTGCCAGAAGGTTTCGTTAGAGCCATTGCCGTCGATGGTTCCTTCGCCCGTGATACCAATGTTCTTTGCACCATTTGAGTAGATGCATGGGGAATAGTTGTAGAGGTCAAGGCCCTCATAGCGTGTGTATACGAGAGGGTAGAGTGCTGGTTCGTAGGCGAATTTCAGTGTTGCACCTTTTTCGAGCACAAGGTTTACGTCAGACTGCAGTGTGATGGCACCGGTCATGTATGTTCCGGCAGGGATTACCACTTTTCCGCCACCTTTCTTCGATGCCTTGATAATGGCTTCGTTGATTGCTTTTTGGTTTTTTGCTGCAGTATTTTTCTCTTTTACAGCAGGCTTGAAGACAGTCTCCTTGAATTGAGGAGTTTTTATGTTCTGTTCAATCTGCTTGTAAAGAGCATCGTCCCATCCTTCAGCAAATGCCGCAGCAGAGAAGAAGAGGGCGAAAAGGCTTATAAGCAATTTTTTCATAAGTTAAAGAGATTAGATTTTTAGATTAGTTATAATTCTGTTTAGGTGGGTTTTATTAATTCGCTTTGTCTGATTTCCGAATTATCTCTGAGAGCAGAGTGTCAGTTTTAGAAGGAGCGATGCGGGCATCGTGACTGAGAAAACTGGCAGTATGCGCCAGAGAGAAATGGAAAGATGACAAAACGTCAACCCATAATTAATAACATTTAGACGGTGGGAGACTTGTCCTTCGGA
>SAMEA3663036__coassemble_540_pt1 | contig 17336 bp, 14 predicted proteins | sample SAMEA3663036__metabat2_high_PE_014 | metagenome-assembled genome bin SAMEA3663036 (sample SAMEA3663036) | pig gut metagenome | biome: pig gut; feature: pig-associated habitat; material: faeces | place: France | collected 2012
CGCAGTAGGCGATGCAAGGATTATAAAAATAATTTTGCACACCTACTTATATAAAGGATTTTCCACAAAAAATGGGAAAAGAAGAAGAAGAAGTGAGAAAAAATCTCTCTCGAAAGGAGAAACATCCTTCTTCTTTTATGCAACTCCGCTTACGAGGTGAAGACTACAAGAGTGAGCTTACAGCCTTTTTCCAGCCATTGTAGACATCCTGCATCTCAGCCTCAGAATGCTTTGGAGTCGTTTTTCCAAGGCACTCCCATACACTTTCTGCCTCTTCGAACGATTTCCATGCTCCAAGTGCGAAGCGATTCATTACGAGTGCGCCAAAGGCAGAAGCATCTTCCACCTCAGAGCGGACTACTGGCACTTGCAGGAGATCGCTCTGCATCTGCATGAGGAATGCGTTCTTTGTAGGTCCACCGTCAACACGAATCTCACAAAGGTTTATTCCCGCCTTCTCAGTCATTGTGCGGATAAGGTCTGTTACCTGATAAGCGATGCTCTCCAAGGCAGCTCTCACGACATGCGCCTTTGTTGTGGCGAGAGTCATTCCGGAAATGGCAGCCTTTGCATCACCCTTCCACCAAGGAGCTCCTAACCCAGAGAATGCAGGCACGAAGTACACGCCTCCATTGTCTGGAATGGACGTTGCTATCTCCTCCACCTCCTGCGGACCGTTTATAAGCTGCAACTGGTCGCGAAGCCAGTTGAGCGTAGCACCTGTGCAATGTATATTTCCTTCGAAGGCATAGAAAGTCTTTCCCAAAGCAGAAAATCCGACACTCGTTACGAGACCGTCAGGAGCAGGAGCATAGCGTTCACCGATATTCACCATCACGCTCGAACCCGTTCCGTAAGTAGCCTTTCCGTATCCTTCTCCGAAGCACATCTGTCCCGAGAGTGCACCATGACTGTCTCCCAAGACGCCTGCTATCTTCACCTCTTCTGGCAGATGAAGTTGTGTGGTGAGCTCTTTTGACAATTCTCCATAGACAGCATCACACGGCAGCGGTGTTGGCATCATGCTACGAGGAATATTGAGCATTTCCAGCAAGTCATCATCCCAGTCGAGCGTATGCACATTGAAGAGCATTGTTCTCGAAGCATTGGTATAGTCAGTGGCATGCACCTTTCCTCCTGTAAGTTTGAATACGAGCCAAGAGTCTATTGTGCCAAAGCACAGTCTCCCTTCCTCAGCCTTCTTCCTTGCTCCTGGTACATTATCTAAAATCCATCGTGCTCCAGAACCAGCGAAATATGGGTCTATGAGCAGTCCAGACTTCTCCTTCACCATAGCGCCATAGCCCTTTGCCTTCAGCTCATCGCATATTTCCTGACCGCGGAGGCACTGCCAAACGACTGCGTTATAGATAGGCTTTCCCGTCTCACGATCCCAAACAACAACAGTCTCTCGCTGATTGGTTATTGCCACCGACACCTCCCCCTTGATTGTTTCGAGAGGAAGTTCAGAGATTGCCTTTAGCGTATTGTTGAAAATCTCCTCAGCATTGTGTTCCACCCATCCCGGTTTCGGATAATACTGCTTATGGGGCACATCCACTTGCTTTATGAGTTTGCAATTGTCATCGAACAGCAAAGCCTTTGTTGCCGATGTACTCTGGTCTATTGCTATAATCATACCGAAAAGGGATTTAGATTATTTCTTTACAGCATTGTAGATGCCCTCGGCATCGAGACCGTAGTAATGGCGTATTTCCTTGTCTGTGCCATGAACGGCATTCTCGTCAGGAATACCAAGAATAGTGACCTTCGTACCAGGCACCTCCTCGCAGACAATCTCAGCCACCATGCCACCGAGACCTCCGAATCGTGAATGTTCCTCAACAGTTATGATGCGTCCTGTTTCCTTTGCCGCCTTTACGACAGCCTCACGGTCGCAAGGCTTAATGGCAAGCGACATATCGAGAACACGCACATTGATTCCCTCTTCTGCAAGCTTCTTAGCAGCTTCCAGAGCATGCCATACTGGTTCTCCGCATGCGATCACGGTAAGGTCGTTACCGTCATGAATCTGAATTGCCTTTCCAATCTCGAAGTCAGTCTTTGTCTCTGGGTATACTTCTGGTACAGCAGCACGTCCAACACGCACGTAAGCCGCCTGCTGATAGTCCACAAGTTTTCCTACGAGCACCTTTGTCTGCTGACCGTCAGCAGGAATAAAGACAGACATTCCAGGGAAAGTGCGAAGAACAGCGATATCATGGAGAGAGTGATGAGTGGCACCTAATGCGCCATAAGCGATTCCGCCACTAACACCAAGTATAGTGACTGGATTCTCGGAATATGCGAGGTCTACCTTCACCTGCTCTAAAGAGCGAGCGACATAGAAGCAAGCAGGACCACAAGCAAACACCTTCTTTCCAGAGTGAGCCAATCCGGCAGAGATTCCCACAGCATCCTGCTCAGCAATACCACATTCCACGAACTGTTCTGGCAATTCCTTTGCAAAATCTCCGAGAGTTACCGAGCCGCGTGCGTCACTTGTCACCGCAATAATATCTTTGTCTTTCTTTGCCAGAGCGAGCAGTTCGTCTGTAAAGCTTTTTCTACATGCAATCATAGTAAAATTTTTTGTTTTGGGAGGAAGTGCCCTCCCCATTAATTATAATGTTCTCAGACGGGGATTCATAGACATTATGCTTTATAAATATCAGCTAATGCCATTCCGCCATAGTTTTAAGGTTTTTATTGTTCGCCTCTTGAGAAGAGGGTTTTCATAAGACCTCGAGGCATTATGCCTAACCCTTGAGGTTTTCTATTCGGGCTGTAATTTCCTCTATAGCCTGCTGATACTGTTCAGCGTTTGGCATTCCATGATGCCACTTTGCGAGATTCTCCATGTAAGAGATGCCATATCCCTTTGTTGTGTGTGAAACAATAAGGTGAGGTTTACCATTTGTGTAGTCAATATTCTGGAAGGCATTGAGAATTTCGTCCATGCAGTCACCGTTGATCTCCTTTACATCCCATCCGAAGGCAGTCCAGCGGTCATAAACAGATTCTATCTTCATCACGTCCTCGGTATCTCCCGAGATCTGCAAGTGGTTTCTATCGATGATAGCCACGAGATTGTCTAACTGATAGTTAGATCCAGCCATGGCAGCCTCATAGATAGAGCCTTCTCCCTGTTCTCCGTCGCCCATCATCACGAATGTTCGCCAAGCCTTCTTGTCCATCTTAGCCGCAAGCGCCATGCCAACGCCAATAGGGAGTCCGTGTCCCAATGCGCCAGAGTTCACCTCTATTCCAGGCACCTCGATGGTAGGATGTCCAGAGAGAACTGATTTGAACTGTCCGAGTGTGTCTACAAGTTCTTTCTTAATGAATCCCTTTGCCTCAAGCACAGCATAGAGTGCCTCCACGCAATGTCCCTTTGAGAGCACGAATCGGTCACGGTCTGCCATTTTCGGATTCTGAGGGTCCACGTTCATTATTTCGAAATAGAGAGCAGTCATGACGTTAAGGCATGACAGGTCGCCACCGATATGTCCGGCGCCACCGTTGTAGACAATCTCAACCAAACGTTTACGGTTGGTTTCAGCCTGCAAAGTAAGTTCTTTCGCGTTCATTGTCATTAATATTTAAGGTTGTTGTAATGTTTCAAATATTAGTTTAATCTTGTTTGCTATTTTCTTTATTGCTCCTCAGACTATTTTATCAAGTCCATAAACTCCTGTCGTGTCTCCTTTGCTTTGAAGACACCAGAGAACGCACTTGTAGTGGTTACAGAGTTTGGTTTCTCCACCCCTCTCATCTGCATGCACATATGTGCCGCCTCAATCACCACCATCACCCCCATTGGTTTCAGTGTTTCCTCTATGCACTCCATGATTTGGTGGGTCATTCGCTCCTGCACCTGCAGTCGTCTTGCGAAGACCTCCACAACACGTGCAATCTTTGAGAGTCCTGTTATTGTTCCGTTAGGGATATATGCTATATGCGCCTTTCCATAGAACGGAAGCATGTGGTGCTCGCAGAGGGAATAGAAGTTTATGTCTTTCACAATCACCATGTGGCTGTACTCCTCATGAAAGAGCGCCTTCTCGAGAATTGCCTTTGGGTCTTGTGAATATCCTTTCGTGAGAAACTGCATTGCCTTTGCCACCCTCATAGGAGTTTTCTGGAGTCCCTCGCGGTCTTTATCTTCTCCGAGCAATGTGAGAATCTCACTGTAATGGTCTGCCAGTTTTTCGAGTCCTGGTCTAAGGTATGTTTCTTCTTCTGTCATTCTATTTCAAGAGTATGTTTCTATCAGCAGGAATTATTCTGCATCCTCCTTCTGCACCATGATAGTACCTTTCACGATACAAGCATTGGTGAATCCAATTCCCTTCAGCTCCTTCAGCATCTCCTTTGCCTCGTTATAGTCAGGGAAGTTTCCCACTCGGCATTTCCAGCTCGGAGAGTAGAAATGAACGTATACTGGAAGTTCTGGGAAGCTTTTCTTCACCTTTGCTGCCATTTGTTCACATTTCTGGCGGTCTGTCTTTCTGTTTCCTCCAGAATATATCTGAATGCGGTAGCCAGTTACCTTCTGAGCGTTACGCATGATTTTTCTGACTGTTTGTCCACCGATGGAGTCTTCATATGTCTTTGCCATCTTCCGGGCTCCAGTGGTTGCGGCAGGAGATTTCAAGTGTCCAGAAGGCGTAGTGCCAGTTTCTGTTTTTCCTTCTGCCTTTGGTGATGTTGCTTTTTCAGGACTTTTCAGGTTGTGTTCCGCGGCAGGATTCTTTGCGTTCGCCTGCTTCTCCCCCACTTCATTTTTCTTCTCCTCTTTCGCCTTTGGGACTTTGTTTACCAACAGTTCTATCTCCGCACTCTGCTTCACCTCCACCTTTCCCTGCCCCGCCTGTTCTTTGCGGAGGTTTTCTGTGAAGGTCTGACAGTCTGCAGACTGTGAGCAGAACAGTATACATATTATAATAAGGACTATCCTCATAACAGAAAGTTTATAATCGCTGCCCAAAACCTGTTGGCATGGGCAGCGAGAGATTTTTTCTTCGTTGTTTCAAAGGAGACAAGCCCCCAAGAAACAGCGTTTTCTTCTTGTAGAAATTATCCCCAAGCGTCGATGATGCCCTTGAAGTCAGCAGCCTTGAGAGAAGCGCCACCGATAAGTCCACCGTCGATGTCTGGCTTTGCGAAGAGTTCAGGAGCGTTAGAAGCCTTGCAAGAGCCACCATAGAGAATAGTTGTCTCAGCCGCAGCCTCAGCACCGTAGACCTCAGCAACGCAAGAGCGTATATAAGCGTGAATTTCCTCTGCCTGGTCAGCAGTAGCTGTCTTTCCTGTTCCGATAGCCCAAATTGGCTCGTAAGCGATCACGATATTCTTCCACTGCTCAGCAGAGAGGTGGAACACAGAACCAGCGAGCTCAGCCTTGCAAACCTCCTCCTGCTTGTTTGCCTCACGCTCTTCGAGAGACTCACCGATACAGAAGATCACCTTCAACCCGTTAGCGAGTGCGAGCTCAACCTTCTCCTTGAGAATCTCTGGAGTCTCGTTGTAGTACTCACGACGCTCAGAGTGACCGAGAATAACATACTCTGCACCAGTAGACTTTACCATCTCGGCAGAAACCTCACCAGTATAAGCACCAGAAGCCTTGTTAGCACAGTTCTCTGCACTGAGCTTGATACAGCTGTCCTTGATAACCTCTGCTACGCTTGCGAGGTGAATGAATGGAGTACCGATGATAACCTCACAGTTAGGGTTCTTAACAATCCCTGTCAATTCCTTTGCGAGAGCGATGCCCTCCTGCAGGTTCTTGTTCATCTTCCAGTTTCCTGCAACAATTTTTTTTGCCATAATCTTTGTAAAAATAGTTTTTTTATAATAAAAAATAAAAGTTAATACATTTTTTCTGCCTCCTCCTTTTTTCCTCCTTTGGCTCTGCATCCTCCTTCACATGTCTCCTTCACATGTCTTCTTCACATGTCTTCTTCACCTGCCTTCAGCATTCCTTCCACCAAATGTTCCTGCCTCCTCCATCAGACCTCCTTTTTCACTAACTTTTTTTCTTGAGAAGAAGTTTTCTTCACCATTTTCTCAAGAGTCTCTGGGTTAGGAAGACGATTGTGACTCCATTTTCCAACCACCACTCCGTTTTTCAGCATCACGAGCCCTGGATTACTTCTAACAATGGTTTTCAGTGTGGTGGCATCGGTAAAGAAGAACGGATACTCCGCACCAGTGAGGTTCTGCCAGTTGAGTATATCCTCCTCCGTACTGGCGGTAAGGCAACGGAACGGGAGGTTGCGGTCGTTGCAAAATTCATAGATGCGGTCTATATCTCCGAAATTCTGGTCGTCAGCATATTTCAAGTTCGGCGAGACAAGGAGGAAGGAATAATCCTTCTCGTTAAGCACCGACTCTGTGATATCCTCGCCATCGGGAGAGAGAATCTCGAAATCATGAATAGGAGGTACATACCCCTCTTTCACCGTCACCGTCTTACTATCTATGAACATCCATGTGGAGTCAGGATAGTTCTCAAGAGTGAATTCTTTTCTCTCGCCCCCCTTTTCGAGAATGAACGTTGTTTCAAATTCTGGCTGCTCAGCATTGTCTGGAACAAGCATTCCTGCTTTGATATCAGCACCTATATGGTAAGGGCGGAAATCAATTAGCGGAAGGTCATAAAGGCACCACAAGCTGAGCAACACCGAAGCTGCCACTGTTCCTTGAAACACAAACCACTGGTTGCTCTTCGACAAGCATCTCTGAATCTGCATTGGGTGCCAAGCGAGGAAGACAGCAACTGCCAAGAGAAGAATATTCTTTGCGAGCGTCTCTCCGTTTGTCAGTATAAACGCCTCTCCGAAACATCCGCAGTCCTGCACTGGATTCTCAAAGAATATCCAAACCGTCAGCAGTGTCATCACCGTCATGAATGCAACGAGAAGACGTGTGGAAAGCCTTCGAGCAATAGCAAGCAGTAGACAAACGCCAAGCGTCAGTTCGAAAGTGCTGAGAAGCACAGCAGCAATTAGCGTGAGCCATTCAAACGCTGTGTTTGAGACTCCCATTGCTGCAAGATAGTCCTGAAACTTATATTGACTACCAAGTGGGTCTATTGCCTTCACAAAGCCCGAGACCACGAGAGTGACACCTGTGAACACTCTTGCCGTTGCAATCAATACAGTCTTTATTCCTGGCATCTTTCAGTGAGTTTTATTACTCCGAATGCAGCGTAGTTGATGATGTCCATATAATTGGCATCAATGCCCTCAGAGACGAGCGTTTCCCCATCGTGGTTCTCAATCTCTTTGACTCTTTCAATCTTTGTGAGAATAAAGTCAGTGTAACTGCTTACCCTCATTCCTCGCCATGCCTCGTCGTAATCGTGGTTCTTTTTCAGCATAAGGTCAAGGCACATCTTCGAGAACTCATCGTAGAGAGCCATCGCCTCGTCGTTGGTCATGTCTATCTCGTCAACAAATCCTTTGCGAAGCTGAATAAGTCCAACAATGCCGTAGTTAATCAGAGCCATAAATTCTGGGAGTATTCCCTCCCCCACTTTCGACTCTTTTTTTATCTCTAACGAGCGTATGCGTTTTGCCTTTATGAAGAGTTGGTCGGTAAGCGATGATGGGCGGAGCATTCTCCACGACGGCTTATAGTCGTAGAGTTTCTTCTGGAAGATGTCCCGACATGCCTTCATAGCTTCCCGAAACTGCCGTTCTGTCTTTTGTGGTTCTTTTGACATTCTGTTTCTTATATATATTTTTTTTAGTGGAATTTTTTTGCCCACTAAAATTACGCTACAAAGTTAAGAAGAATAGTTGAGATATGCAAGAATCCTGAACGTTATTTAATAAAAAATAGGTGAATATTAGGAGAATAATTGCCTTTCGTCACATTCTTCAAGCTTTGGTAACGTTCACTTCGCATTTATTGCTTTCTCATAGCACTCACGGCAGAGGGGCTCATACTCACCCGTCTCACCGAGCAAGACCCTTCGGTCTCCCTCCACGATACGGTGACTGACATAGGCAAGGGCTCCACAGCGCACACAAATAGCATGCACCTTCGTGACATCATCGGCAATAGCCATCAAGGCTGGCATCGGACCAAACGGAATGCCTTTGAAATCCATGTCCAGTCCGGCGCATATCACTCGTATTCCTCTGTTCGCCAAAATGTTGCACACCTCAACAATTCCCTGATCGAAGAACTGTGCTTCATCGATGCCCACAACGTCTATATCGTCTGAAAGGAGGAGTATGGAAGAGGACGACTCTACTGGAGTGGAATAGATTGAAGTATGGTCGTGACTCACCACCTCTTCTTCCGAATAGCGGGTATCTATTGCCGGCTTGAAGATCTCCACCTTTTGGCGAGCAAACTTCGCACGTTTCAATCGTCTGATGAGTTCCTCCGTTTTTCCTGAGAACATAGAGCCGCAGACAACCTCCACTCTTCCCTGCCGCCGCTTTTCTCCTTGTATCATTGTTGTCATTATTATGGTAATAAATATTTTTCGAAATTATTTTGCAGACAAAATTACAAAGAAAATTTAAAAAAGCAAAGAAGACGCTGATTTTTTTTGCCTATATCAGAAATTAAAAGTATTTTTGTAGGCGATTAACGAAGAAAAGGAGGGTATAATCGTTTGGCTCATCACGGTTTCAAAGAAAAAGCGACCGAGAGAAACTGAGAAAGGATTCATTATTTTCATAGAAAGAAAAAATCATGGGAACGCTATATCTTGTACCTACTCCGGTAGGGAATATGGAAGACATGACCTTCCGAGCGGTACGACTGCTGAAAGAGGCTGACCTCATTCTGGCGGAGGACACAAGAACCTCGGGAGTGCTTCTGAAACATTACGATATCCATAAACCACTGATGTCTCACCATAAGTTCAACGAGCACGCCACTTCGGCAAACATCGTGGAGAGGCTGAAGGCAGGACAAACAATCTGCCTCGTCACCGATGCTGGCACACCAGGGATCTCCGACCCTGGGTTCTTCCTCGTCAGAGAGGCAGTGGCAGCGGGAATAGAAGTGCAGACATTGCCAGGGGCAACGGCTTTCGTACCAGCACTCGTAAGCTCTGGACTCCCATGCGATAAATTCTGCTTCGAGGGCTTCCTTCCTCAGAAGAAGGGTCGGCAGACACGTCTTGAGCAACTAAAAGACGAGCAGCGCACCATGATCTTCTACGAATCTCCCCACCGTCTTCTAAAGACTCTCCAGCAGTTCTCTGAATTCTACGGAGCCGACCGTCAGGTTAGTGTCTGTCGAGAAATCAGTAAAGTGCATGAAGAATCGGTAAGGGGCTCTTTAGAAGACGTTATAGCACATTTCACAGAGAAAGAGCCAAAGGGCGAGATTGTCATTGTGCTTGCAGGCTGCCCTGCTGTGAAAGGCAAGAACTCTTCAAGAGAGAAAAGATCCTCTCACCATCACGATTCATCATTAGAAGAAGAATGAATAAAAACCAAAACAATATAATTATGAAGAAACTATTTTTCCTTGCACTCTGTATGCTTTGCCTTACAGCCTGCGAAAACGGTCAGAAGAACGCGAAAAACGCCGATCAAGAACGTAACGACTCTCTCATGCGTGTGATTAGAGAGAAAGACAATGAGATAAACGATATGCTCTCCACCCTCAACGAGATTCAAGACGGATTCCGACAGATCACAGCAGCAGAGAACCGTGTCACCATTGCAAAGGATGCTGAGAACACCAACCAAAACCAGCAGATCAGAAACGACATGGCGTTTATTGCTCAGACAATGAAACACAACCGTGAACTGATTGCGAAACTCCAGCAGCAGGCAAGACAGGGAAGCATCGCTGCCGAGCAGTTGAAAATGACTATCGAGAGTCTTACCGCAGAACTGGAAGACAAGACACAGCAGTTGGAGGCTCTCCGTCAGGAACTTGCGCAGCGTGACGTGCGCATCAACGAGCTCGACCAGACCGTCTCTACTCTCACCGAAGATGTTGCTCAGTTGAAGACAGAGACTTTGGAGAAGAGTAACACCATTGACACTCAAGACCGCCAGCTACACACTGCTTGGTATGCCTTTGGAACAAAGAAGGAGCTTTCTGAGAATGGTGTGCTCGTAAAGGGAAAAGTGTTACAATCTAATTTCAACCGTGAGTACTTCACAAAGATTGATATCCGTATCGAGAAGGAAATCAAGCTTTATTCTAAATATGCAAAGATTCTCACTACTCACCCTTCTTCCAGCTACACACTCCAGCAGAACGCATCAAAGCAATATATCCTTCGCATAAATAACCCAGAGGTCTTCTGGTCAACCAGTAAGTACCTTGTTGTTCAGGTAAAGAAGTAGTAAGTAGGTGTGAATAGAAAAGAAAATGTTCAAAAACGAAATAACCTTCGATAGGTTCATGAGATGGGTCATAGTGGCGGTAATCGTCTTTGCCGTTCTCTATGGCCTTAATTATCTCAGTGCGGCATTGTTACCGTTCTTCATTGCGTGGTTCTTAGCCTATCTGCTCTTCCCTATGGTGAAATTCATGGAAAGAGTATTGCATATAAAGGTAAGAACAGTCTCCATCTTACTTACCCTCACCATCGTGATTGCTGTCGTGACGGCTGTCGGAATGCTTATAATTCCTCCTATGATAGAGCAGTTCCAGAAGCTTGGAACCATCGTCACAAAGTATATCCACCAGACGGCGAACATCACCGACATTCCAGAGGCGCTAAACACGGTCATTCAAGAAAACAAAGCGAGTATAGAACGTTTCTTCCGTTCTAAGGACTTCTCGGAACTCATAAAGCATGTGGCACCAAGTCTTTTGAACGTGGTCACTGAAACGTTTACGGTGATATACAGTGTCATAGCATCGTGTATCGTGTTGCTCTATCTCTTCTTTATCCTCCTCGACTACGAGTATCTTGCAAAAAACTGGGTGAGGATATTCCCAGAGGAGAACAGGGCGTTCTGGCAGTCTGTTATGAAGGATGTTGAGCATGCCATGAACAACTACGTTCGCGGACAGTCACTTGTCTCGCTCATCATGGCAATCATGTTCGCCATACTGTTCACAATCATTGACTTCCCTATGGCAATTGGTCTTGGAATACTCATCGGCATCATGAACCTCGTGCCGTATCTCCACACCTTCGCACTCATTCCTACTTGCATTCTCGCCTTGCTGAAAGCCGCTGATACTGGCGAGAATTTCTGGATCATCTTCCTCTCTGCCTTCATCGTGTTCTGCATCGTGCAGGTGATAAACGATATGTTCGTGGTGCCGAAGGTGATGGGAAAGGCTATGGGAATGAACCCTGCCATACTCCTGCTCTCGCTCTCTGTCTGGGGCTCTCTACTCGGCTTTATCGGTCTCCTCATCGCCCTTCCCCTCACCACACTGATAATGTCTTACTGGCAGAGGTATATCACGAAAGAAAAGGGAATAAAACCAATTGCTATTCCTGAAGGCAAAAAGGCATCAGAAGAAGACGAAACAGAAGAGAAATAGTTGCGAAGGGAATGATCTTATGTTAATATGTATTAAAATAACATCATTCTTAGCACGTATTTCAAAAAAAAGTCGTACCTTTGCACCCGCTTTCAAGATAAGCGTTACGGAGATCCGCTAGCTCAGCTGGTAGAGCACAACACTTTTAATGTTGGGGTCATGGGTTCGAGCCCCATGCGGATCACCACACGAGAGGTCAACACAATGTTGACCTCTCTTTTTTATTACTTTCAAAACACTATCACTTTTACTATTACAAAAACAAATTCACTTTTATGAAAAAACTATTAACAACAGTCTTGATGCTACTGACAGTGGTTACTGTTGTAGCAACAGAGAGGAACAAGGTGGAAATCTCAGCTGGAGGAAAGAACGTGAAGGTGACGTTCTTCTCACCGACAATCGTAAGGGTGCAGAAAAGCCCTGAGGGAAAGAGCATGCCGGAAACAGAAAGCGAGGTTGTCACAATGACTCCAAAGACAGATTTTGAGACAAGGGTGAAGGAAGGGGGAACTGCCATTACAATGACCTCCACTGAACTTACCGTCACCCTCGATAAGCGTAGCGGTCTCTTGCAGTTCTCCAGCAAGGGGAAGAACCTTCTGAAGGAGAAAGAAACAGGCTTTGAGGAAAGAACAGAAGGAACAGACAAAGGGCGCTATATCGTCTCTCAGACCTACCTCCTCGACAAAGACGAAGCCATCTATGGTCTCGGCACTGTGCAGGATGGGAAGCTGAACAGGCGCGGACTCTCAAAGCTCGTTGAACAGAACAACCTTGAGGACTTCCAGAACGTCATTCAGTCCATTAAAGGCTGGGGAATATACTGGGACAACTACTCTCGTGCACATTTCGAAGACAATGCCAATGGCATGACCTTCCGAGCGGAGGTTGGCGACTGTGCCGATTATTACTTCATGTATGGAAAGAGCGCAGACGGAGTGAATGCATGCATGCGTGAGCTCTCTGGAGCAGTGCCTATGTTCCCTCTGTGGACGTTTGGATACTGGCAGTGCCGCGAGCGCTATAAGTCTTCAAAGGAACTCCTTGAGGTTGTTGACAACTACCGAAAGCTGCAAGTCCCTCTCGACGGAATTATTCAAGACTGGCAGTATTGGGGTAGCAACTACACATGGAATGCCATGGACTTTATTGGCGAGACATTCACAGACGGCAAGGAGATGATAGACCGTGTTCACAAACAGAATGCGCACATCATGATCTCAATATGGGCAAGCTTTGGTCCGCAGACAATTCAGTTTAGAAAGCTGAAGGAGAAAGGACTCCTCTTCGACTTTGAGACATGGCCACAAAGCGGACTGTCACACCTCTGGCCTCCTCGCATGGACTACCCCTCTGGCGTGAAGGTATACGACGCCTTCAGTCCTATTGCTCGCCAGATTTACTGGGACCATCTGAAGACCCTCTTCGACTATGGCATGGATGCCTGGTGGATGGATTCCACCGACCCTGACTTTTTCAATCCTCGGGAGTGCGACTACAACCAAAAGGGAAGCATGGGCTCTTGGCGAAGCGTGAGAAACCTCTTCCCATTAGCCTCTGTGAAAGGCATTTACGCGAATCAGCGCAAGGCATCAGAAGAGAAGCGAGTGTTCATCATGACACGCTCTGCCTTTGCTGGTCAGCAGCACTACGGAGCAGGACTCTGGAGTGGTGATGTTGCCTCCACATGGGATATGCTCCGCAAGCAGGTTCCTGCTGGTCTTAACTACACCATGACGGGCTGCCCGAATTTCAACACCGACATCGGTGGCTTCTTCTGTAGCTCATACAACACCGCTGGTCCTGGCTCAGCGCCAAAGAACAGTCAGTATCAGGAGTTGTATGTGAGATGGATGCAATACGGGCTCTTCTGCCCTGTGTTCAGAAGTCATGGTGCTGATGCTCCTCGTGAGATCTATCAGTTCGGAAAGAAGGGTGAGCCTGTCTATGATGCCATAGAGAAAACCATCCGTCTCCGCTATCGCCTTCTCCCATACCTCTACTCTACCGCATGGCAGGTGACATCAAACAACGAGAGTTACCTCCGTGCTCTTCACTACGACTTCCCTTCCGACAAGAAGACATGGAATTGCAACGATGAATTTATGTTCGGGCGCTCCATCCTCGCCACACCTGTTCTTCACCCTCAATATACCGAGGAGAAGATTTTGAAGGAGGACGCTATGAGCGGTTGGGATAAGAAAGAGGCGAAGGAGAGTGGAAAAGCAGCTGTTGACTTCACTGTAGAGAAGTCGGTTACGAAGTATCTGCCAAAGGGAGCCGACTGGTATGACTTCCACTGCGAGAAGAGATACTCTGGCGGTAGAGAAATCACCGTTCCTACTGCCTTTGACCGCCCAGTGATGTTCGTAAAGGCAGGAACAATCCTTCCTCTCGCCCCAGTCATGCAGTACGCTCAAGAAAAGCCTTGGGATAATCTCGACATCATTGTCTACCCTGGCAAGAATGCATCGTTCACGCTTTATGAAGATGAGGGCGACAACTACAACTACGAAAAGGGCATCTACTCCACAATCACCATGACTTGGAACGACCGTAGCCGTACGCTTACCATAGGCAGTGTAAAGGGTCAGTTCCCTGGTATGCCCTCCTCAAGAACTTTCAACATCCGCATTGCTGGTTCACAGAAGGTTAAGACAGTTCAGTATACTGGCTCTGAGCAGTCTGTGGCTGTAACGGAATAATGCCGAAAAAATTTCAACAATAGAAATAGCTTTCTTTCTGTGGTATAGGCTTCCAACCAGAACGAATACACGAAGGGAGAAGAGTAAATACTGGTATTCGCTAAGGATTAGGTTAGAAGCCTATACTTTGAATAGCTGGGCACGAAGTCTACGGATATAGACAAATGCAAAAAACAACTGGCTGGAAGCCAGTACCTTTACTCTTTATATTTTTAGTAAGGTACTGATTTCCAGCCAGAACAGTTTTCTGCAACCAATTATTTCCCATTTCTCACCTTCACCCTCTTCACCGTACCGTCAGCAAAACGGATTGATTTTATAATGATGGCAGAAGGAGAAGAAGGACTGCAAACATAGCAAGAGGATAACTTCCTACCAGAAAGGTCGTAGTAGTCTTCGCAAACGAGCTCCGACTCCTCTCCTGCCACCGTTTCTATTCCCGACGACTGTGAAGAAAGAATCTCTAACATCTTCTCCGCATAACGCTTACCAAGAATGCGGTATCCCTCAGCAGTGAAATGGAGTCCGTCACCAGCACATGTGCACCCTTTTGAAGAGATGACATGCGAGGTAGGTATCACGTTCGGCATGTTCGCTATATTCACGTTCTGTCCCCAGCAGTAACCTCCCTCGTCTTGCTGCACCATCTCACCAATGAGCAACGGAACATTCTCTGCCTTGAGGTTCAGCTCGTTGAGAATGCGTTCATAAACCGTCTTCACCATCTTTGGCCATTCACCATTGCCATTGTCTGTCTCGCCCTGATGCATGAGAATGCCCTTTATCATTCCGAAATTCTGCGCCCTGCGTGCCGTTTCCACCAGCCTGCGGAATGGGTTGTTGTCGTAGGCTGCCATGTAGTTCTTAAACCAGTCTGCCTCACCAGCAACATATTCCTCGACATACTCCTCCATAAAGCCCTTTATGCTTGTGCCACCAACAGCAACATGAACAACACCAACCGTGATCTCCTCACCTTGACGCTCAACCATTGTCCTACCAAAATAGTCGGCTGGAGAGAGTCCAGTGCCTTGTCGGCAGAGAGGAGGGATTGCCTTATACCACTCTCCTTGCTGGCGCTTTGGGTCGGTCATGTTAACGGCAGCCATCACCTTAAAGCGCTCCGGAACATTCTCGTAGTCTTGCTGCTCTGGGCGTGCATTGCCCTCCATGTTCGACTGCCCGAAGCAGAGGAATATCTGGAAATTAGGGTCGGCAGAGTCAGGGACTCCTATCCACTGCGACAGCTCTGCAGCCGCCTTCTTAACCTTCTCTGCCTCAACGAGGTAGTCGGCATCGTTCTCAGAAGAGAAAGCCTCTGCCTCACGGATTGCAGTCTCGAGAGCCTCACGAGCTGCCACCGCCTCTTTCCTTGTTAGTCCGGCAGCCTCCTCCAGCACTTTCTTTGCCTGCGAGATAGCGTCTGCGAGGTCGGTTTTGAATGATGTAGAGACAATCTTAAAGCTGATGTTTTGGTAAGAGATTTTCTCCCAATGAGGAGTCAGAGCACTCTCGAAATCGGCATTCACAATGAGGTTTTCCGTAGACCCTGCCACTGTCAGTGAGAGGTCGTCAAAGAGAAGCTCGCCACCATATTTTCCGAACACAAAGTCCAGCTCGTTGAGAGGAAATTCCGCCTGGAACTCCCATGTGTATGTCTTCCAAGAAGTGGAGAAATCGTAAGCAGCGAGATACTGCAAGTCGTTGCTTCCTCCCCACTGGTTTTTATTGCTTGAAGCAGTGTCTATTGGCCATAGTGCTAACGTACCATCACCAGAGCCTTTTATCCTCATGGTGAGCTTATAGGTACTTCCTTTTGTCATTGGCGCATCAAGCTTGTAGTGCATCTGCCAGTCCCAAATATTCTCCTGCGGCTGTGGTGTGACAATCTGCAGAGCGTGGTTTCCCTCGTCAGTCACTGCCCTTGTTGCAATGCCCTTTGTTTGTTGTTCCCCAGCGAAAGTCGTTTGTGCTGAGAAGAGCATGATGAATAGCATCATGATTCCTGTTGTGGTCATTGTCCATGCCCAGTTTTTTTCTTTTCTGTTTGTTTTCTTCTTCATGATTAGTTAGTGAAAGTGAATATTTTGTTGAAATGTCTATAGTTAGTTCTTTTTCGGCTGCAAAAGTACTGCAATTCTCTCGAAAACGTTGTATGTTTTGTAACACAAACGAGCGAATATGTTACATTTTATTCCATCTTCCTTTCAAGTAGTAAGAATACGCTCTTCATCTTTTGACCGATATCTTTAGTTCCCATTTTTATGCTAAGCATCTGCATTCAACCTCCATTTTATTGAGTAGCGGCATATCCCGGAGCTACACTTTCCTTCGCACGTCTACGTGTCTCTCGTATCTGTTCAATGTCTTGAGCTGTCATGTCAAAGATAATCTTCTGTTTTCATCACTTATTTTTGTTAGCTTGATTGATTTATTTTTATTTCTTATACACAATAACACTAAATAAAAATAAGATTTTATTGTGTATAGAGAACAAAAATTTATCATCATCATAGATTAAGCAACTTCTGTTTTCCGAAAAGGAAAGACATCAGTAGTCGTTGTTACATCCTATGTCGTTTGCCACGAGGGCTGCAATGAGGTCGGTTGTCCACCACTGCGGTATTGCACTCTTTGATTGCATTGGTCTTGATTGCCATAATGATTTGGAACACTTTTCGGTTGTGGGTGATGGTGATGGTGTTTAAAAACGCCCCTACACCCCTGCTAACACCCCTGCACCCCTACACCCCTGCCCTGCAGGTAGTTCCTACTCCTGTTTTGAATGGTTAATGATAAATTACTGATTGAACACTATGTGTTCTCTGCTTGAAATTTTGTTGAATCAACACAGAGTTAGACTAACAAGCGGCTAACAAGCGTTGAATAGAGTTCTCTTTGGATAGCTATCTGATTCTTCTGATTTTCAAATGCGAAGGTACTCCATTATTTTTGGCGAATACAAGAAATGCGAGTTATTGCAAGTTATTGCGAGTTAGTAACGAAAAATTAAAAGACGTTAACATTAATTTATGTTGGTTTGCAAAAAACGAGAATTTTTTTGCCTTCGGTGAACACGAATTTCCGTGACTGCGTAGCTGATGAGCACCTATGTAAATATGCAATGAGCGA
>SAMEA3663036__coassemble_546_pt1 | contig 17239 bp, 16 predicted proteins | sample SAMEA3663036__metabat2_high_PE_014 | metagenome-assembled genome bin SAMEA3663036 (sample SAMEA3663036) | pig gut metagenome | biome: pig gut; feature: pig-associated habitat; material: faeces | place: France | collected 2012
TTGCTCAGGAACTTATAAATAAAGTTAAATTATAGTGTTGCGGAATTAAGGTAAATGAAAAATTTTGCAGCAATAGATTTCGAAACAGCCAATAATGAGCGTTCTTCGGTTTGTTCCGTTGGAATAGTCATTGTTCGTAATGGAGAGATAGTGGATAATTTTTACTCGCTCATACAACCAGAACCAAACTATTATAACTACTGGTGCAGCCAGGTACATGGCCTATGCAGTGAAGATACGGATGAAGCACCCATCTTCCCAGAGGTATGGAAGCAGATAGAACCTTTGATTGAAGGTCTGCCACTTGTGGCTCACAACAAGCCTTTTGACGAGGGATGTCTGAAAGCAGTATTCCGTGTCTATCAGATGGATTACCCGGATTACGAGTTTTACGATACACTTTGTGTTTCAAGGCGAGTGCTCCCTAATTTAGAAAATCACCAGCTTCAAACTGTAGCCGCAGCCTGTGGTTATGAGTTAGAAGATCACCACCATGCATTGGCCGATGCAGAAGCTTGTGCGTGGATAGCAAGAGAAATACTCTAAGAACTATATACAACATACAATATGGAAGAAAACAGGATTATCATATATCAGACAGAGGACGGACAGACGCAGATTGATGTCCGACTAGAGGATGAAACAGTGTGGTTGACGCAAGCTCAGATGGCTGAGTTATTCGAGAAAACACCTCAGAACATTACCATGCATATTGGTAATGCGTATAAAGAGGGCGAGCTGGAAAGGGATTCAACCTGTAAGGAATACTTACAAGTTCAACGGGAAGGCAAAAGGAGCGTGTCTCGTAAAGTGAAATACTATGACCTTGATGTCATCATCTCTGTTGGCTACCGTGTTCATAGCAAACGAGGTACAGCCTTCCGCATTTGGGCACGTAATATCATCAAGGACTATCTTGTAAAAGGCTATGCCGTCAATGAGCGCATCCGCAAGGAGCAGATTGGAGAACTGCGTCAACTGGTAGGCATGATTGGCAGAACCATTCAGAATAAGTCTCTTCTGTCGAACGACGAGACGAATGCCCTTTTTGAAGTAGTAACGAATTATACTTATCATCATAAAGGATTAAATAAAACATGAGTGTTAATGATCTTTCTGTGAGCAGATAACTCAAAATCATTTTATTACAAATCCTCCATACTATATACTATAGAAGATAATTTGAATCATATGAAAAATTTATCATATTCGCTACGGCAAATCGCATCCTGGACCTCAAACAATTCCGATGTTTTGATTCCTGCGCTTCAGCGCGGACTTGTATGGAAACCACGTCAGGTTGAACTTCTTTGGGATTCTATCCTTAGAGGTTTTCCAATAGGTTCTTTTATGCTATCAGACATTGTAAACAATGAAGGAGCAGGAAAATACTACCTTATGGACGGACAACAGAGATACAATGCTATTAGTATAGGATTTAACACTGTTCCAGATGCAAGAGCCGTTTTATGGATAGATCTTATACCTCCTTCATCAAAAAGTTCCACACGTACATTCTGGATTAAGGCCACAACTACCCCTCACCCATGGGGGTATAAGAATGACGATGATGCGAATCGGCTGAAAACAGCAGAAAAAAGAAATGCTTTGAACAAGTTTAACCTAAAAGGAAACATCTATAATGACCATTTCTCATTGACAGAAACATGGCCTATAGAGGCAAATCTACCTATTCCACTATTTTGTTTGTTGGAGGCTGCAGAGAAAAGTAATGATGAGAATATGTTTGTCAACGAAACACTGGCAATTTTCAATGCCACAGATTTCTCCTTCCGAAAGTCCTTCAATGAGAAATTTAAGCAATCTGATATTGCCTTGGACTATTTGCGAGCTACTTTATTCCCTGTTTTTAAGGCATTGAATGATTATACCATTACCTGTAACCATCTTCCAAAGGAGGTAATGGAGACAGAGACCACAGAAGATTCTGCAGCACAAACAACTTTGGAGGTGCTATTCACTCGTCTGAATACTGGTGGCACAGCAATTTCAAGAGATGACCTGAATTATTCTGCGATAAAAGCATACTGGCCATCCATAAAAGATGTAAACGATGCATTGGCGGAGAAATACATGAATCCCGCCAAGTTAGTGATGCTTGCATTCCGTCTAGCATTGACCTCTGATGAGGACAAAAACTTTAAAAACGAAATGACTATCAAGCAAATCCGAAGTGCTGCAAAGAAACCAGAAGAGAAGGAAGAGATAGAAACTTTGTATAAGGATAATCAGTTAGAAATTATCCTTGACAAAGTTGACGAATGGTTAGGAGTAAAAGAAGAAACAGATCTTCGGACACCGAGTATCTTGCGGACAATAATAGCTCGAAACTCACCTGATATTTATTTGTTGCTCATGTATCTCGCCAGCAAAGATGCAAAATCTCCTATAAATCTAACTATTCAGGAGATAAGAGCACTCGCATTCTTGCTTCATTGGTTCGGAAATGACAAAAAGAGTTGTGTACAAGAGATGTTTTATCGATTTAAAAAAGGTATTAACCGACAGAATATCTTAATGGGTATTTCTAGATTGATGCATGATTGCCAACTCCTTCATGTTTACACTCCTACAGAAGTACAAAAATTCTTTACAATAGAAGAGTCCAGAAATTGGAGATTATGGAAAAGTCTTTCTGCACCAAGTCGAAATTTCTTCGATAGGACTTTCTGGTATGGTACCGCAGAGGCTAAACAGATTCTATTATATGCGGAAAGAGAATATATAAATACGCACTTCCGCAATTATGACCCTGCACGGCAAGATATGTGGGCTGAAGAAAATCGTCCCTGGGACTTTGATCATATTGTTCCTCAAGATTGGATTACAGGAAAGAGGAACGCCGATTATCGAGAATATGATAAAGATTGGCTATGGAGCATTGGGAACATGGCAGCGATTTCTTTTGAAGCGAATAGAAGTAAGAGCAATTCCAGCCAATACTCCGAATACCACGAAAATAAAGAGTCGCTTCATTATCTGCAAGATATAGAATCGATTAAGTCTGATATAACATACAACCAGCATCAGAGTGTAAATTTTGCGAAAATAACGTTTGAAAGGTATTGTATGATTTATGCTGCTGCTTATTCAGTGATACAGCCATTAGTCGAAGAAGTTGTACTTTCTGATACTTTACAAAAACGAAAAGAATTAATACTTGCAATCACCAAAGAACTTCCTGAGGCAAAAGCTCACTTTGCTGCGAATGATGGAAATGATCATTGGATAGAACGGGAACAGGATTGGGCCAGGGAATGGATTGGTATTGGCATTGTAATTGGGGACTTTATGGCTTGTTATGAATGGCATGGTGTCATTGATAATGGTTTCGTAAAGAATGCCGAAGTAGGCATTCGAAAAGCTCCTGGAACGCAAGTAACTCGTGAGAATCAACGCTTGTTCAATGGCGATGATGCTGACTCTATGGAATTGAATGATTGGTGGTACGATTGTAAGTTTGATTTTCAGAGTCTTGATGCAAATGTTATTGTCGAGGAAATGAAATCATACATGAATAAGATACGACAAGTTGCAAAATTGTAATTTTCATAGGATACATTATTAACTCAAAAAGTAAACAATTATGGCATTATTCAAAGTATCTATTAAACAGTCTGGGCAATACAATGGCTGCAAAGTTGAAAAAGGAATGGAAGTTGAAGTTCCCTACAATGGTTTTGCCCACAATTTGACAGGCACAGTGCAAGGACAAGAGCTTATTGTTACAGCTTTTCAACGCAAGTATGGATTGAATATAAAACCTATCATGGGTGCATGGGTTTCTTATCTTGATATTAAGCAAATGTAAACTTTATGCTTACATATATCTCCAACACCGATCATTACAAGCAAGTGCTATCACGGGTACAATCCGTGAAGCACAAGCTTTGGATTGGTACCGCCGATATAAAAGACTTATATGTAGATGTGGGCAATGAGAAGAAGCCTTTTTTGGCTCTCATCGCCCAACTCATTCATCGTGATGTGGAAGTAAGGCTCATTCATGCAAAAGAACCTGGCCCTAACTTTCGTGAGGATTTTGACAAGTACCCAGTGCTGTATGACCGCTTGGAGCGAGTGCTTTGTCCTCGCGTTCATTTCAAGATGCTTGTCTTTGATGGAAAAGAAGTATATATCGGTAGTGCAAACCTTACAGGTGCAGGAATTGGCATGAAGGCTGATAATAAAAGAAACTTTGAGGCAGGCATCCTTACAGATGACCCAGAAATCGTAGAACAAGCCATGAACCAGTTCGATGAAGTATGGATGGGTAAATTCTGTAAGACTTGCAAGCGTAGAGAGTTCTGTCCAGACCCAATAGCATAGTTTTTTGTTAATAGCAGCATTTTTCCAAGACCTCTGCCACCAGTTGGCGGAGGCCTTTGTTTTCTTTGCACTCAGAATTAATCATCACAAAGTGCAATATGAGAAAATTAATCAAGAATAATGAAAAAAAACATTTAATTATCCATATATTTGAATGGGATATTGATGTGTATGTTCCAGAAAATGAGGAACAACGTTATATTAAAGCTGCTGAGAATGTCAGCAAAAAAATAGAAGCATATATGGATTTATATGTTCGACAGCAAAACGTTCCACAAAAGAGCTATATGGAAATATTGTTAATGACGTTACTTGACATCGCTGTTACATCAACAGAAAAGGAACGTGTTCTTGGATTTAATAAATTTTGGAGACGAATCAATAATATAATCAAAAACAAGTAGCAATATGATTGACATTAACGATTACGACATTCAATGCATAGAACATGAGATCCTATGGAAGTACGACAAATCCCCATGTGATTATCAAGATTGTGACTGTTTGTTGTCCTTACGAAAGGATATGATAAACGAAAGGGTTCTTGCCCATCAGAAAGAAATCCTCCCTGACATCATCGCATTCAATGATGCCATGACTGACGCTCTGCGGGAACTATATGACAGGGCACATCGTATCTGGAACAGCATCAAAGACAATGAGGATTTCAAGGATGTAGAGATTGAGGCTAAATGCTATCTTAGTTACGACTACCCGAAACTTCATCCCGTTCAAGCTGAGGACAGGCAGGATTTATGGAATGCTATCTGTGACGCTGGTTGGAATAAGTTATACGATGATGGTGTGTCGCTGACAAGTCTCTCCCTTCCTCGCAATGACGAATCATTTGAAAGCTTCATCGGGATGAATAATGAATATAATAATTGGAATGAAGGACTCGACAGAGAACTCACTAAGGATTTGCACCTTACAAGTGCCTTCCACAACCTCTATGAACACATGGAGTTCGCCATTACAGACTTTATCTATGTGCGTGAGTTTGAGACAGAAATCAACATTGAAATACACAAATAGATTTAAGATGAATGTAAATGAGAAAATAGCTAGGGTGTCCAGCTTGTCGTTCCAAAAACACGCTGGATTTACCAATTCGAATATCTCGTAAAGAGACTCCAGAAGAGGAGTTAAAATGTCTTCGTAAAGAGAACAAGTCACTTAAAGCAAGCAAAGCCACTCTCAAGGCAAGTAAGGACAAACTTAAAGCCGAGAAGAAGGCTCTCAAGGCTGAACTCAATAAAAAAGCCGTCACGATGGCAACCTTGAACAAAGAGCAGAAAGAATTACTTTCGACGCTGTTCCCGGACATCGAGATTCGCTTCTGGTGATCAATCTCTGCATACTGATTTACACCCGTACAAACTGCGGTCTTCGAACCTTGATGAAGATTTCTGCTACTGATACATTTAATTCTAAAGATCGCTTAGTGAATGTTAAACATAAGGACATTGATACTTGGGCTGCCAAGAACATGTCCACAAACTGGGTTACAGAACGAACCAAAATATTCAGAAAAGCAATCTGAATTTGGAGCGGTTAACTGGGCACCCTATAAAAAAATGAAAAATAACAGGAAAAATTCTGCTATTCGGAAAGATTTGCGTACCTTTGTAGAAATTATTTTAAACTGCACGGAGAGAAACCGTGTCAGAAAAAAAATACAACACTCATTTTTTATGAAGAAATACTTAACGACAATGATGGTTACAGCTCTCGTGGCCGCATGCTCTTCAAGCGACAAAATGCAGCCAACAGACGATTTTCAGTATTGTAACGAGCGTTTCGCTGACATCGAGATGTTACGCTACAAGGTTGATGGCTTTGAGAATCTTACACTCAAGCAAAAAACATTTATCTATCACCTGCAAGAGGCAGCACTGTGGGGACGAGATATCCTCTTCGACCAAAACGGTCGCTACAACCTCGAGATTCGTGGCATTCTCGAAAAACTGTACACCGACTATAAGGGCGACCGAAAGGGAAAAGATTTCCTCGCCTTCGAGGAATATCTGAAAAGGGTGTGGTTCTCGAACGGCATACACCACCACTATGGTTGCGAGAAATTCACCCCTGCATTCAGCAAGGAGTGGTTTGTAGAGAACACGGGATGCCGCGATGAGATTACAGAAGTTATCTTCAATCCAGAGGTGATGGCAAAGCGTGTGAACCTCGCTGAGGGTGAAGACCTTATACTCACCTCAGCCTGCAACTACTATCAAGGCGTTACACAGGCTGAAGCAGAAGAGTTCTATGCTCGTATGAAGGCTGCTGGCGACCAAAACCGCCCTCTTATGTACGGTATGAACTCCACACTCGTAAAGGATGCCGATGGAAAGATTCGTGAGGAACTGTGGACAACATCTGGAAAATACGGAGCCACTCTAACAAAAATTGTGGAGAATCTACGCAAAGCTCGTGAATATGCTGAGGATGCTGAGCAGCAAGCTGTTGTTGACAAGTTAATCGCTTTTTATGAGACTGGCTCTTTGAAGACGTTCGATGAGTATAGCATTGCATGGGTGGAGAACACAGCACCTGTGGTGGATTTCGTGAATGGATTCATAGAGTCGTATGGTGACCCTCTCGGATTGAAGAGCTCATGGGAGAGCATTGTGAACATCAAGGACCTTGATGCTACAAAGCGTGCGGAGAAATTAAGTGCCGAAGCACAGTGGTTTGAAGATAATTCACCAGTTGCAAAGGAGTTCAAGAAAGAGAAGGTAAAGGGGGTTTCTGCAAAGGTGGTGAGGGCGGCTATACTTGCCGGTGACCTCTACCCATCTACAGCCATTGGCATTAACCTCCCAAACAGCAACTGGGTGAGGGCTGAACACGGAAGTAAGTCGGTTACCATAGCAAACCTTACTCATTCCTATGCGCAGGCTTCGAAAGGTGGAGGAATGCTTCAAGAGTTCTCGTTCGGAAAAGAGGAGATTGAACTTATGGAGAAATACGGTGACCTTACCGACGACCTTCACACCGATCTCCACGAATGTCTCGGGCATGGTTCTGGAAAAATGCTCCCAGGGGTTGACCAAGACAGTCTGAAAGCATACGGAAGCACCATCGAGGAGGCACGTGCCGACCTCTTTGCTCTTTACTATCTTGCAGACAAGAAACTGGTAGAGATGGGACTTCTTCCAAACGAGGAGGCATATAAGGCAAGCTATATAAAGCAGATGCAGAACGGATTGCTAACACAGATCGTCCGAATAAAACTTGGCGACCAGATAGAGGAGTCGCACATGAGAAACCGTGCTCTCATAGCACGATGGGCTTACGAACATGGAAAAGGCAAGGCTGCCAATGGAAAGAATGTCATTGAGATTGTAAAACGTGATGGAAAGACATTCGTGAAGATAAACGACTATGAACAGCTGCGAGAACTCTTCGGTGAACTCCTTGCTGAAATTCAGCGTGTAAAGTCTACTGGTGACTTCGCTGGTGCTCGTGACCTTGTAGAGCAGTACGGTGTTAAGATCGACCCTGTTCTCCACAAGGAGATTCTCGACCGTTACGAAAAGCTGAACATCGCTCCTTATCGTGGATTCATAAACCCTCGCTACGAGGCGGTTCGAGATGCCAACGGAAATATCACTGATGTGAAAATATCATACTCTGAGGGCTATGCAGAGCAGATGATGCGTTATTCTAAATATTATTCCTTAGGAGGGAAATAACGATATCGGTTATTATACAAAAAAGAGGGTTTGAACACCCTCTTTTTTTTGTATAAAAGAACTTCTAAACCTCCTTCTCTCACGTTCTTCCTGCATGAAAGAACTGAAAGGATTATTGATAGGTCAACACTTCAACAACCCAATAATCTCTTTTGCTGCAATATCTGGCGCAGAGCTTTCGCCCAACCTGCTGTTTACAAGCTGATAGCCCTCCAGCATCTCTGTCCTTAGATTTCCGCCAGGCAGTATGGCATCAAGGTGAGAAGAAATATTCCCTGCAGAAAATCTGTCGGCAAAAAGCTCTGGAACAACCTCCCTGCCTGCAATAAGGTTCACAAGAGAGATGTATCTGCACTTTATTACGTGATTAAATGCCCAACGAGTGAGACGTGGAAAAGCTGTCTTATAACACACAACTTGCGGAACATTGAACAAACAGGTCTCAAGTGTTGCTGTTCCGCTTGTCACAAGGGCTGCCGTAGCATGGCGCAACAAATGGTAAGTACTTGACTTCACACATTTCACCGTTATTCCTTCTCTTCCCTTTTCTGCATCCCTAAGAATATCCTTATACATCTCATCGGAAATAGATGGAGCACAAGCAATAACATACTGGTATTCACTATTCTTTGACGCACGAAGCATGGATGGAAGATTCCCTTTAATTTCCTGTTGACGGCTGCCAGCAAGAAGTGCTACAATAGGCTTTCCTATTTCAAGACCATGACGATGACAGAACTCTTCCTTTGTCTCTTTGTAACCTTCAAGGAATGAACGAACCTCATTGGCAGTTGGGTTTCCAACATAATGAACTGGATAATTATGCTTCTTCTCAAAGAACTCCTTCTCGAAAGGAAGAATACAGAACATCTCTTCCACATCTCTACGAAAATTTTTTATTCGCCATTCCTTCCATGCCCAAATCTTTGGAGCAATGAAATAGAACGTCCGTGGAACCTTCTCGCCCTTCTTCCTTTTGTCGCTTAGATACTTACAGATCTTTAGGTTGAAACCAGCGTAGTCAACAGGAATAACAACATCTGGTTGCCATTCCACAATATCTCGCTTACAGAACGACATGTTCTCAAGAATAATGCGGAGATGGAGCAAAACAGGAAGAAAGCCCATATATGCCAACTCTTTGTAATGACGAACCCTCGTACCACCCACTGCTGTCATATTGTCTCCACCAAAGAAACGAAATTCAGCATCAGGGTCTTTCTCCTTGATTGATCTCATAAGATGGGAGGCATGGAGGTCACCAGAGGCCTCTCCAACAATAAGGTAATACTTCATTTCCCTTACATTTCTCTTCTTTACGAATTCACAAAATACTGAAGGGCATAGAGGTAGATAACAGTAGCTGGAATAGCCATCAGTGAAGAATCAAAACGGTCTAACATACCTCCATGACCAGGGAGAATGTTCCCTGAATCCTTAATACCGATAGTACGCTTGATGAGCGACTCCACAAGGTCTCCCCATGTTCCGAAGAACACAACCACTATTCCCATACCAATCCATTTCAGAATGGTAAACAACAAAGTGCCTGAAGCTGCAACAGAAACACCCTGAACCTCTTGGGCATCAAGAGTATAATACCCTATTCCTGCCGCAAGCAGAACAACGAAGATGCCGCCTCCAATGCTGCCTTCCCATGACTTCGCTGGGGAGATACGCGGAAAAAGCTTATGCTTCCCAAACAAAGAACCAGTGCAATAGGCTCCTGTATCGTTCATCCAGAGAAACAGGAATACGCTTAACGGAAGAATGGTGCTGAACGTCACCACACCATCTGCATTTTGGAAGGCAAGCACGTTTATAGTTGAAAACGGAAGGGCGATATACATCTGCCCAAGCATTGTGTAAGCCCAATCGGCAAGGGCATTAGCATTCCCCGTATACAACTCGCTTACAAACAAGTATACAATCGTAAGCAAATAGGGAATAAAAACCTCTGCCGTTGACATACCACTACAATAAGATGCCATCGCAAGGAAAAGGAAGACACCTGCTGCGGTAGAAATAAAGCGGTTTACCTGAACCTTTTCTATATGGTTGTTCACAAGGCCGGTATACTCCCATATTGTGACTCCCGTAATAAGGGTAAAGAGAGCAACCATGCCGACGGGAGCCAGCATTCCCGTCACCATAATGGCAACGAAGAATGCTCCCGTAATCGCTCGTACAATGAAGTTTTTCTTTTTTTCTGACATAGTATCTATTAGGTCTTGATGCCCTATGCTCTTTTAACTATTGAGAATAGAGGAGGTATCTGATGTTTCTGAAGAACCAACAGAGTTGGAAGATTCTGATGATGCAGAACCAACTTCTTCCGACTGAAGAATCTCCTCGGAACGGCTCGCCCAAGGGCGCTTTCCGAAGATGCGCTCCACATCTTCTGCAAAAATCACTTCCCGCTCTATGAGCAACTGAGCCAAAGCGTTGTGACCTTCACGGTGTTCCTCAAGGAGGCTCTTAGCACGCTGGTACTGAACGTTGATCATTTTCAGCACCTCCTGGTCTATCTGTTGTGCAGTAGTGTCGGAATACGGCTTAGCAAAAGAATATTCCTGCTGGTTGTAGTAGCAGATATTCGGAAGGGTGTCGCTCATACCAGCATATGCAACCATGGAGTATGCAGCCTTTGTGGTGCGCTCAAGGTCATTCATGGCTCCAGTAGAGATTCTTCCTAAGAAGACATCCTCAGCAGCACGACCGCCAAGCAACGCACACATCTCGTCTAACATAGCTTCCTTCGTGGTTATCTGGCGCTCTTCAGGGAGATACCAGGCTGCTCCAAGGGCACGACCTCTTGGTACTATCGTTACCTTTATAAGCGGATTGGCATACTGGCAAAACCAGCTAACAGTGGCATGACCAGCCTCATGGTAAGCAATGGAACGCTTCTCCTCTGCCGTCATAACCTTTGTCTTCTTCTCCAAACCGCCAATAATTCTGTCTACTGCAGAAAGGAAGTCTTGCTGTCCAACAGACTTCTTGTCGGCTCTTGCTGCTATTAAGGCTGCCTCGTTGCAGACATTCGCAATATCGGCTCCAGAAAATCCTGGGGTCTGCCTCGCAAGTAGTTCTACGTCAAGGTCTTTGTCAACCTTCACCGGACGAAGATGAACTCCAAAAATTGCCTTTCGCTCGTTAAGGTCTGGCAATTCTACATGTATCTCACGGTCAAAACGACCAGCACGAAGCAATGCCTTGTCCAACATATCCACTCGGTTAGTGGCAGCAAGAATAATAACTCCAGAGTTCGTACCAAAGCCATCCATTTCGGTAAGGAGGGCATTGAGAGTATTCTCGCGCTCATCGTTTCCACCCATTCCAGGATGGTTGCTCCTTGCTCTGCCAACAGCATCAATCTCGTCTATGAAGATAATGCTCGGAGCTTTCGCCTTTGCCTTGGTGAAGAGGTCACGAACTCGAGAGGCTCCCACTCCAACAAACATTTCAACAAAGTCTGAACCAGACATAGAGAAGAAAGGTACACCAGCCTCGCCAGCAACTGCCTTCGCCAAAAGGGTCTTACCTGTTCCTGGAGGACCCACAAGGAGTGCTCCCTTTGGAATCTTTCCGCCAAGGTCGGTATATTTCTTCGGGTTCTTAAGAAATTCAACAATCTCTTGAACCTCCTGCTTCGCTCCTTCTTGACCTGCAACATCCTTGAACGTAACCTCATGGGGATTGTCCTTACCATATTCCTGAGCCTTACTCTTTCCTACATTGAAGATGCCGCCCATGCCACCTCCACCTCTCATGCCGCCACTCATTCGATACAGAATGAAAATCCAAATGGCGATAAAGAGTATTGTCGGTCCAAAGCTAAGGAGTACGTCCAAAAATCCTGACTGTTCTACTTCATAGTCGAGAGAGCCACTGAATTTCTTCGCCTCCGTCTGACCGTCAAGGAATTTCTCCACCTGATCAACAGAGCCGAAGTTCACTCTCACGTATGGATTCGGACCAACCTGCTTTGCACTGCTATTGAAAACTTTCCTGACATACTCAGGCTTTACATACATCTTCAACTCTGACTCTCGCTTATTGATAACAACCTTTGTGGCATAACCGTGAGAGACAAACTTCTTGAAATCGCTGTACGAGGCTTCTGTGGAGGCTTGCTTTCCAATGTTACCGCCTCCAGTAAAGAACATATACGTGAGAATAACGATTATTATCGCGTACAGCCAGTTAATATTGAACTTAGGCATCTTCGGCCCGTCTTCCTGACCTTGCGGACGCCTGTTATTTGAGTTTACTGCCATTGCTTCTCGTTTTGGGCATTACGTTCCCGTAGATGGAAATCACTTCAAACAGGAACCGTACTTCTACCCGTTAAACATTTTTCTTGTGGGAAACAAATAAAAAGAACCCACCTCTTTCCTGCAGAAGAGTCAAGACCTCTGCATATAAAGTTTCAGACCAACCTTAGTCAAGGTTCGGAATCAGCTCAGTAGGAGCATCTGACCACAAATGCTCAAGGTCATAATGGTCACGAGCCTCAGGAACAAAAATATGTACCATGATGTCTACATAATCCATCGCCACCCATACACAATTCTCTAAACCGGCAACCTTTGTGGGCTTCTCGCCTAAATCAATGCGTAACTTCTCACTGACATTGTCGGCAATAGCCTCGATCTGGCTTGGAGAGCCACCCTCGCAAACTACGAATGCTTTCGTTATACATCCATCTATGCCACTGAGGTCAAGAATAGTGATGTCTCTTCCCTTCTTGTCTTGAATCGCTTCTACTGCCTTATCTACAAGTGTTCTTATTGATTCTGTCATTTTTTTCGTTTTTTTCTTAACACCTTAATTATATATAATAGGTGTGGATAATTATTTTTATAATGATTCTATTATTTACTGATCTTGAATGCACCATTAGCGAAAAAAGTATTCTTTTCCATCCAACAAAATGCATATTTTGAACTTTTGCCTACAAAGTTACTTCAATTATTTCAAATGATGCAGAAAGAACTCTGATTTTTGTGTTTTTTTTAGTAATATACGGCAAAAAATGGAGAAAAAACAAGAAAAATGCACATTTTTGAAAAAAAATCGAGAAAATATTTGGTAGATTCAGAAAAAGTGAGTACCTTTGCATCGCAATTCAGAAATAACGCTCTTGAGAGCAAAAACAACACTGAAAAGCTCGCTAAAAATAGCGAAACAAATTGGGGTATGGTGTAATGGTAACACTGCAGATTCTGGTCCTGCCTTTTCTGGTTCGAGTCCGGATACCCCAACAAAAGCCAAACTTCTATTGAGGTTTGGCTTTTTCTTTTTCTTACACACGCAATTCACCTACATTTACTCATTCACCCACTCGCTAATCTCTCATTCAACCCCCTCTGTCAGCCTCAACACTCTTGAAACAATGACAGAAGAAACAAAAGGAGTTATACTGACAGTCACTGTGGCATACAAACAAACCACGTCAAAATAGGCATTTTCAACATATCCCACACTTAGAGTTCTGCCACTTTGTCATACTTTGGCATACTTTTCCGTTTTGGCACACTCGTTGTTACAAAAAAAGCGACTCCCAACGGAAGTTTCCTTCCTTAAGAGTCATTTCAGTAAACAAGAATAAAAATAATAACAAAAAAAATAGAAAGGAAAAAACAATGGGAAAGATTATTGGTATCGACCTTGGAACAACAAACTCATGTGTAGCAGTATTTGAAGGCAACGAGCCTGTAGTAATTGCAAACTCAGAGGGTAAACGCACTACCCCATCCGTAATCGGATTCGCAGACAACGGAGAGCGTAAGGTGGGAGACCCTGCAAAGCGTCAGGCTATCACAAACCCAAGAAAGACAATATACTCTATAAAGAGATTCATGGGTGAGACATACGCACAGACAGCAAAAGAGGTGGAGCGCATGCCATATCCAGTGGTAAACGAAAATGGTATGCCACGTGTTGACATCGAGGGAAAGAAATACACTCCTCAGGAAATTTCTGCTATGGTGCTGCAGAAAATGAAGAAGACAGCAGAAGACTACCTCGGACAGGAGGTCACAGAGGCTGTTATCACCGTTCCTGCTTACTTCTCTGACTCTCAGCGTCAGGCAACAAAAGAGGCTGGACAGATTGCTGGTCTTGAGGTAAAGAGAATCGTTAACGAACCTACAGCAGCTGCTCTCGCTTATGGTGTCGACAAAGCAAACAAGGATATGAAGATTGCGGTCTTCGACCTCGGAGGCGGTACTTTCGATATCTCCATCCTTGAATTCGGTGGTGGTGTGTTCGAGGTGCTCTCAACCAACGGTGATACTCACCTTGGTGGTGATGACTTCGACCAGGTAATCATCGACTGGCTCGCAAATGGCTTCAAGGCTGAAGAGGGCATAGACCTCACAAAAGACCCAATGGCTATGCAGCGACTTAAAGAGGCTGCTGAAAAGGCGAAGATTGAACTCTCAAGCTCTACATCAACAGAAATCAACCTTCCTTACATCTCTGCAGAAGGTGGAGTGCCTAAGCACCTCGTAAAGACTCTCACTCGCTCACAGTTCGAGCAGCTCGCCCACAACCTCATTCAGGCTTGTCTCGTGCCTTGCCAGAATGCAGTTCGAGATGCTGGTATCTCTACATCTGATATCGATGAGGTGATTCTCGTAGGTGGCTCAAGCCGTATCCCTGCCGTACAGACTCTCGTAAAGAACTACTTCGGTAAGGAACCTTCAAAGGGCGTAAACCCTGATGAGGTCGTTGCTGTGGGTGCAGCTATTCAGGGCGCAATTCTCGCTGGAGACGCTGGTCAGGATATCGTGCTTCTCGATGTCACTCCACTTACTCTCGGTATCGAGACCATGGGTGGCGTAATGACAAAGCTCATTGACGCAAACTCAACAATCCCTTGCAAGAAGTCTGAGATATTCTCAACAGCTGCCGACAACCAGACTGCCGTTACAATACACGTACTCCAAGGTGAGCGACCAATGGCTTCTCAGAACAAGTCTATCGGTAACTTCAACCTTGAGGGAATCGCACCAGCACGTCGTGGTGTTCCACAGATCGAAGTAACATTCGACATTGACGCAAACGGCATCCTCTCTGTTTCGGCAAAAGACAAGGCAACTGGCAAGGAACAGTCAATCCGCATCGAGGCATCTTCTGGTCTCTCTAAGGAAGACATCGAGCGCATGAAGGCTGAGGCAGAGGCAAATGCTGATGCCGACAAGAAGGAGCGCGAGAAGATCGATAAGCTCAATCAGGCTGACTCTATGATCTTCCAAACAGAGAACATGCTCAAGGAGTCTGGCGACAAGCTGCCTGCTGACGTAAAGGCAGAGGTAGAGGCTGCTGTCAACAAGCTCAAGGATGCCCACAAGGCACAAGACCTTGCTGCCATCGATGCTGCCATCGCAGAACTGAACAATGCTGCTCAGAAGATGTATCAGGCTCAGGCTGGCGCTCAGCAGGCTGGTCCTCAGCCAGGTGCACAAGGCTTCAACGGTGGTTCACAGCCTAACAACAACGGCTCAAACGATGCACAAGATGCTGATTTTGAGGAGGTGCGCTAGATTTAGATAAACATCAATAAACAAGGATAAGCAAATCCGTGTAACTCAACGAGTTGCACGGATTTGCCGTTTTAGGACGATAGCATTTTCTTATTGATTTCTATCTTTTTCTATTGATTCATCTAATAAAATTGTACCATAATTGTATCTTAACAAAAAAGTAGATAATTTGGAACAAATAAATATAAATGCTAACGAAAGTCCGGTTTTGGACAATCTGAGGCGCAAAACAAGATTAAATTATAACTCATAAATTAAATATTGCAAGTTATGCCAATAGGAATTGAAATCAACAGGAAATGCGAAATCTGTGGAACAGTTTTTCGTGTAAAATACTTGGACACTCGGTATTGTTCAGGTAAGTGCAGTAAGATTGCTTTGAAGCGTAGGCGTGATACCGAAGCAAGAGAAGCTCGTCTTGATAAAATTGCATCAAGTATTCCTGACATTAGGGAATACATCTCAGTAAAAGAGGCGGTAGCTATGTTCAACATTGAAAGGGGAACTTTATACAGACTAATCCGCCTAGGCAGAATCCCTGCCATCAATATTGGAGTTCACCTAACCAGGATTAAACGTTCTGATCTGGAAACGATGTTTACAACACGAATAGAAGCAAGAGAGGAAAAGGCAAAACCTGTTCCCAAATTGTATAGTTTAGAACCAGAGGATTGTTATACAATTGGCGAAATATGTGAGAAGTACCATCTTCACGATTCTTCTGTTTGGAGTCATGTGCGTAAGTATTCTATCCCTTCACGTCAGATAGGCAATTATGTCTATGTACCAAAGAGGGAAATTGATGAATTGTATAAATCAGATGTTTAATATAATAATGTACACCAATGAAGAAAGCTATGCTACATACGAAGGTCATGGTCAGATTACGTAAAGCAGAGAACCGCAAGGAATGGTTTCTATATTTGGAAGCCTATCCTGTTTTCAAGGCTGGTAATGACAAACCCGTACGAGAACGTGAATACCTTAACCGCAGTATCACTACTCCACAATGGGATCAGGCACGTCCCACTCGTGGCGCGAACAAAGGAGAACCGACATTTCTACCAAAGAGAGACATGAACGGTGTAATCATCTGTCGTTCTAAGGTAGATAGACCTGTATCTTTGCTGACAATGTGCGAAATATCCGGCAACACGAATATGACAACGCAGAACTTTACACCGAGAAGGACAAAGAGATGGCAGAGAAGATTGAATTGGGCAAGAGGGACTTCCTCGAATACTTTTCAGAAATCAACAAAACCCTACACCAACAGAGCAGAAGCGAGATTAGTAATACATGGGATAGAGTTATTCAGATTCTGAAGGTATTCTCTAAAGGTAAACCTGTTCACTTCTCAAGCATCAACTTGAAATGGATAGAACAGGTTAAAAACTATCTTCCAACCGTTCAAATGGGTGGTAATAAAAGCGGACTGATATCTATGAGTACAGCATCATCCTACTTCTCTGTAGTTAAAGCAGCCTTGCGCCAAGCGTTCATTGATGGCTATCTTGATATTGATTTGTCAGCAAAGGTAAAGAATATCACATTTGAATCGGCAAAACGAGAGTACCTTACAATTTCCGAGTTTTGCAGCTGTTTGTACTATCAATAGTATAAAAGTTGTTAAATATC
>SAMEA3663036__coassemble_549_pt1 | contig 17194 bp, 15 predicted proteins | sample SAMEA3663036__metabat2_high_PE_014 | metagenome-assembled genome bin SAMEA3663036 (sample SAMEA3663036) | pig gut metagenome | biome: pig gut; feature: pig-associated habitat; material: faeces | place: France | collected 2012
ATGCGCAGTAGGCGATGCAAGGATTATAAAAATAATTTTGCACACCTACTTATTCCCAAATAAATATAGAAAAAAGGCAGAGCTCTCTATTGTGTTCTGCCTTTTCTTCATATATACTAAAATCGGTGTGCAAAGAAAAATCTATAAAACGTTGTTGTTCGCAATTTTTAATGCTTGAATATGATATTCAGATGGGAAGTGTAAATTTTTTTGACAAACGACTGTATAATATCTTTACACTCCTTATTTTTCAAGGAGAGAATTATTGCAGATTATAGTTTTTTTGACTAATTTTGCATCATCTATTAACAAAAAACGCTGAAACCATGTCACTAATTCATTTAAAAGACGTCAACAAGACATACTATAGTGCGCAACCGCTACACGTGCTGAAAGGCATAAACCTCGACATAGAAGAAGGAGAGTTCGTAAGCATCATGGGTGCTTCTGGCTCAGGAAAGTCTACGCTACTAAATATTCTCGGAATACTCGACAATTACGACAGTGGAGAATATACCCTTGGCAACGTGCCAATCTGGAACCTTAGCGAGACACGCGCTGCCGACTACAGAAACCGAATGATTGGCTTTATCTTCCAGTCGTTTAACCTCATAAACTTCAAAACAGCGGTAGAGAACGTTGAGTTGCCTCTCTTCTACCAAGGAGTAGGAAGAAAGAAACGTCACGAAATGGCTATGGAATATCTTGAGAAACTCGGACTGGCAGAATGGGCAACCCACTACCCTAACGAGCTCTCTGGCGGACAGAAACAGCGTGTTGCCATTGCTCGTGCTCTAATCACCCGACCAAAGATCATTCTTGCCGATGAACCTACTGGTGCTCTTGACTCTAAAACGAGCGTGGAGGTGATGAATCTCCTTAAAGAGCTTCACGACAAAGAGAAGATGACAATCGTTGTGGTTACACACGAGAGTGGTGTGGCAAATGTTACAGATAAGATCATAAACATCAAAGACGGAATAATCGAGAACATCGAAGAGAACCTTGACCACCATCTCGTAAGCAAAGACTACATAAAATAAACCACTTTCTCTGCATCACGTTTTTTGGGGGGTAAAACAATTCCCTAAAAACAACAAATCCTAATGAAGAAAGAAAAAGCTCCAAAAGATTAGATATTAATAAGGAGATAGAAAAACTTCAAAATAATGTTTACAAAATAAGGTTATGGAGATTCTGAAAGAAATATGGGGAACGGCAAAACGCAATAAGCTGCGAACGTCCCTAACCGGTTTCGCCGTAGCGTGGGGAATATTCATGATTATATTCCTTCTCGGTGCTGGAAACGGAATGATAAACGCACAGATGGAGCAGATGGACCGATTCCTTGCAACCTCTATGGAGGTGTCTCGTGGCTGGACGTCAAAACCATATAAGGGTTATAAGAAAGACCGTGAGATAAGGTTGAACGAAAAAGACCTTTCAATAACGTCCAACGAGTTCACCGACCATGTTGTTGAATCAGGTGCTGTTCTCTCACAGGGTGGCATAAACGTCAACTACAGCAATAACTATCTTGCACAACAGTCGCTGAAAGGTGTCTATCCAAATGAGATGCGCATAAACAAAAAAGAAATTCTCTACGGACGCTTCATAAACGAGAAAGACTTGAAGGAGCGAAGGAAAGTACTCGTACTGCGCGAGAAACAGGCAAAGGAACTCGTTCCTGGTGGAAAAGGAATCGTTGGAAAGAACGTCACCATGGACGGTTTCTCGTTTCGAGTGATAGGAATCCTGAAAGACGACCAGATGAGTCTTAACAGCGATATGTACACCTCTTTCACTACACTGAAAGCCATATACAACAAGGGCGACAACGTTGGTCAGATACTCTTCTCAATAAAAAACCTCGACACAAAAGAGGCGAACGACAAGTTTGAGAAATATTATCGTACAAGAATAAACAACAACCACGATGCTGCCCCCGACGATGAGAAATCTATCTGGATATGGAATAGAAAGAGTAGTAACCTTCAGATGGAAATGGGTGTCTCCATCATACGCACCGCCCTTTGGATCATCGGTCTCTTCACGCTCATCAGCGGTATAGTAGGCGTTTCGAACATCATGCTCATAACCGTAAAAGAGCGAACACACGAGTTCGGAATCAGAAAGGCTCTCGGAGCGAGACCATGGCACATCCTTAGAATGATCATCATCGAGAGTGTCATCATAACAACTGTTTTCGGATACATCGGAATGCTCTGTGGCTTAGCAGCAAACGAATATATGGATGCCACAGCAGGACAGATGGTTATGGACACTGGTATGTTCAAGATGAGAACATTCGTCAACCCTACCGTCGACCTTGACGTCTGTCTTCAGGTGGTCTTCGTGATTGTTGCTGCTGGAACCATTGCTGGACTCGTTCCCGCACTCAGGGCGGCAAGAATCCGACCGATAGAAGCTCTTCGAGATGAATAAAGAACATAAAAACACTTTGATAATCAAGAACAGATTATGCGATTTGATTTCGATACATATAAAGAGATAACAAATACTCTCACAAGAAATAAAAGCCGGAGCTTCCTAACGGGATTCGGAGTCTTCTGGGGTATCTTCATGCTCATCTTCCTCATTGGTGGCGGAAAGGGGCTGAAGGAAATGCTGCAGAAGAATTTCGAGGGATTTGCACAAAACTCATCAATGATTTGGATGCAGTCAACCACAAAGCCCTATAAAGGCATGAAGAAAGGAAGATACTGTAGCATGACGCTAAAAGATGCGGAGCACCTTCGGCAGCAGGTACCACAGCTGGATCAGATAGCACCAGTGGTCTATGCTGGATACAAAAATGCATCCGTAGGAGAAAAGAACCTCTACGCCTCCACCTCTGGTGTCACTGCCAACTACCAGAACATCGAAGCTCCAAAACTGAAATATGGGCGCTATATAAGCGAAAGGGATATTCTTGAAACAAGAAAGGTGTGCATATTGGGAAAAAGGGTCTACAAGACCTTATTTCCTGAAGGCGGAAACCCTTGCGGACAGTTCGTACGCATTGACTCAGCTTACTACCGCATCATTGGTGTAGACATAAAGGAAGCGGGCGGCATAAACCTCAATGGAAATGCCGAAGACTGTATCACCATGCCTCACACCACGCTGCGAACCATCTACAACCGTGGAAACACAGTAGACATGTTGGCGGTCACGGGAAAGAAAGATGTCATGATGAACAAGCTGGCAGAGAAGATGCGAGCAATCATTGCACGAGAGCACACCATTGACCCGAAGGATGAGATGGCTATAATGGTTCTCAACACAGAGGCTATCTTCACCATGCAGGAGAATCTCTTTAAAAGCGTGAACTTCATGATATGGCTCGTGGGACTTGGAACTCTCCTCGCAGGTGCCATTGGCGTCTCGAACATCATGATGGTCACGGTGAGGGAAAGAACAACAGAAATAGGCATACGGCGAGCAATAGGTGCAAGACCAAGCGTGATTCTCTCGCAGATAATCATGGAGAGCGTACTGCTCACTGCCGTAGCCGGCATTGGTGGAATAATGTTCGGAATAGCACTCCTCCAGCTCTTTGAAATGGGCAGCATGGAAGACGGCATCGTAACAACCCACTATCAAGTGGACTTCTGGATTGCCATCCTCGCCACGGTGATTCTCTGCATTCTCGGCGGTCTTACAGGTCTCGCTCCAGCATGGCGAGCAATGAAGATAAAACCTGTAGATGCCATGCGCGACGAATAGCCCCAATGCTCTTCCCCCCAAAAAACACTCTTTCAACAATAATTATAACATCTTCAAAGAAACTAAAACTCATTTTACCAGTATGAAAAAATATATCAGAATAGCAATCGCAATCGTTATCGTTATCAGTTTTATTGGTACTTTCTCGTTCCTTTACAGTAAGTCACAACCTACCGTAACCGAGTATAATGAACACACTCCAGTCGTTGGAGACATAAACAAAACAACCATCATCACGGGAAAGATAGAACCTCGAGATGAAGTGAGCGTGAAACCCCAGATAAGCGGCATCATAACAGCTCTCTACAAGGAAGCTGGTGAACACGTGAACGAGGGTGAGGTGATTGCAAAAGTGAAGGTGATTCCAGATATGGCACAACTGAGCTCTGCAGAGTCAAGGGTGCGCAGTGCACAGATCACTCTTGAGCAGGCGAAGACCGACTATGGCAGGGACGAAAAACTACACAAGAAGCAGCTCATCTCCGATGAGGCTTTCGACCAAACCTCCCAGGCTTTGAAAAAGGCAAAAGAGGAGATGAAGGCAGCACAAGACAACTACGAGATTGTGCGTGACGGCGTCTCCAGCAGCAATGCCAGTGCCAGCTCCACTCTCATCCGCTCCACCATCACGGGAATCATTCTCGACGTCCCTGTAAAGGTTGGTAACACCGTGGTGCTGAGCAACACGTTCAACGATGGAACCACAATTGCCACCGTTGCCAACATGTCCGACATCATCTTCCGTGGAAACATCGACGAGACAGAAGTGGGTCGTCTTGAAAAGGGCATGCAGCTGAAGATAAAGATTGGTGCACTTCAAGACATGGAGTATGTTGCCAACTTAGAATACATCTCTCCTAAGGCTGTTGAAAACAACGGTGCAAGTCAGTTTGAGATAAAGGCTGCCGTTGATGTGAACAAGGGAAAGACCATTCGTGCGGGATATAGTGCAAATGCGGAGATTATTCTTGCAAGCGCAAAGGGTGTCATCACTCTTCCTGAAAGCACCATCGAATACGATGGAGACTCTACCTTCGTCTACATCGTAAAGGGCGCTGGCAAGGAGAAAACCTACGAACGTCGAAATGTCGTTACCGGACTTAGCGATGGAATAAACATCGAAATAAAGAAGGGCGTCACCAAGAACGAAAAGGTAAGGGGTACAGAGAAGATTCAATAGTTTCTCTTTCCTTTAATAAAACATTTAAAAGAACTCTCTTAAATAATTGAATATGATGTCACTAAGGCTTATCATTATAGTACTGATGGCTACTATTGGCGGCACTCTTTCTGCCTACGCACAATGGTCGCTCGAAGACTGCATTAAATATGCACAAGAACACAACATACAGCTGAAGAAGCAAAACAACGAGATTGAGAAAAACAAACTCACCGTTGAGACAACACAGCTGCAACGTCTACCAAACCTCACCGCATCGGCTTCTGAACGGGTTTCATTCGGACGTGGTCTCACTTCAGACAATACTTTCGTAAACAAGAACACCAGTAGTACGGCTTTCTCTCTGAATACCTCCATTCCACTCTTTACTGGCATGCGCATTCCTAACGAGGTGAAGATGCAGAAGCTGAACCTTAAGGCTTCTCTCGCCGACCTTGAAAAGGCACAGAACGACCTCGCTCTGAACGTGGCTCAGTATTTCATCCAGGCTGTCTACGGAAAAGAACTCGTAGGCATTGCACAGAGACAGATAGCAATAGACTCTCTGCAGGTGGAGCGCATAGCAGCCTTAAAGGCATGCGGAAAAGCAAGTCGGGCAGAACTGTCGCAACAGCAAGCAACACTCGCACAGAGCCGTCTCACTGCCACACAAGCAGAGAACGACTATCAGATTGCTCTACTCAACCTCTCCCAGCTCCTTGAACTACCAACACCAGAGGGCTTTGCAATCCTCATGCCAAAAACTCCTAACACAGAGCAGTTCATAAAGACAATCCCTCTTCCTGAGACAATCTTCGAAACGGCTTTACTCGTGAAGCCTGAAATCTCTGCGGCGAAGCTGCGCATCGAGGGTGCTGAGCGGAACATCTCCGTTGCAAAGTCATACCTCCTCCCTCGTCTCGACCTTAACGGTGGCATTGGTAGCAACTACTACAAAACATCTGGTGAGCTTGCTGAAAGCTTCAGCTCTCAGATGAAAAATAAGTTCAACCAGGAAATCTCACTCACACTGTCCATTCCTATCTTTAACCGCATGCAGACAAGAAACAGCATCCGTACTGCAAAGATTGAACACCAGAATCGCATGCTCGACCTCGACGAGAAGAAAAAGACTCTCTTCAAAGAGATTCAGCTCGTCTACTACAACACTCTTGCTGCAGAAAGCAAATATCAGAGTGCTGTGGCTTCTCTCGCCAGCAGTCAAGATGCCTTTACCCTCATGCGTGAGAAATACGAGAATGGAAAGGCTAACAACACTGAGTTCAACGAGTCTAAGACAAATCTCATGAAAGCAGAGAGCGAGCTCATGAAAGCGAAATACGAATATATGTATCAGACAAGTCTCGTGGACTTCTACTCTGGAAATCCTCTGAAACTGTAAAAAATATATACAATAGAACAGGAAAAACAGTGGTTCCCGAAAGATTCTTCCTGCTTTCTTGCACTTTCTAAAAAGTTTTTTGTAACTTTGCATCAAAACAAACACATTACTGCATGAAACATAAGGAAGAATATCTACAAGAACACGGGGTAAAGCCTACTGCTGTAAGAATGCTCGTATGGCAAGAGGTGAGCAGGAAAAGGGAAACATTCACACTCGCCGACCTTGAAAAGGAGATGCCACACATGGATCGCTCCAGCATCTTCAGGGCTCTACGACTCTTCACAGAGCATCATCTCCTCCACGAAACAAACGACTCTTCTGGAGCAAAGAAATACTGTGTCTGCAGATGCACCGACCATAGTCATATAAACCACATCCATTTCTGTTGCACACACTGCGGAAAGACGTTCTGTCTCGAAGACTACACCATTCCTTTGGTCTCTCTACCAAAAGAGTTCCTGATAGAAGACGCTGAATATGTCATTAAGGGAGTCTGTCCCACTTGCAACAAATAACTGCATGTAAGACTGTTTGTTAACAACAAAAAAATCAATTAAAACTATGACAGAATTTCTTCAACAATGGTTCACAAGCCTCTCAGCCATAGAACAGTTCTTTTGGTCTATAGCACTGGTAGCATCTGCCATCTTCCTCCTACAGGCCATTATGACTCTCGTGGGAATGGATGCCGACTACGATTTCGACTTCGTAGATGGAGACACAATGGATGCTGGAGGGGCTATGTCGCTCTTCAGCATTCGCTCCATAGTGAACTTCTTCCTCGGATTCGGATGGGGAGGAGTAACAATGATCGGAAAGACCGATAGCACTTTCCTCATCTATCTCGTGGCAATTCTCGCCGGGTGCCTCTTCGCCTACTGCTATCTCTATATGAGAAGGAAGCTGAAGGGTCTCGAAAGCAACGGAATGCTAAACCTTTCTGAGTGTGTAGGAATGAAGGGAAATACTTATCTCCGCATTCCTGGCAATAGGAAAGGAAAGGGAAAAATTCAGATTTCCGTAAACGGAAGCATACACGAGTTCGATGCCGTTACCGACGGTAGCGAGATTCCTACTGGTAGTAACATCAGAATCGTGGCGATAGTGGGAAACTCAATGCTCGTAGAAATGCTATAGCCATAAATGTATCATTATTCGAAAAAAGAACAGAAAATCTTACTAACCCTATAACTCTTTTATATTATGTACTTAATAGTGACTGGCGTAGTCGTTGCCTTGTTCATGGTAATGGCTATCATAAACAGATACAGGAGATGTCCTTCAGACAAAATCCTTGTAGTGTACGGAACAACTGGAAACAAAGGCTCTGCAAAATGCGTACACGGAGGCGGAACATTCGTATGGCCTATCATTCAAGACTATGCCTACCTCTCCTTGACACCTATCAGCATCGATGCTAACCTAACAAATGCACTCTCAAGGCAGAACATTCGTGTCGACGTGCCTTGTCGATTCACAGTGGGTATCTCCACCGACCCAGAGTGCATGACAGCAGCTGCAGAGCGTCTCCTCGGACAGACAGCAGTGCAGATTCAGGAGTTAGCACGCGACATTCTCTTCGGTCAGCTGCGTCTCGTAATCGCAACAATGTCCATCGAGGAACTCAACTCCGATCGCGACAAATTCCTTGAGGCAATCTCAAGCAATGTAGAGGTGGAACTGAAGAAAATAGGTCTGCGCCTCATAAACGTGAACGTAACCGATATCAACGACGAGTCTGGATATATCGAGGCTCTCGGTCAGGAGGCTGCTGCAAAGGCAATCAACGAGGCGAAGGTGAGAGTGGCTGAACAGGAGAAGATTGGTGAGATTGGAAAGGCTGACGCCGTTCGCGAGACTCGCATTCGTACTGCAGAGGCAAACGCTCAAGCGGTGAGAGGTGAGAATGCTGCAAAGGTGGCAATAGCCAATTCTGATGCTGAGCGTAGACAGGCAGAGGCAGAGGCACAGAGAAAGGCAACTGCTGCTGAGAAGGTTGCTCAGGCAAAGGCGCTCGAAGAGGCTTACTCTGCTGAGAAGCTTGCCGAGGATGCTCGTGCTGAGCGTGAGCGTGCCACTCAGGCTGCCAACGTACTCGTCTCACAAGAGATAGAGAAGAAGCGCAAGATTATCGAGGCTGAGGCAGAGGCTGAGAAGATTCGTGTAAACGCAAAGGGTGAGGCTGACGCTGTCTATGCGAAGATGGAGGCAGAGGCTCGTGGTCTCTACGAAATTCTTAACCGTCAGGCAAGTGGTTACGAGAAGATGGTGGGCGCTGCTGGTGGCGATGCCACAAAGGCTTATATGCTCTTGCTCTTAGAAAAGCTTCCTGAACTCGTTAAGACTCAGGTGGAGGCTGTGAAGGGCATCAATATCGACCATGTCACCGTTTGGGACAACGCTTCTAACGGTGGAGACGGAAAGAGCTCTACGGCAAACTTTGTCAGCGGACTCATGAAGAGTGTTCCTCCGCTTAACGACCTCTTTGAACAGGCTGGTCTCGCTCTCCCTGAATACCTTGCAAAAAAGGCAGCAAAGGAAGAGTCTGCAAAGGAAATTTCTGAATAAAAACACGACGTTTATCCTCCCGCTAACATTCTACGAAAGAGCGTGTTAGCGGGATTCTTTCATTTTTTACACTAACATTCATTGTTCCACTGTTTTTTATAACGCTCTTTCTTGACAGTAACACTTTTTTTTACAATGAAAATATCTCTCATTCAGACAAACATCACATGGGCAGACCCAAAGGAAAATGCAAGGCATATAGAAGATCTCATAATGAATGCAGAAGAGAGCGACCTCTATGTGCTCCCTGAGATGTGGTCAACAGGTTTTGCCACAGAACCAGAAGGCATTGCGGAGGAAGAAAATGGAGAAAGTCTCAGATGGATGCAGGCAATGGCAAACAAACGGCATGCTGCCATTGCAGGAAGCATTGCAGTGAAAAGTTCTACTGACGGTTCTTTCCGAAATAGGTTCTATTTCGTAAAGCCTCACGAGGGTGATACAGAGAAAGCAGACATCAACAACAAAAAGCCACAGAAAGGCGATATGCAAGCAACAGACAACGTCTATTACGACAAGCGGCATCTCTTTACCTATGGTGGAGAGCACCTGCGCTATTCTGCTGGTGAGAGGCGTGTGGTGACTGAGTGGCGTGGCATGCGGTTCCTCTTGCTTGTCTGCTACGACCTCCGCTTCCCCGTATGGGCAAGAAACCACGAAGACTACGACTGCATTCTTTGCATTGCCTCATGGCCCACCCCACGCCTTAGCGCCTGGAACACTCTCCTTCTTGCTCGAGCAATAGAAAACCAGTGTTACGTTGCAGGTGTAAACCGTGTTGGGAAAGACCTCTCATGCAATTATTCTGGTGGCACGCAACTCATCGATGCCTACGGAAGAGTAACCGCCTCTTGTCAGCCGAACACAGAAGAGGTGATAACCTCAGAAATAAGCATCGATTCCCTGAACGCATTCCGCAAGAAATTTCCTGTATTGAAAGACAGAGACATCTTCTAAAACCACCTCCTTGGAGCCTCTGCCTTTTATCTCAAAAAGATTCTCTCACGAGAAAAAACTTCTCTCAAGAGATTCTCTCACGAGAAAAAATGTTTAAAGATGTAAAGGCGGCACGATCAGGTCGTGCCGCCTTTACATCTTCATTTTCCAAAGAACGTCCAGACATTATCTTCAGGGAGTGGAGAGAGCAAAGAGATCGGTTCTTTCGAAACAGGGTGCGTGAACTCCACCTTTCTGCTGAGCAGAGAGATAGAACCATCGGGATTGCTCCTTGGAGCGCCATATTTCAAATCGCCACGAATCGGGCATCCCATCTTCGACAACTGACTGCGAATCTGATGATGCCTGCCTGTATGCAGCCGAACCTCTAAAAGGAAAAACCTCTCACTCCTTCCAATGAGCTCATAGTCGAGCACCGCCTTCTTTGAATGCGGAACCTCACGGTCGTAACAGTAGCTCTTGTTCTGCTTCTCGTTCCTAACCATCCAATGCTCTAAAGTGCCAGAAGCACGCTCTGGGCACCGCGTCACAATAGCCCAATACGTCTTCTTAACCTCATGACTCTGAAACATCGCATTGAGACGGGAAAGAGCCTTTGAGGTCTTCGCAAACACAACAAGTCCAGAGACGGGACGGTCCAACCGATGCACAACACCAAGGAAGACATTCCCCGGCTTCTGGTATTTCTCCTTGAGATAAGCCTTCACAATATCAGAAAGGGGGAGATCGCCAGTCTTGTCGCCCTGCACGATTTCCCCACTCTCTTTGTAGACAACTATTACGTGGTTATCTTCATAAATAACCTTCATAGCTCAGAAGTATTTTTTTTACATGTTCATACCTCCATCTACCTGGATAACCTGTCCGCTGACATAGCTGGAGAGGTCTGAAGCAAGGTAAACGGCTGTGTTCGCGATATCCTCTACCTGACCAGCACGACGAAGAGGAATCTTCTTTGCCCACTCCTGACGAACTTCCTCAGAAAGGGCTGCTGTCATTGCGGTCTCAATGAAACCTGGGGCGATGGCATTTGCACGAATACCCTTTGGTCCCATCTCCTGTGCAATAGACTTTGCAAGAGCAATAAGACCAGCCTTTGAAGCAGCGTAGTTACACTGACCAGCATTGCCATGAACACCAACAACAGAAGCCATGTTAATGATTGAGCCTCCCTTCTGGCGCATCATGATTGGTGTACATGCGTGAATGAAGTTAAAAGCAGACTTGAGGTTCACATTGATAACGGCATCCCACTGCTGCTCTGTCATGCGGAGCATGAGACCGTCCTTTGTAATACCTGCGTTGTTCACGAGAATATCAATGCTTCCAAAGTCTTCCTTGATCTGCTTTACGGTTGCCTCGGTCTCTGCAAAGTCAGCAGCATTACCAGCATATGCGAGACACTTCACACCAACAGCCTCTATCTCCTTGCGTGTAGCCTCAAGGCCTGCTGCCATCTCGTCGTTCAGAACAAGGTCTGTGAATGCAATATTTGCACCCTCACTCGCAAACTTCAACGCGATAGCCTTACCGATACCGCGTGCAGCTCCTGTAATAAGAGCTGTCTTACCTGTTAAAAGTCCCATTGTTTTCTTTCTTGATTTTTTTTATTTAATAATGTGATTATTTTTCTCTTCTTCGTAAGTCTTCTCTGTCTTTTTTCATGAAGACAGAGGGGGAAGCTGATTCTATCATAAAGCGAGAGCGAACCAATCACTCACCCGCCTACCGTTTAAACTTTCCTAAGGCACCATAAACAAATTTCTCAACCATCGGGCGAGTGTTCATCTCGGTCACTCCCCTACCCAATCGTCCGTAGATATACGGAACCTCAAGCCCTTTTATGCAATAGTGGGTGATGGAGGCAACAAGGTCTACATTGTCTATGTCGAACTCTCCACAATCCTTACCAGCGGCATACACCTTACGGAACAGCTCTATCTCGTCCTCATCGAAATTCTTTCGAACCTTCTCAACCATCCAAATATTTCTGAAGAACTCAGCTCTAAGGTTACCATTCCTCACAACCGTCTCCTTAATCATATTCAGATGCGTGTAGATAAGCTCGATAATCTTATCCTGAGGGCGCATGCGCTTCTCTGCAACCTCGTCAAGCTTGTCTGAAAGACGCTCCAGCTCATATTCTATGACAGCGGAATATACCTCATCTTTGTTTTCAAAGTATGTATACAACGTGCGGCGTCCCTTGCCGGAAGCAAGGGCGATATCGTTCATCGTTGTATTCTCCAAACCGTTCTTTGCAAATAGCTGGCGAGCGACATCAACAAAATTCTGCCTTGTTTTTGATACTGACATAGAGATAAGAGTTTTTTCAAGCGGAACAAATAGTCATTCACACCTGAGTGGTTGCACATGATTCTTTTCGTGTGCAAAATTAACACATTTGTCCAAAACAACCAAATAATTCGTCGAAAAATTAATCTAAAGCAATAAAAATGCACGAAATTTCAAAAAAATCCGAGAAATATTTGCATAATCCAAAAAAAGTCCGTACCTTTGCACTCGCTTTTGAGAAACACTTCTCTAAGCAACAAAACAAAACCCATTCGGTAAGATACTAATTCTCTTTTTAAGTATATATATCGCGGAGTGGAGCAGTTGGTAGCTCGCCAGGCTCATAACCTGGAGGTCACACGTTCGAGTCGTGTCTCCGCAACTATAGGTCTGAAACAACTTGATTTACAAGTGTTTCAGACTTCTGTTATTTATAGGTCGGACAGAAGTCGGACATGAATTCGTATGCGTTGGTCGTTTCTCGAACAACGTAAAAAAAATGTTTCCTCAATTTAAAACGAACAATGACGTAAATAGAAGTCGCATCATCGACTTCATTCCTCCTAAGAGGCATGATGGTAAGAACTCCTATATCTGGTTCTCGCAAGTAGACCCTATGACTGGCAAGCTGAAACGTAAGAAGTATATGCTCGATCGTTATAAGCCAGGCAGGGAAAGAGATATTGCTGCCGACAGGATTATGAGCAACATCTATAACAAAGTGCTTCATGGATGGAATGTGTGGTCTCCACAGTACACGAACCGAAGCGATACATCTGTTATGGATGTTATCTCCCGTTATCGCGCATACATAAATAATATATATAAGAAAGGCGTTCTGAAACAGAAAACTCTATACGATTATTCCTCTCGCCTCAGAATCTTCGAGGAGTACATTAAAGAGTCTGTTACTCCTATAAGAATATGCTCACAGCTCGACCAATCTTTCTGGACTGATTTCTATGATTACCTACTCATTGATAGAGACCTATCTGCAAAAACACGCAATAATTACCGAACATGGTCCTCTACTTTCTGCTCCTGGCTTGTTGACAAACGCTATCTGTTAGATAATCCAGTAACGAATATCAGTCAGTTGCCAGAGCATAATAAGTTCCGTCAGCCTCTAGAACCTGAGGACCTGAAGAAGTTAGGCGATTATCTCCGTGAGAATAATCGTCCCTTCCTATTAGCGGTCATGATGGAGTATTACACAGCCATCCGTCCTACAGAACTCTCTTTTATACAGCTAAAGGATATATCTATAGCAGAGGGTAGTGTGTTTGTAAGTAGCCAGATAAGCAAAAACAGACGTGATGGAAAGATAAAACTTCCGAATAATGCCATAAAGCTAATGATAGAATTAGACATTTTTTCTAAGAATAGTAACTTTTACTTATTTGGTAAAGGATTCCTCCCCTCAGAAAAGCGTCAAGACCCACGAGCCTTCACTGCAGCTTTCAACAATTTGCGAGACATTCTCGGCTTCCCTAAATCATATATGTTCTACAGTCTTAAGGATAGTGGACTGCGAGATATCGCTAATAGTGTCGGCATTGAGGTTGCTCAGAAGCAGGCACGACATAGCAGCGTTGAAACTACAAATCTCTATCTTAAAGGAAAAGGCATGAAAGTTTATGATGTACTTTCAGACTTTGAAGGCTACCTGTAAAGAATATGGCGTGTCGGGTGTATAACGTCCGACACGCCTATCCTTTACAGAAGAGTCAATTCGTAGAAATACCCCGTCATTTGTCTGTTAAGAACATCATTCTCGATAGTCGCCTCAATCTTCTCACACCCGAACATCTTGTTTCTAATAATAAATATGTTCTTCGGATCAGGGATGTTATCGCTCTCGAATTTGATTTTGTACTTACATTTCTTATTAATGCGGAAGGGAAGCTTATGTAGTTCGCCCAGATAGAACTCATAACCCTTCACCTCGTTCAGGCTAAGGCTCCAGCTCGGACTGTAGTCGTTCCGCTGAGTTTTATATTTAGCGTCTGTGAAAGCAAACTTTATGCTAAGTTTATAATCATCATCATCTGAGTTAGGATTTTTAATAATGAATGTTTTCTGATCGCCTAAAAATGCAACAGAAATCACATCTTCTTTTCCTGAACTGCTCGACTCCGTTTCACCTTCAATTAATGCCTGTAAATCCACTACCTCTTCATCTTCTTGTTCTGCACTCACTCGATGTCGTGGTTCGTATGGGTTAGAAACCTCAGGCACTCGTGCGCTGTACTGGCGTTTCGTGTTGCCCCAGTAAATGTCTATATCACGAGTGTCCCCAATATATACAGGTGATATTTTTATTTCCTTCATATCGCTATCTGGATATCTATTCAATGGATTAAATGGAGCTATTCTCTTTAGTTCGAGATATTCCCCATTCTCCCATGCAATATATTTCAATCCATCAACATCGTATATGAATGATTTTTTGTTCTCATTGTTGTTCACCATCTTGTTCCATGCATCAGAGAAATTTTCGCAATACACAATCCCCTTTGCCTTTTTCAAGATGTCATCATCTATTACCTCTGTGTCCGACGAATTCAGTTTGTATTCAATATTTGAATTTACAACACCACCAAGTTCATCCTCTTCCGTATAGTCCACCTCTAATTCGTCAGAAGGTTCTAAATAATATTTCTGCCTATCTATATATTCTTTCAGTGGAGACATGTACAGCGAATATCCATTACCTTCTTCTATCATACAACCAAAGAAGTTTTGAAGTTGCTCGAAAAATTCGCTTACCGTCCAGTGAGGCAGCTTCTTCTTAATTTTTTTTGAGCCAACAGGCGAAACTATATAAATGTTTGCACATGCTGCGGGTAATCGTAGGAATCTCAGGTCATATCCCAATTTGTAAGCTATTGATACCGCTGCTCCCATAAGACTTATGCAATATGCAACGTAACTCGAACCATGTGTTGGCGGAAGCAAATAATTCTGTATGAAATTTGGTATGTTCACTCCCACATCGTTACTTGTATCCCATATTGGTATCTCTCTACCAAACTTCATCACATCTAGGTATGAGTTCCCTTCGATAGGTGCACTTAAATAACTCTCTATCACATCCCCAAGATCCATCTCATCAATATACATCTGTCCGTTATCTGCGGTCATCTTAAGAGCAGAAACACCCGTTGTCAGCTGTAATTTTACCTCTTTCTCGTTTGACTGAGTAATCCTCGCCTTACCAACCAATATTTGTTTGTTGTCTGCTAATAGCCTTGCCTTATATTCCGCACAGCTTTTTGATTTTTCGGTCCTTTGTATAGAACCGAAAAATCTCTTGTTTCCGTATATATCGAGAGGTGCGGAAATCTCCAATGTGTACGAATCTGATAATGTGAAGTACGGATTTTCCTTCGTCACGGTAATGGACGTTGAAGCATCAGGAATTATTAGTACTCCATCTAAAAATAGCTGCACCATTCTATTTTGCTTTTAAAAGGTTATTGTATCTCTTCCACTCTCGGTCCAGATGCTGCATAGATATCTTCGCCTCGATAGGCTCAGAGAGCACATTGTTGAGGTTATCAATCGCTATGGTTACACCTTCCAGACTAAGCTTTAGGTCTTCATCGCTCGTCTGAATGTTCACGACTGGCACGATAGCAGCAGAAGCAGGACCCCCCATCACGTTAGTCACGTCCTTTGCCGTCAAGCTCCCGACCCTGTTTGTTCTTTGTGCTCTATCAAGCAATTCAAATACAGGAGCAATCCTACTGTTGTTCACCGCATCATGGTTAGCTACAAATTCTCCCTCATGCACAACACCAGCCTCCTTCCTGTAGTTCTTACCACCAGTGTATCCACCACTGTAATATCCAGCCTGCTCCGCTTGATGCTGCTTTTTTATGGTAGCAATCTGTAGCATACCTGCAGCAGTTGCCAATCCAGCAGCTATCGGTGCCAATATCCATCCAGAAATAGGGATTGCTGCAGCAGAAGAGTAAGCATTGATAGCCGCCATGGCAGTAGATGCAATAGCTTGAGCAATTTCTATTGTCATTGCTTTCTTATTTGCTTTCGTCTTCGCTTTTCGAATTTCCTCATCTCGCTGCTTTTCTAGCTTCTCCCTTTTCTTAGAGTTATTACCAGCAGCGTTTATTTGAGCCTCGTAGTTCTTCTTAATCTTCGCAGTTTCAAGATCCGAGCAAGCTTGCATATATGCAGACACGGCACCAAGCATACTGTTTATCTCACCAAGAGCAGACGTTGTGTATGCCAGAATATCATCGTTCTTTCTACGAGAGTTCATTGCCTTTGCCTCTTCGTATACCTCATGGTTGATGGCATCCTCCTGATACAGTTTCTCCAGTTCCTTGTTAACCTTCTCTCTCTGCTCAACGATACTCATTGCGTTGCCCACGATAGAGACGATATCCCCACCATTACCAGTATCTTCAATTCCAGCACGCTTCTCTGCTTTTTCGAGAGCATTTTTAGCATTTTCATTCAGAGAATTTGATATCTCCATATCTTCCTTCATCTCCCGGAATGAATTCTTTATGCCACGGACAATCTTGTTGTACTCCTCCTCAGTCATCTTACCCTCTGCTTTGAGGATGTCATATAGTGCTTTCACCCCATCAAGTTCAATCTGCTCCTGTTCTTCAACGGAAACAAGAGAAAACTCCTTCCGATATTCCAGCAGCTTCTTTTGGTAGCCCTCCTCTAGCTGAAGCTTGTGCTTTAATTCGTTCTCTTTTATCTGACGCTCATAGTCCTCCCACTCCTTAGAACCCATGAAGTACGCACTCTGCTTCTTTCTGAGGTATTCTATCTCTGAGCGGAAAAGATTCTCCTGCAAAGTCTCCTGATTCTGATAAGCCTCCTTGCTTGATTTGTCGTAGAACGCCATATTGATACTATGGTCACGCTGCATCTTCTCTATAAGTAAAGCTTCCTCAGACCTTTTGATTTTTGTTTGGGTATATTCCTGTTCCTCCTTCTCTTTCTCATCCAGGAACTTCTTGTATTCATTACTATCTTTGCCGTATATAAGTAGGTGAACAAAATTAGTTTTATAATGCGGGTGTTATTCTCATGTGTGT
>SAMEA3663036__coassemble_565_pt1 | contig 16907 bp, 12 predicted proteins | sample SAMEA3663036__metabat2_high_PE_014 | metagenome-assembled genome bin SAMEA3663036 (sample SAMEA3663036) | pig gut metagenome | biome: pig gut; feature: pig-associated habitat; material: faeces | place: France | collected 2012
TGACCGAAGCAGCCTTGTCGGCGAAGCCGGAAGGCAGTGAGCGAGGGAGGTAATTAATAGAACCCACCTTCAATGAATAACGCAGGTTATATTTCTCCGACAATTGCCGACGAGAAGCCACAACTGGAGAATCTTGATAAGGAAAAAAGTGTCCAAGCAATACAAAAGAGTATTCTTAGACACTTTATTCTTTTTTTTCACCGCTACAATCCGAAGATAATAGCAGTCTAAAGATTCTTATTCCTCTGCAAGACGTGCCTTGATAGCAGCAGTCTCAGCCTCGTAACCAGGCTTCTCGAGAAGTGCGAACATGTTCTTCTTGTAAGCCTCTACACCAGGCTGGTTGAATGCGTTCACTCCAAGCAGCTGTCCAGAGATGCCACAAGCAATCTCGAAGAAATAAATCAGCTGACCAAAGTTGTAAGCGTCAAGACGCTCAATAGAGATGAGGATGTTTGGCACACCACCATCAACATGTGCAAGGCGAGTGCCGAGCTCCGCATTCTTGTTCACCTCATCAATGCGCTTTCCAGCAAGGAAGTTCAAGCCGTCAAGGTTCTCTTCATCAGAAGGGAAGAGGAGGTTTCTCTCTGGATTCTCAACAGAGATACATGTCTCGAAAATGGTGCGCTCGCCGTCCTGAATCCACTGTCCCATAGAATGAAGGTCTGTTGTGAAGTCACAAGAAGCAGGGAACAATCCCTTTCCGTCCTTACCCTCAGACTCTCCATAGAGCTGCTTCCACCATTCTGCATAGAAATGCAGCTTAGGCTGATAGTTGATGAGAATCTCGATCTTCTTTCCATTCTGGTAGAGTGCGTTACGTGTTGCAGCATAGATAGCAGCAGGGTTCTCCTCGAAAGGAACGTCAATGCCACACTGCTTCTCCATAGCAACAGCACCAGCAACCAGCTGGTCGATATCAATTCCTGCACAAGCAATTGGGAGAAGTCCTACAGGAGTGAGCACAGAGAAGCGACCTCCCACGTTGTCAGGGATAATGAAAGAGCGATATCCCTCCTTATCGGCACAAGTGCGTGCAGCACCCTTCTTTGCGTCAGTAACGGCAACGATAAGGTCCTTTGCAGCCTCTTTTCCCACTTGGCTCTCAAGCTGAGTCTTGAGGAGACGGAAAGTGAGTGCTGTCTCAGTAGTAGTTCCAGACTTAGAGATATTGATAATGGCGAAAGTCTTGCCCTTGAGATAGTCTGTGAGTTCAGAAAGGTAGTCTTCACCAATGTTGTTTCCAGCAAAGACAACAGCAGGAGCAGAAGAGTCTTTTACGAGCCATGCAAATGAGTTCTGCAAACCTTCAATAACAGCCTTCGCACCAAGGTAAGAGCCACCAATTCCAGCCACTACAATCACCTCTGCCTTTGCGCGCAAGTCAGCAGCAACCGCTTTCACCTCTGCAAGGAACTCTGCAGTGATTGATGTAGGGAGATGGAGCCATCCGAGGAAATCATTTCCAGGTACCGTACCCTCCTCAAGACCTTTCTGAGCAGCAACGACCTGCTCCTTTAATGCCATTACTGCTCCAGCAGGGAGAAACTGCTGAGCTTTTGTGATGTCTAACGAAATATTTTTCATGTCTATAAATATTTATTATAGTTAAGTTAATGTATGAATAGTCTACTACATTTGCGAACCGCCTCATATTGTTTTGCAGGCAGTCCTTTTACTTTACTGTCGTCTTAAGTTTTGGATAGCAGAATCCTAACTTTCGGTGTTATTCCGCCATAAGCTTACGGTAGCGAGGACGCTTTATCTCATCGGTTCCGAGACGAGCTGCCTTGTTGATTTCGTAGTCGGAATAGCTGCCTTCAAAGAAGAACACCTCACCGTTACCCTCAAAAGCGAGAATATGCGTACAGATGCGGTCAAGGAACCAACGGTCGTGAGAAATGACAACAGCGCAACCAGCAAACGACTCGAGACCTTCTTCGAGAGCACGGAGGGTATTTACGTCAATATCGTTTGTAGGCTCATCAAGCAAGAGTACGTTTCCTTCCTGCTTCAGTGCCAAAGCGAGCTGCAAACGATTTCTCTCACCTCCTGAGAGCACTCCGCAAAGCTTTCCTTGGTCGTTTCCAGAGAAGTTGAAGCGGCTTAGGTATGCACGTGCATTCACATCTCGCCCTCCCATTCTGAATGTCTCCACTCCCTGTGAGACAACCTCATAAACCGTCTTCTTTGGGTCGATATCCTTATGCTGCTGGTCTACATAAGCCAGTTTCACGGTTTCTCCAACCTCGAAGGTTCCGTTGTCAACACTTTCCAATCCCATGATAAGGCGGAAGAGAGTTGTTTTTCCTGCTCCATTCGGACCAATTACGCCAACGATTCCATTTGGTGGAAGCATGAAGTTCAGGTCTTTGAAAAGAACCTTCTCTCCGAAAGCCTTCGCCACATGTTCTGCAATGAGAACCTTGTTTCCAAGTCTCGGACCATTAGGGATGAAAATCTCCAGCTTCTCCTCACGCTCTTTCTGCTCTTGATTGAGCATGGCATCGTAAGAGTTCAGACGAGCCTTTCCCTTCGCCTGACGAGCCTTTGGAGCCATTCTAATCCATTCCAACTCTCTCTGAAGAGCCTTCTGACGCTTTGAAGCCGACTTTTCCTCTTGTGCCATTCGCTGAGTCTTCTGGTCGAGCCAAGAAGAGTAGTTGCCCTTCCAAGGAATGCCCTCTCCTCTGTCGAGTTCAAGAATCCATTCGCTAACATCATCAAGGAAGTAGCGGTCATGGGTAACGGCAATCACCGTACCCTCATATTGCTGTAGGTGCTGCTCAAGCCAATCGATAGACTCCGCATCAAGATGGTTGGTAGGCTCATCGAGAAGAAGCACATCAGGTTTCTGCAACAAGAGTCGGCAAAGCGCCACACGTCTGCGCTCACCTCCAGAGAGGTTGTCCACCTTCCAGTCTCCTGGTGGGCATCTGAGAGCATCCATAGCCCTTTCTATTCTTGAGTCCATATTCCAAGCATCGGTAGAGTCAATGATATCCTGCACCTCAGCCTGTCTCGCCATGAGATTATCCATCTTGTCTGGGTCGGAATAATACTCCTCGAGACCGAATTTCACGTTTATCTCGTCATATTCCTTCAATGCGTCATAGACATGCTGCACACCCTCCTGAACGTTCTCCTTGACGGTCTTTGTCTCGTCAAGCGGTGGGTCCTGAGGGAGATAACCCACGCTATATCCTGGGCTCCACACCACATCTCCCTGAGTAGGCTGTTCCAGTCCGGCGATTATCTTCATCAATGTAGACTTTCCCGCACCGTTTAGACCAACAATTCCTATCTTCGCTCCATAAAAGAACGAGAGATAGATATTCTTCAATATCTGTTTCTGATTCTGAGGAATGATTTTGCTCACTCCAACCATCGAGAAAATTATTTTCTTATCATCTACTGTTGCCATATATCTATTGTTTCCTTAATTTTTCAATTTATTCTTCTCGGTTAAAAAATACGTTTATCCATATTTCACTTTTTCACACAAACAAGCTTTACTTCCATTCCGTAACGTCAAGAGTTGCCTCCATCTGCTCTTCGACAACGTCTGGGAGATTGCAGAAGAAGTCATATCCCGTTCGCTGCTCCAGCTCGTTGATAGTGATCATATACAGTGTGAGGTTACTGCTATTGTCTGCCTTATGCTCTGCCCAGAACGCCATTCCACAATACATTCCAGCAGCTGTTTTCTTCATCACCGCCATAAAGAAATACTTTGGCACGGGCATTCTTAGGTTTTCATTGCTTGCCTGTGTGGAAGGATTCTTCGTTAACGTACCAGCCACCGTTTTTCCATTTAGAAAGACATCATATAGCGTCCCGCCTTTGCAAACATAAAGCGTACCACCGTTTCCCACTGTTGCGTCACGCCATGTTCTCACCTTGCTCTCCATCTTCGCCCACACCTGCGCATTGAACTTGTTTATCTGAGGGTGCATATTGCTAAGGAAGAACGTCTGTCCGTTCACATTCTGCGAGCAGATGCGGTCTTCTGAAGCGCAGATATGCCCACGGTCATAGCCAGAACCTTTATAGTCGGAGAGTTCTGTGCGGAAGTCAGCAGGGATTTCCTCATCAGGCTGGAAGGGGTCGCCAGTCCACACCTTTCCCATCCACGATGCGCCATCCCACTTTTTTCTTTCCCATCCTTTCGTGTTGTTCCTGCTATTCCATTCCCAGCAAGTCCAACGTTGCGCACGTTTTATGCAGTCCCACTCCACAATGTAGTTCACGCCTATCTCATCGTCGTGTTTCACGAGAATGACATAGTTGGTTCCCTTCATCACCTTGGGCATCTCCGTTCTCACGGCATACTCGCTTTTATCTCGACCATTGGCATTTTTATTCACCTCCACTGAGCGAGGGGACGAATCATCGTCAGAGCCACAAGCAGCAACGAGCAAAGAGACCGCCATAAGGGCATAATAGATATAATTCTTTTTCATCAAACGTTGTTATTCTTTTCTTCGAAAGTTGTAATTTCCTTTTTCCTTGCAAAAGTACAAAAAATAATTTTAATCACCAAAAAATATTGAAAGAAAACTATTTTTTTATTTATTCATCTTGCACAAACATTATCTTTTCTATCTGTTCAGTTGCCTGATTCTCATCCGCGTCTGGCGGTTAAACTCCCAGAAGAACAGTGCGCCAGCAAGAGTAAGTCCGAAAGGCATTCCACACCACACGCCCACTGCTCCCCACCCCATTTCAAAGGCGAAGAAATAGCTCAGTGGAATGCTCACGAGAATATACGCCACAAATGCTGCCCCCATCATTATCTTCACGCATTCTATTCCTCTAAGCACATTTGCAAACATAATCTGCATGCAATCACCCACCTGATATGCCACAAAAGGCACAAGCAACGAGACAACGATTGCTGTCACCTCTACATCGTGCGTAAACAACGCTGTGAGCGGATAAATCCCTAAGCAGATAACCGTAGAGATGACAAGAAACCAGCAAACTCCCATTCCGAATGCAACATACGCAGTGCGCCTCACCTCCATCCATTCTTCCCTTCCTCGGAACTGGCTTACCCTAACAGCTGCTGCCGCTCCTATTCCATACATTACGAGGAAGTTCAGCGTGGAAATGGTACACATGATTTGATGTGCGGCAATCTCCTTCGACCCTATCCATCCCATGAAAATCGCACAGACATTAAACGAGGCAGCCTCCAAGCACATCTGTAGGGAGATTGGAATCCCTATCCGGGTCATTCTCCACAATCCCTCTCTGTCGGGCATAGAACACTTTCTCGCCTTCCCCGACAACACAATCCCCCTCTGTTCTTCATCAAGAACATCTTTTCTTGCTAACAGAAGCAGAGCATTGAAGTCTCCCCGGCAAGCCGAATAGCTTTCTCTTCTATAGACAAGAAGCACCATTGCCAATGCCATGAACACTCTTGCACTCAGCGTAGCAATCCCCGCACCGAGAAGTCCCAATGGTTCAAGAAGAGTGTTTCCAGACACCTCCACACCAAATATAAGCATCCAGTTCAAAAGAATGTTCAGTACATTCGCCCACAGCATCACCCACATAGGCAACTGCGTCTGTCCGAGGGCATCACTAAACTGCTTCAAAGAGTTGAACACAGCGAGAAAAGGCAAGGAAAGAATCATTGTCAGGAAATAGGGTTTCGCCAAAGGAATAATTTCCTCTGGTTGACCAAGAATCTCTATGTTCACATTCAAAACGAGAAGTGCCACAACAAGCAGTAGCGACACCGTCACTCCCGTTATCAGACTTTCCCTCAAAGCCTTTGCCACACCAAGAAAGTCTTGCCTTCCGAAACATGCCCCAACAACAGGTGTCGTACTGTATGAAATTCCTAAGAGAAAGAATATCACAAGATTGAATACATTGCATACAAATCCGGCAGCCGATAGTTCCAAAGTGCCATACGCCCCTACCATAGCAGTATCCACAAACTGCTGCACGGTAGCTCCCAACTGTCCTACAATTAAGGGTATCCCCAACAATGTAATAGCTCGAATATGTTGTTTAATAGAAATCATGGCCACAAAGTTACAGCGTTTTTTTCACACGGCAAAATAAATGTCGGCTTAAATATGTTAAGAAAATATTAAATTCGTTCATTCCTCTTTTCTAAGATAAAAAAAAAGTGTATCTTTGCAGGAAACATTTTTTATTCACAAAAAAACATTCAAAAACAGTCATGACAAGAAAAAGTGTAACGATACTAATTGGATTGTTCCTTCTTTGCTGCACTGTCTCAGCAGAGAAGAAGGTGAAATACATCTTCTATTTTATTACAGACGGAACAGGAGTGAACACCATACTCGGCACAGAGATGTTCAAAGCAGAAAAGAACGGAACAATCGGGCGAGAGAAACTCTGCATGAGTCTGTTTCCAGTGCAAAGCATAGCATCAACATTCTCCGCAGACAACGGCGTTACTGACTCCGCAGCCTCGGGAACAGCTCTCGCCACTGGCAAGAAGACAAAAAATGGCGCCATCGGCATGCTCCCCGACTTGCAGACGCCCGTTTCTTCCATCGCCACATGGGCGAAAGCAGCAGGCATGAGAGTAGGCATCGCCACCAGCGTACCCATCAATCACGCCACCCCAGCTGCCTTCTATGCCCACGACGCATCTCGCAACAGCTACTACAAGATTGGCTCAGACATTGCCTCTTCTGATTTCGAGTTCTTCGGAGGAGCAGAGATTCGCGACCATTTCGACCCAAAGCATAATCCAGGAAAACCAGACCTCTACACAGAACTGAAGAAGTACGGCTACGAAGTGGCATTCGGCGTTGCTGACTATAAGAAAAAGTCTGCAAAGGCAAAAAAGATCATCCTCGTGCAAGACACCACTCAGCTGAATCCTGCCTCTGGCTCTTTCAGCATCCCTTACGCCATAGAGGCAAAGGAAAACGAGCTGAAGATAGAGGAAATTCTTAACTGCCAGATAGACTTTCTTATGAAAGACAACAAAAACGGGTTCTTCCTAATGAATGAGATTGGAGGAAAGGTTGACTTTGCCTGCCATGCCCAAGACGCAGCAACAGCATTCGCAGAAGTAGAGGCTGTCGACCGCTGCATGAAGATTGCCTACGATTTCTACCTTCAGCATCCTGACGAAACCCTCATCGTGCTCACTGCCGATCATGAGACTGGCGGACTTGTTCTCGCCCTTGACCATATCTACGGACTAAACCTAAAAATCCTTGAAAACCAGAAAGTGAGCATGGACGGCTTCTCTGCATATCTTCGACAGATAGCAAAGGAAAACGGCAACAACGTCTCTTGGGAGATGGCAAAGAGTGCCATAACAGAATGCTTCGGACTTTGGGAGAAGATAGAGGTCACAGAAGAAGAAGAGAAGGGCATCAAAGAAGCCTGGGAGACTTCTTTTGGCAAGAATGCTAAAATGGTAAAGAACGAATATTCGTCTAATCCTGCCCTTTCTGATTATGTCAAGAAGCTCATGTCGCACAAGGCACTTGTTTCTTGGAGCACACGGGGACATTCTGGAGGTTTTGTTCCTGTCTATGCCATTGGTAACGGCTCAGAACTGTTCACAGACTACAACGACAATTCTCTCATTCCTCTGAAAATCGCAAAGGCTGCTGGCTTCACGATTCCAGAGAACTAATCCTGATTCTCATTTATGGATTCTCTGGGAGAGAAGGAACACCAGCCCTTTTAGAAACATTTTTTTTATAAATCACATAAAACAATTTACACCTTATTATATATAGATGATCAAGAAGATTCTCTTTTCTTTACTCTTTCTTCTGTCTGCGGCAAACATCTCAAAAGCGCAGACAGTTGCTGACGGCACAACAGAATATACTGGAGAGGTCGTTGTTCATGTCGATAAGAACTACAGTTGCCCAAATGTGATATACACCATCACGAAAAATAGCGACGGAACCATAGATCTCGTTCTTCCTGAGTTCACGCTCGAGAAAACAACAATAGGCACCATCTCCGTAGGCTCGTATACCGTAAAGAACATTTCCTTTAACAACACAGAGAAGAAATACTTCCGCGACTATACCTCCGACGGACTTTCCATGCACCTAACCGTTTCTGGAGCAATCATGAACATCGATGGAGACTATGCCATCGAAAAAGCGGGAAACATATCTGTCACAATCTCTAATGACGGACAAGCAACCATCGTGAACAATTTCCAGCCAGGAAAGATGCCGTTCTTGATCACCTCCACGTTCACAAGCAACTCTTCTTCTGACATACAGAACATTTCCACCTCCCGCAACAACACAGGAAAAGCATATACCCTCTCTGGTATAGCTGTCTCACAGAATTCCTCTGTTGATTCAGACAATGCAGAAAATCCTTCCACCCCTTCCAATGGGTTTGGCAACGGAATAGTGATCATGAACGGAAAAAAATTTCTCACCAAAAAGAGATAACCTATGGAGAAAATCAAAGAAGCATTTCTAACCTCTGGCTCCTATCCTGCATGGCAACCAAAGGTTGTGCTCTTCGACATGGATGGAGTCCTCTACAATTCCATGCCTAACCATGCCTCCTCATGGCATAACTCCATGAAGGAGTATGGCATCAACATCAGCGAAGAAGGGGCTTACATGTATGAAGGCATGAGGGGTGTCGAGGTTATAAAAAAGCTTGTAAAAGAACAAAAGGGAGTGGAAATCGATGATGCCACAGCGGCTGAGATGTATCGCAAGAAGTCTGAATACTATGCTGCCTGCAAAAAAGCAGACCTCATTCCTGGGGTAAAAAACCTGCAAGAGGCAATTGTACGCGCAGGACTTCGAGTAGGTGTTGTCACTGGTAGCGGACAGAAAACTCTTCTCGACCGCATTCTACACGACTTCCGCGGACTTGTCTCAGAAGATATCTTCGTGACGGCAAACAACGTGACAAAAGGGAAACCAAACCCAGAGCCTTATCTCGTCGGCATGCGCATGGCAGGAACTTCTCCTTGGCAAACCATCGTTGTTGAGAATGCTCCCTTGGGTGTTCGTGCCGCAAAAGCTGCTGGCTGCTTCACAATAGCAGTAAATACGGGTCCACTCCCAGACTCTGTCCTTCTCAATGAGCGTGCTGACCTTGTGGTGCACACCATGGACGAAGTCACTGCCCTACTACCGTCACTAATCATTTAATCTTTAAATAAATCTATTTGCCTATGTCTACACCACACAACAACGCAGAGTCAACTGCTTTCGCAAAGACCGTACTGATGCCGGGCGACCCGCTGAGAGCGAAATATATAGCAGAAAATTTCCTCGAAAACGCAAAACTTGTAAACAACGTCAGAAACGTTCTCGGATATACTGGCACCTATAAAGGTCACCCCATCTCTGTAATGGCATCAGGAATGGGCATTCCTTCCATCGGCATCTATTCCTATGAGCTCTATGAGTTCTATGGTGTAGAGAACATCGTTCGCATCGGCTCTGCGGGTTCCTACACAGAACGACTAAACGTGATGGATGTCGCTCTTGCAGAAAGTGCATATAGCGACTCTACCTTCGCTCTGACAACAAGCGGTTCCACAGAAAACACGTTCTTCCCTTCTCCTGAACTCAACGAGATCATTCTGAGAAAAGCTGCTGAACTGAAGATCACGTGCAAAAACGCTAAAGTGCACTCCTCAGACGCTTTCTACACAACACCTGCCGTAGGCTCCTGGAAGGAAACCAGTGACCGCACAAAAACTGAATGTGTTGAAATGGAGAGCTTCGGACTCTTCCACAACGCCAAGATGCTGGGAAAACGTGCAACCTGTCTCCTCACCATCTCCGATTCCTTCTGTAGCAACCAGACTCTCACGGCTGAAGAGCGACAGAATTCCTTCACGCAGATGATGACACTCGCACTCGAAAGCGCAATAGAGTTCTAAACAAAGGGCTATGCAGAGGCATTACATCATGGCTATAAACAACACAAATATGCTCAAATAACACTTATCGTATTTCCGCTCTTTCTTACCACAATAGGAAAGAGCGGATTTTTGTTAACAAACGCAAGTTTTTCTGAACATCGCTTTATTCACTTTGACCTCTGTCAAGAATAATGCAGTTTTTGAAAAAAAACGCTCGAAATATTTGCGTGTGTGCGATAACAGTAGTAACTTTGCACTCGAAATCAAGAAACAACGATTTCAAGAGATAAAAAACATCGCAAAAACAGATGTTACTTCTAAGGGAGTCAGAAAACGACAAAGTCCCTGAAGAGAAATCTCAAACATGCAATCGGTCTTATCTTCCAAAAAAAAGAGAGACACACAAAAACGAATTAGTTTTTCATAGATAGTATATAGTTAGGTTTTAGTTATTAGGTAAAAGTTAGTTAGTTTTTAGATTGTATTAGATTTTTAGGTAAAAAAGATTAGTTATTATTCAGGTAACGTGACCGGCCGTGACGGCTAGTCTTCTTTTAAGAAAGTTATTTAAAAATCGATACAGACAACTGCAGACATTGTGACGATGTTTGCAGTTTTTTTTTGCCCCTTCACAAACATCGCAACACAATCAACAAACCATGTGAGCAGAGACGCCCAGTTACTCAGAGCACTGGCTTCCAGTCAGAATATTGTCCCCGTTGTCGTCAGAAAAATAATCTCCGTTGTCGTGTTACATACCCATAGGAACATTTTTTTTTCTTGAAAATAAAAAAAAGCACAATCCATACACCTTATTATAATATTTTTTTGTAAATTTGCAGGGAATATCTCAATCATAAGTTTTTTCTTCAAAGAAGATGCGCATAAAGAACGTTATTTTGACAGACCATATCCGGCAGGTGAAGATAATCCTTGTTGCGATGGCAGTGATCATTGCCACCGTATCGTTGATTGTGTCAAATATCCTCGTCAGCGACTTGAAGGTTGAAGAAGAGAACAAGATGATGGTATGGGCGGAAGCAATGCGAACTCTGAACACCGCCGACGAGAACACCGACCTTACGCTCGTTCTGCAGGTAATAAACGAGAACAACACCATTCCCGTGATCGTGGAAGACTCAATGCGAGAAATCCACACCTTCCGAAACGTAGAGATAAACGCATCTTGCGAAGAAGATAGCATACTCTTTCTCCAACGCAGTGCTGAGCGTTGGCGGAAGAACGGACATAGCATTCGCATCACACTCGATCAGCAGGAATACATAGAGGTTTGCTACGACGAGTCGCTGCTCATAAAGCGCCTCGCCACCTATCCCTACGTGCAGCTCGGAGTCGTGCTGCTCTTCGTGGTCATTGCCATCTTCGCCCTTCTCACTTCAAAGAAAGCAGAACAAAACAAAGTGTGGGTGGGACTGTCAAAAGAGACCGCACATCAACTCGGCACGCCAATCTCTTCTCTCATGGCATGGAAGGAAATTCTTCGCGAAACATATCCAGACGACGAGCTCATTCCAGAAATGGAGAAAGACATCAGCCGCCTGCAGATCATTGCCGACCGCTTCTCAAAAATTGGCTCTCTCCCAGAGTCTTCTCCAACATCCCTCCGAGAGGTTATCACGAGTGCGAAGGAATATATGGAGAGGCGCATATCAAAGCAGGTGGTCATCTCGCTACACTGTCCAGAACAAGACATCGTTGTAGACATGAACCGTCTGCTCTTCGAATGGGTCATAGAAAACCTCTGCAAAAATGCTGTTGATGCCATAGAGGGAAAGGGGCGCATAGAGCTCAACATCTCTGAGTCTCCAACAAAAGCCATCGTGGAGGTGGCTGACACGGGTAAGGGCATCAAGAGCAAAAACCTGAACAATGTCTTCCGACCAGGATTCACCACCAAGAAGCGTGGCTGGGGACTCGGACTTTCTCTCGCGAAACGCATCGTGGAGGAATATCATCACGGCAGAATCTTCGTGAAAAGCTCCGAGCCTGGTGTAGGCACTGTGTTCCGCATAGAACTACTAAAAACTAAATCAAAAACACTTTACTATCAATGAGAAAAATCATGTTCCTCGCCTTGTTGTTGCTGATAGGCCTGCAAGGCATTTTTGCAAAAGACTACGTTCCCGACCCTTACTCCTGGACTTCACAAAGCAAGAACTCCAGTGAGTCAATGCCTTGTGGCGGCCACGACATCGGAATGAACGTATGGGTGGAAAACGGCGACCTGCTCGTCTATCTCAGCCGAAGCGGATTCTTTGACGAGAACAACACGCTCCTGAAAGCGGGTCGTCTACGCCTGCACATAGAAAGCAAGAAAAACGTTGGAAAAAGCATCTTCAACTCTCCCAACTTCTCGCAGACACTCTGTCTTGACGATGGAGCCGTATATGTGAAAGGAGGAGGCGTCACCGTGCGACTCTGGGCAGATGTGTTCTCGCCAACCGTCTTCGCAACCGTTTCCTCAAAGGAGAAAGTGTCTGCAACGCTCTCTTATGAAAGCTGGCGACATCACGATCGCAACGTGCCGCGAGAGGCTTGTCAGCAGTTCTCCTGGAAGTGGCTCACAAAAGGGCAGCACAAGACTTTTGCCGACTCCATACGTGCAGAGAAATCTACACTCTTCTTCGAGCATCACAACCGTCAGGAGACTGTCTACGACTTCACCGTCGACTACGAGAAACTCTCCGAAGTGAAAAGCTCCATACCCGACCCTATCGGCAACCTCGCCTTTGGCGGTCGCCTTCAGGCTCCAAACTTCACCTTCTCTGGCACAACAGAGGGTGTCTATGCCGATACCGACTTCAAAGCATGGCAGTTCAAAAACGAAAACCTGCACAATGCAACCATAACCGTTGAGCTGCTATCACAGAAGGGCGGACTGCAATTCCCTACTTCCGTTCTTAAGGCGGAGGTTTCGAAGAAACGCTCCGCAGCATGGTGGCATAGCTTCTGGCAGAGGTCGTATATCAAGAGTTCGAACCCAGAACTGCAGAAGCTGCTTCGCAACTACGAACTCTTCCGCTATATGTTAGGGTGCAACGCTTATGGCGCTTGGCCAACGAAGTTCAATGGCGGACTCTTCACCTTCGACCCCTCTAACGTTCAGAAAGACAACCCCTTCACACCTGACTTCCGCTGCTGGGGCGGTGGCACCATGACGGCACAGAACCAGCGACTCGTCTATTGGCCAATGCTGAAATCAGGCGATACCGACATGATGGTTTCGCAGTTCGATACCTATCTCCGCATGCTTCCTGCCGCAATGGCGAGGGTGAAGAAATATTGGGGTCACGGGGGTGCTTGCTTCGAGGAGCAGATAGAGAATTTTGGTCTGCCAAATCCTGCTGAATATGGAAAGCATAAAGAGGGGCAGGACCCAGGGTGGATGAAGAACAAATGGCTTGAATATCAATATGATACCGTCTTGGAATTTTGCCAGATGATTCTCCTCGCAAACGAATATGCGGGAATGGATATCACACGCTACAAACCGCTCATCACCGAGGCAGTGCGGTTCTTCGACGAACACTATCAGTTCCGGGCTTTGCAGCGAGGAGCAACAGCTCTCACAGAAGACGGGAAGCTCGTGCTCTACCCTTCCTCTGGCTGTGAGACCTACAAAATGGCTTACAACCCAAGTGCTGTCATTGCTGCACTGAAAGCAGTGACAAACTCACTGCAGCGACATGGCGGACTCTCTGCTTGGGGTTTAGACACAACTCTCGTGAGTCGTATTCCAGAGATTCCTCTACGCACAATAAACGGTGAGGACTGCATCGCTCCTGCCATCACTTGGATGAGAATAAACAACGTAGAGTCACCACAGCTCTACCCCGTGTTCCCTTGGCGACTCTATGGACTTGGCAGACCAAACATCGAGATTGCTCGAAACACTTATTTCATGGACGACTACGTACAGAAAATGCGCTCTTCAACGGGATGGAAGCAAGATAATATCTGGGCGCCAATTCTTGGCATCACCCACCATGCCGTACAACTCCTGAAGGAGAAGTTCGCAGACGGTCCCTACCGATTCCCAGCTTTCTGGGAGCGTGGCTTCGACTGGGCTCCAGACCATAACCGTGGCGGCTCTGCCATGATTGGCTTGCAGGAGATGCTTCTTCAAGAGAAAGAAGACGGCTCCTTGATTCCTTTCGCCTGCTGGCCAACAGAGTGGGATGTGGAGTTCCGCCTTCATGCCACTGGTGGTCGCATCGTAGAAGGCTCTATGAAGGAAGGCAAAACCGTTACGTCTGTCTCTGTCGGTGAGGGTAAGAAAAAGTCAACAACCGTTCTCCCCTCCCCTCTTCGCATAACCATCTTCGGCGATAGCTATTCCACTTTCCAAGACTATATCACTCCCGATACAAACGAGCCGTGGTATTACTTCTCTGGTCACGAGAAGAAATCAGTCAGAAACGATGTCATGCACCCCGACCAGACTTGGTGGTGGCAGGTGATTGAGAACCTCGGAGCTCGGTTAGAGAAAAACAACTCTTATAGCGGCTCTACAATAGGATATACTGGCTATAAGAACCGAGAGACAGGAAAGCACGAGAACTACAAGCCTCGCTCTTTCATCACACGTGCTCCCAACCTTGGAAATCCAGACCTCATCCTCGTCTGTGCAGGCACTAACGATAGCTGGTGTGGCGAGCTCCTCGGCGAGGAGAAATACTCTGACTGGAAGGAGTCTGACCTCTTCACCTTCAGTCCTGCAATGGCGAAATGGTGCGACACCATGAAGCGTCTCTACCCTTCCAAGCGCATCGTCTTCATCATAAACACAGAGTTAAAACCAGACTTTGTAGCGGTTATGAAGAAATGTCTTGAGAGATATAACATAGAATGTCTCGAACTGAAGAAAATAGATAAGCAAATGGGGCATCCGTCTGTAAAAGGCATGAAGGCTTTCGCCGATCAGGTAACAAAATACCTCAGAGAAAATCCTTAAGAAGAAGAACACGGGGACTGGCTACCGTTCATGGTAGCACCAGCTCGTGAACGGAGCCTGTCCCCTGTTCAGAAACTGATAATAAAATAGAAAAAATGAAATCACTTAGAGAACTATTCAGAATAGGAACCGGACCATCAAGTAGCCATACCATGGGACCTCAGAAGGCGGCAAAAATGTTCTTGGAAAAGAACGCTGATGCCAAGGCTTTTCAGGTTACTCTATATGGCAGCCTTGCAGCAACTGGGAAAGGACACCTCACCGATGCTGCCATAATCGCTGTTTTGGAAAAGAACGCACCAGTAGAATTAATCTGGAAACCAGACGTCTTCCTTCCTTTCCATCCAAATGCGATGAAGTATGTTGCCCTTGACGAAAATGGAAAACAGAGCAATGAATGGACGGTGTATAGCATTGGGGGTGGAGCACTCTCTGAAGGTGAGGACAGTGAGGGCTTAGAATCTTCTGACGTTTACTCGATGAACACAATGGAGGAGATTCTCTCTTGGTGCCAGCACACTGGGCATAGCTTCTGGGAATATGTAGAGCAGTCGGAAGATGAGGGCATCTGGGATTATCTTCGGGAGGTGTGGCAGACAATGCAGGAAGCTGTGGAACGTGGTGTAAACCACGAAGGGCGACTGCCAGGGCCTCTGAATCTTATGCGCAAAGCACCTTCTTATTATACGAAGGCGTCTGGATATAAGGCTTCTCTCCAGACACGTGCACTTGTATATTCCTATGCCCTGGCAGTGAGTGAGGAGAACGCTTCGGGTGGCACCATTGTCACCGCACCAACCTGCGGCTCTTGCGGTGTTCTCCCTGCCGTGCTCTACCATCTCTATAAAGGGCATAACTTCAACGAGCAGCGCATCCTCCACGCCATAGCAACAGCAGGACTCATAGGAAATATCGTGAAGACAAACGCCTCTATCTCGGGAGCTGACGTAGGGTGCCAAGGGGAAGTGGGAGTGGCATGCGCCATGGCGTCTGCTGCCACCTGTCAGCTGTTTGGAGGTAGTGTGCAGCAGATTGAATATGCTGCAGAGATGGGATTGGAGCATCACCTCGGCATGACCTGCGACCCTGTCTGCGGACTGGTACAGATTCCTTGTATTGAGCGAAACGCATTCGCTGCCACACGTGCTCTCGATGCTAATCTCTATGCTTCGTTCTCAGATGGCATTCACCGTGTGTCGTTCGATCATGTTGTAGATGTCATGAAGCGTACCGGACACGACATCCCATCTCTCTACAAGGAAACGAGTGAAGGCGGACTGGCAAAAGACTTCCATTTGTAGGAAGAAGGAAAAACAACGATTACGGCTCTCACTGAACACGGGGACTGGCTACCGTTCATGGTAGCACCAGCTCGTGAACGGAGCCTGTCCCCTGTTCAGTGTCCCCTGTTCAGAATCAAAGTAATCTTCCTCATAAAATTCATATTTTTTAGTTTTGAACGTAAATTGTCGAAAATTATTCGTAAATTTGCCGAAAATTTTAAATATATGGATATTAAAAAATTAAAAGATACTGTTTACAACATCATCGGTGCAGCCATGACGGTTCATCGGGAACTTGGTGGTGGGCTTTTGGAACCGATATACAATGAGGCTATGTGTATGGAATTATCAGATAAAGGTTTTCAACCTGAATCAGAGAAAGAACTTCTTTGCTTCTACAAAGGAAGGCGGATGAAGAAATCGTATCGCATGGACATTGTAGTCAATGAAGTCATATTGGAATTGAAATCCACAAGCGAGATATGTCCCGAACACAGAGTTCAGTTATTCAACTACCTTCGATTGACAAAGAATCCCATAGGGATACTCATCAATTTTGGTTCAGATAGCCTTGAATGTGAGCGATATTACTATGACAGTACGACTAATGAATGTCGTTTGATAGACCGCAATATGAATATCGTTCCACGATGATGATGTTTAGAACGCGAATCCCCGCAAATGTTCCGCAAATTAAAGAAAATTCAGTACACCTCAGATAGACCGCAATATGAATATCGTTCCACGATGATGATGTTTAGAACGCGAATCC
>SAMEA3663036__coassemble_571_pt1 | contig 16789 bp, 14 predicted proteins | sample SAMEA3663036__metabat2_high_PE_014 | metagenome-assembled genome bin SAMEA3663036 (sample SAMEA3663036) | pig gut metagenome | biome: pig gut; feature: pig-associated habitat; material: faeces | place: France | collected 2012
TAAAACACTGGCAATTATGCTTATCTGTATAGGGGGCGGTATGCGTGATTCTTTAATAAAAGAGAACCATCATGATGGACTGGCATCATGAAAGGTTCTCTTTCTGTATAACTTTTCTTATTACTTTATATTGCCCACCTTGATAAGATACTCAGCAATCTGAACAGCATTCAGGGCAGCACCCTTCTTAATCTGGTCGCCAGAGAGCCAGAAAGTGAGACCATTATCGCAGGAGAGGTCCTTGCGTACACGTCCGACATAGACATCGTCCTTGCCACCTGTGAAGAGAGGCATTGGGTAAGGAAGGTTCTCCATAGTCTCCTTTGAAGCGTCTGGATTTGCCTTTGTGCCAACACGCTTTGGATCGTCAACAAGTGTTACGCCATCGGCAGCAGCAAGAGCAGCCTGAGCAGCCTCAACAGAAATAGGCTCTTCTGTCTCTACCCATACTGCTTCTGAGTGTGCACGGAGAGAAGAGATGCGCACACACATTGCAGAGCAGCGTGCATCGGTGTGCATGATTTTCTTTGTTTCATTGAACATCTTCATCTCCTCCTTTGTATAGCCATTGTCGGTGAAGACATCAATCTGTGGAATAACGTTATATGCCAGCTGATATGCAAACTTATTAACTGTTGGAGCCTGATCGGTTGCCAGTTCCTTGTACTGCTGCTGGAGCTCTGCCATAGCTGCTGCACCTGCTCCAGAGGCAGACTGATAGGAGGCAACATGTATACGTGTGATATGAGAGAGACGTTCGATAGGCTTCAGACATACCACCATCATGATTGTGGTGCAGTTAGGGTTTGCAATGATGCCACGAGGACGGTTGAGGGCATCTTCTGCATTGCACTCTGGAACCACGAGAGGTACGTCACTGTCCATACGGAACGCACTGGAATTGTCGATCATCACAGCACCAAACTTCGTGATGTCTTCAGCAAACTCCTTGGAAACACCAGCTCCAGCAGAGGTGAACGCAACGTCTACTCCTTTGAAATCGTCGCCGTGCTTCAGCAACTGAACCTCATAGTCCTTTCCGCGGAAAGTGTACTTCTTTCCTGCAGAACGCTCTGAACCGAAGAGAACGAGTTCATCAATAGGGAAATTTCTTTCATCAAGGACACGGAGGAACTCCTGCCCTACTGCGCCACTGGCGCCAACGATTGCTACTTTCATCTTTTTACCTTTTAAAATTGGTTAGTAATTGTTTTTAATTATATGTATTTGAGTTGTTGAAAAATCAGTTATTCTTCCAAAACTCTGGGGTGAAGAGAATGAGCACAGAGAAGAGTTCCAAACGCCCAATGAGCATCATTGTGGCACAGAACCACTTGCACACCACGGGAAGCTCTGCCCACGACATGGTTGGACCGATTTCCACTCCAAGTGTCGGACCAACATTCGAGAGGCATGAGAGGCACATCGTTATGGCGTTTATCACGTCTATGCCTATTGCTGTGAAGAAGGTTGCCGAGATGAAGAAGAGTCCGAGGTATAGACTTATGAACGGCAGAAGCCTATTGCGGGTGGAGTTAGGAATGATGTTCTGCTCAACCCTCACTGGGAGAACAGCATTCGGATGTAGAATCTGTCGGAACTCATTCCGTATGATGCGAAGAATGATTACAAAGCGGATGCATTTCACACCACCTGCGGTGCTTCCTGCGCATCCTCCCACGAACATCAACACTCCAAGAATAATCCATGTCACGTGCGGCCACTGTCCAGCATCATCGCTAAAGAGTCCGGTGCTCGTAAGGAAGGAGACCACCTGAAAGAGTGCGCAACGGAATGCTTTCTCAAGTCCGTAGCCCATATCCTTCATAAGATACACCATCACGATCGCCGTACAAACGAAAATAATGGAGACATACAACCTCAGTTCGGCACTTTTCAGCAGATTCCGGAACTTCATCTTCGTAACGGTCATGAAGAGCAGGGTGAAGTTTATTCCAGAGAGGAAGCAGAACAACGTTCCTGTATATTCTATAAACGGCGAGCCAAAGAACTCGGTAGAGGCATTGTGCGTTGAGAAGCCTCCCGTGGCGGTTGTTGTCATGGAGTAGTTTATGCAGTCAAAGAGCGACATGCCTCCAATGTAATACATCACTGCACATGCTGCCGTCAGAACGATGTACACCATCCAGATGGCATGGGAGTTCGTAGAGAGTCGAGGGTGCATCTTCGTGCGAATTGGTCCGGTAGCCTCTGCCGAGAACACCTTCACGCTTCCGCTTCCCACTAACGATGGCAGCAGAGCAATCGTGAAGAACACAATTCCCAAACCGCCTATCCATTGCGTTATTGTTCGCCAGAACAGTAGTCCGTGTGGCAACACCTCCACATCATCAAAGACCGTAGCACCAGTTGTTGTGAAGCCAGAGATGGTTTCAAAGAACGCATCGGTGAACGTAGGCAGATAGCCTCCGAGAAGGTATGGGAACATTCCGAACAGTGAGAAGATGATCCATGTTGCGGTAACGAGAAAGTAAGCATCTCGCCTACTGAGTATGTTCGAGTCGTTTCGCCCGAAATAGCGTGCAATAGACCCTCCAGTGGCTGTTATGAGTATTGAGAGTAGGAATGGCAGTCCGTCAGACTCGTTGTAATACACCGAGACGAGCAGACAGAGGAACATCAGCGATGCCTCTAACCAAAGCAGCGACCCAATTATCTTGTTTATTATTTTCCAGTTAAGCATATACTTTTTTCTGCCCAGAGGGAATTACTTAAACAACTGTTCTATCTTTCTGATGTTTACGTTATGTGAGAAGATCATAACCTGATCGCCAGCCTTTATCTGTGTCATACCAGAGACAAGCATACCATGACCATCGCGCATAAGACCGCCAATAGTCACACCCCTTGGCAAACCAAGGTCTTTCACCGGCTTTCGAGTGATTTTTGAGTCCTCAGAGGCTGTCAGCTCTGCGACATCGGCATTTGAGGTCATTAGGAACTTCACGTTTCGAAGGTCGTCGTCGAGAAGCATCTGATAGATTCTTCCAGCAGCAATAATCTTCTTGTTGATGATGGTGCCGATATCGAGACTCTCCGCCATGGAGATATAGTCAACGTTCTCCACCTGAGCAATGGTTTTTCTAACACCACGGCGTTTTGCTGCAAGGCAGGCGAGGATATTCGTCTCTGCATTTCCCGTGAGGGCTACAAATGCCTGGGTGTTGGAGATATTCTCTTCTCGAAGGAGCGACATATCCCTTCCGTCTCCATGTATCACCATTACGTTGTTTTTGTCTATCAGCTCGTTAAGCTTGTTGCAACGCTCTTCATCACACTCTATGATTTTCAGATTCATATAATCGGGTATAGTGTGTGCAGTGCGCACTGCAGCCTTGTCGCCACCCATAATCATCACGTTTCGAACATCCTCATAGTCTGCCTTACCCACAAGCTTACGAATAGTAGGGATATACTCCTTCCTCGTCATGAAATACGCCAGATCTTGGTCTTCCAAAACATCATTACCGCCCGGGATTATGGTTTCCTGCCCACGCTTTATCGCCACCACATGGTAAGGGTCGAGCGGACCACAAAGCTGTTTGAGAGGGATATTTAGAATCTCCGCCGATGTGCGCATCTTTATGGCAAGCAGAACAAGTTCTCCGTTGAAGATATCCCAGCGTTGTCTCACCCATGTCATCTTCAAACCTTTAATGATATCTTCTGCAGCAAGCACCTCCGGGTATATCAAGGCATCTACACCACATGCTGGGAACACCTGTGGAGTGTCAGGATTGATATATTCGAAATTGTCTATTCTCGCCACAGTCTTCTTTGCCCCGAGAGCCTTAGCAAGCACTGAGCATGTTATGTTTGTTGTTTCGTGTGGGGTAACTGCAATGAAGAGGTCTGCCCCCCTCACTCCTGCCGTAACAAGAGCATTTATGCTTGTTGGGGTGCTTGTAATGGTAAGAATGTCACATTCTGTTTCTAACGGAGCGAGCTTCTCATAGTCAGGATCTATGAGTGTGCAGTCCACCTTTTCTGAGGCAAGGAGCTTGGTGAGATGGGTTCCCATGGCTCCGGCACCAGCAATTACTACTTTCATTATATCAAAGTATTATAAACCTCACAAATAAATTATTTTCGGTCTTACCTTCATTGGTCAGACTTCATTATTTATGCCATGTACGAAATCATATCCCGACATGTTTTCTCAATTCCTTCCATGTCTATTCCCACGATTGCTTTCAACTCTGCAACGGTTCCGTGGGTTACGAAACGGTCTGGAATGCCGAGACGTGAGACAGGAAGATTGTAATGATGGTCTTGAAGCCATTCACAGACGGCAGAGCCAAAGCCTCCATTCCTCACTCCATCTTCCACGGTTACGATGGCATCGTATTTCTCAGCAACTTCTTTCAGCATTTTCTCATCGAGAGGCTTTACGAAGCGCATATCGTAATGAGCGGCACCTAATTTCTTGGCAACGGCAAGGGCATCGTTTCCAACCGTACCAACGGTGAGGATGGCAAGACGAGACCCTAAAGTGCCAGGAACAGCTTCTGCTAACTGCCTACCCTTCCCCACTTCTAACTTCTGCATCTCACAACGCCAGTCAACAAGGCTTCCTGCTCCTCTCGGATAGCGAATCACCCATGGTCCCTGACCTTCCTGTTGTGCGGTGTACATCATGTGGCGAAGCTCATGTTCGTTCATCGGAGCACAGATGGTGAGGTTCGGAACAGGGCGCAGAGCAGCAATGTCTAACGCGCCATGGTGTGTGGAACCATCTTCTCCAACAAGTCCTGCTCTGTCAAGGCAAAGCACAACGGGCAGTCGCATGGTCGCTACGTCATGTATGATATTATCGTATGCCCTCTGTGCAAAAGCGGAATAGATATTGCAGAATGGCAATAGCCCATCTTTCGCCATACCTCCAGAGAACGTCACGGCATGGCCTTCTGCAATGCCAACATCGAACGTTCTCTCTGGCATTGCTTCCATCATGATGTTCAGAGAGCAACCCGTAGGCATTGCTGGGGTCACTCCCACAATCCTTGGATTTTTCTCTGCCAGCTCAAGGAGTGTATGTCCGAAGACATCTTGGAACTTTGGCGGCTTCGAGTCGGAAGCACTTCCAGTGTTCAGTTCTCCCGTGTCAGGATTAAACTTTCCTGGTGCATGCCAGATGGTTGGCTTGTCTTCTGCAGGCTTGTAGCCATGTCCTTTCACCGTATGTAGATGGAGCAACTTCGGACCGTCCATCTTCTTCAAAAGCTTCAGCACCCTAACCACCTCTGTGACGTTGTTTCCGTCAACCGGACCAAAATACCGTATATTCATTCCCTCAAACATGTTCTGCTGCTGGGCGAGAACAGACTTTAGGGCATTCGTGAAGCGAATGATTCCTTTCCTTCTGCCATCGCTGAGCATTCCCTTTCCTCGCATCCATTCCGCAAATCGGAAGCGGTATTCGTTGTATGTCTCGTTGGTGTTAAGGCTGAGAAGATATTGCTTCATTCCTCCCACAGAACGGTCGATAGACATATCGTTGTCGTTGAGAATGATAAGGAGGTCGTTAGGCGAAGAGGAGACGTTGTTAAGCCCCTCAAAAGCGAGACCGCCAGACATGGCACCGTCTCCAATGACCGCCACCACATGGCGCTTCTCATTGTGCAGCTTGGCAGCAACAGCCATTCCAAGGGCTGCAGAGATGCTGTTTGAAGCATGCCCGCATGTGAACGTGTCGTATGGCGACTCTTCTGGAGATGGGAACGGCTTTATTCCATTCAACTTTCGATTTGTATGGAAAGCCTTCCTGCGCCCTGTAAGCATTTTGTGTGCGTATGCCTGATGGCCAACATCCCAGACAATGCGGTCTTCTGGTGTGTTGAACACGTAATGAAGGGCAACTGTGATCTCCAAGGCACCAAGACTGGATGCCAAGTGACCAGGGTTCACTGCCAATTGCTTCACAATCTCATTCCTCAGCTCATCGCAAATCTGCGGCAGACTATTCAAAGGCTGGCGGCGAAGGTCGGCAGGATATTCAATATTGTCAAGAATCATATCTTACTCTCTTTCTCAAACTGTTTCTTTTTAAAAAAGGATGTCATTGAAATCAAGCATCACAGGCTGCTGAAGGGCTTCTTGCTGAAGTTTCTCGTCAACATACTTCTTTTCAACTACCAAACGGAACATATATTCACGGAACCATTCTGCCGTCATCACCACACAACCCTTCTGACCAGAGCCAGAGCCCCAAGAATTCTCTACCTTCCAAAAACGTGGCTTGCCTGCCTCGTCAAGGTCTACGGCAGAGAGCGTCATGGCATGTGAGGAAGCACTCTCTCTCGTTTGCAGGCGCTCTGCCTTGTTCATTGGGAACGAGGTTTCAAAGAGGTCGGCATAGTTGTAGTTGTCAAGGGAGTTGAACCCTCTTGCACGGTCAAAATATTTTCCGGCGTCGTAAGAGGAATACATCTTCTGCCCTCCCTTGAGAGAGGCAATCGCTAAGGCTTCTATCTCCTCCATCGGAAGGTTGAGATATCGCCAGTTATGGCCATCATAGGCATGGCGGTCGTATTCAATCTCATAGACTTTATGGTAGTCATGGCGAGGGTCGTTCATAACCATTATGTAACGGTCTGAAAGTCCTGTTGCTCCACATTCCTTTGCAAATTCCAAAGGGGTGTAGCGCTTCTTCTCGCCCACAGTCTTTCCATTCTTGTCAACATGTGCATACTCAAACTCGGTCACTGGCTCACCATAAGCGGTGGTGAGAATGCGGTAGATATCCTTCAGCATTGCGGTCTTCTCGCTCTCTATCGCCGATGGCTTCTTCTTTGCAGCAATACTCTTGCGGAGTTGCAAACCATATTCTCGAAGCTTCGATTTGAGAATCTGGTCGATACGCTGAGTGTTCTCAGAAGAAAAGGTCTCGGGAGCCACACACTGAGGCACTAACCCGTATTTCTCAACAAGGTCCACAACGCCACAGAACGTTCCTCCATCTGAGAGTGGCATGCCAAAGAAGAACTGCACCTCAGGGTCATAGAGGTCTTTCTTTCCTGTGTCTATTATGCCCTGAAGCATGAGATTCGACTTTTCCAACTGGTCCCAGATGAACAATTGCCCTTGCGAGAACTCCACAACCTTCCCCTCATTGGCACGGGCGAAGTCAGAACGCAACACGTTCATTCCAGAGAACATCCAGCATCTGCCAGAACTTTTCTGGTTATGAATAGACTGCTGGGGGGTCTCTATAGAGAAATGCGCTGGAATGGGAAAGCGTTGCGCCTCGCCTTTTGCCAGTAACTGTATGTCGTTGTTTATCACTGCGTTGCGAACAGCCTTCTGCGCCTGAGTCTTCTCTGGCTGGGCGGTAATCTCTGAAAGCATACGTGGAGTGATGCCTCCTGCTTTCTGCGCATGCGAAATGAGTGCCATGCCACAGAAACACACCGTAAGGATTATCTTTTTATTCATAGTTTTCTATGTTTCTTTTCTGTACTTTATTATATAAAGGGCATATTCTGATGCAAAAGTACTAATAATTATTCATTTGGACACAATTATTAACTATCATTAACTATACATTTCGATTTTTCTATAAAATGCCTCACTCTCTTTCATTGCTTTTCAATCTCCTTTATAAACCATTTCGAAACCTTTTTCGTCTAAAGAAACATTAATTATTTTGCAAACTTGCTTGTTTATCAGCTTTTTTGTATAATTTTGCACTTGCACTTGAAAATAAGAAAAAACGAAACATGAAAAAAGCATTCTTTCTTCCTGCATTTATGCTTATGGCATTATCGTCTGTGGCACAGACGGTAGAGATCAAAAACATACGCCATGAGAGAATTCTCATAGACAACAGATACGCACCCGATGCGAAGGGTGAGCAACTGCTGGCAACATATCGCCAGAGAGTCGATTCACTCATGTCACCCGTTGTGGGCTACACGGCGAAAGCAATGAAAGCAGCTTTCCCAGAAAGCGAACTGAGCAACCTCATCTCCGACATCACCGTCTGGGGCGGAAAGCTATATGCGGAGAGTCCAGAAATCGGATTGTGCAACGTGGGTGGAATACGTGCGCAGCTGCCAGAAGGGGCTGTCACCTTCGGAAACATCAATGATATGTCTCCTTTCGAGAATCGTCTGAACTTCGGCACTCTCACTGGTCAGCAACTCATAGACCTCTTTACCTACGTGGGTAAAAACAGTTTTGGTTTTGGTGTTTCAAAAGGTGTGAAGATTGTCTATGACAAGGAGCGTAATCTGAAATCTGTAACCTTTAACGGTGAGGAGATAGCTCTTAACCGCAGATACCGAATAGCAACAATAGACTATCTCATGAACGGAAACGATGGCTTCCTAGAACTGAAGAAAGCAACATTCCTCGTTTCACCACACGACCAGCATGCCATTCTCCGAAACGTCATTGCTTCCTATTTCCGTGAGCAACAGGCATACGGAAAGAAGGTGGATGCGAATATCGAGGGAAGAATAGTAATAGAATAAAAAACGCCTACTCCTATGAAGAATATCATTGTAATTCTGTCGCTCTTCCTCTCTTTGAACATCTTTGCAGAGGAGAAAAAGGAACTGACTATACTCCATACAAACGATACGCACTCATGCATTCTGCCTTGGAACACAAACCTCGCTGACACAACTCTTGCTGGGCGAGGGGGATTCCTTCGACGCATAACAATGCTGAAGGAGGAGAGAAAGAAAGATCCAGAGCTCCTATATTTCGACTCTGGCGATTTCTTCCAAGGCTCGGCATTCTTCACCTTGTTCCGTGGCGAGGTAGAGATAAATCTGATGAACGAGATGAAGATAGATGCTGCAGCACTCGGAAACCATGAATGGGATGCAGGTATGGAGGGGTTGGCAAAACTTCTTCCGCAAGCAACATTCCCTGTCGTTTGTGCTAATCTCGACTTCTCGGGAACTCCTCTCAACGGGATCGTAAAGCCTTACGTCGTCGTAAAACGTAAAGGGTTGAAAATCGGAGTCTTCGGACTCAGTCCGCAGTTGGAGGGGCTGGTTGACAAGGGTGCCTATGGCGATGTGAAATATTCCGACCCTTCTGCCTGCGCAAACAAAATGGCAGCCCTTCTGAAGGAGAAGGAGAAATGCGACCTCGTTATTTGTCTCTCTCATCTCGGATGGAGCGAGACGGGCGACAAAGCTGTCATTCGTGCTTCGAAAGATATCGACCTCCTTCTTGGCGGGCATTCACATACGTGGCTGAAGACCTTGGAATATGTTGAAAATGCTGATGGCAGACAGATTCCAGTCAGCCAGAACGGGAAGTCTGCTGTCTATGTCGGGAAAATCATGATGGAAATAACTCGGTAGAGCAAAACTCCTTATAGAAAAGAAAATGACAAAAAGAAAACAATACCTTCTCGCTGCGCTCGCTATCGCAATGCTTTTCCTCTCTTCTAAAGCGGCCTTCGCCCAGGAGAGGAAAGTGGAGAACAGACCATATACCGACTTGCGACCGTTCCATTTCGGAGTAATCGTGGGCACGCATTTTCAAGACCTTGAACTGAACAATGTTGGTCAGATAATGCTCACCGACCAAGACGGACGTGAATATCAGTCGGTTGTCTCTGTCGACCAAGACAGATGGGACCCTGGCTTTCAAATCGGGGTCCTTGGAGAGGCTCGGTTAGGAACACATCTCGCATTCCGACTCGCACCAGTGCTCTATTTCGGAACAAGGCATCTGCAGTTCCTTAACTACAGCAAGCCAGCTGAAGATGGAACACCTGCTGAGGTTCGACAGACTCTGAAATCAGTCTATATCGGTGCTGTAACAGATATCATCTTCAGCGCAAAGCGATTCAACAACCATCGCCCTTACATCGTCGCAGGACTAACACCTGTTCTCAACCTCACCAGTCGCGACAACGACTATATCCGTCTGAAAAAGTCAGACATCTTCGCAAGCGTGGGAATAGGCTGCGACTTCTATCTGCCGTTCTTCAAATTCCGACCAGAACTGAAGTTCATGTACGGTCTTTCAAACAGTCTCGATAAAGGGCATGTGTCAAGAATAAAAGACGTGAACAAGCTGCCTTACGCTTCTGCAACCGATAAGACTCGCTCGAAACTCTTCTGCCTCTCATTCTATTTTGAATAAGTAGGTGTGCAAAATTATTTTTATAATCCTTGCACCGCCTACTGCGCATTATCAGCAAGTGACAACAGTCGAGTAGGAGTCACTACACTCCTTTATGTCACATACTGATTCTGCATCACTAATCAATACAATCATTATAAAAATAATTTTGCACACCTACTTAAGGAGAAAAATGTTAACAATATGTTAATCGATGTTTGTAATGGTTAAAATAAAGAGAAAACAATCATCATTTTTAGGTATTTCGATTATTCTTGTTAACTTTGCAGAAGTTATCTCACACAAATAGGTGATGGGAGAATTTCAAAGCTTTGTTTTCACCCCCACACAGAGCGAAAGAAAAACGCCTTAAAACAATACGAATTTTTCAGAACATTATTAATCAATAAAAACAGAACAGAAAATGGCTTACGTAATCAGCAACGATTGTATCGCTTGTGGTACATGTATCAGCGAGTGTCCAGTAGAGGCTATCTCTGAGGGCGATATCTACACTATCAACGCAGACCTCTGCACAGAGTGTGGAACATGTGCAAGTGTTTGTCCTAATGAGGCTATCAGCCTTGGATAAAACAAAAGCATACATATCTTAAAGTACAAAGCGACATCAATTAACGTTGATTGTCGCTTTTTTTGCTTAAAAAAGTGGTGTGCAGAATTTCTTTTATATGTTCCTTACATCGCCTATCACGCAAGATATTGGTGATAGGGAAGTGGACAAAAAAAAGTTTTTTATGAGGAGAATATCCACCATAATTGCCATCATCTCTATCTACTGTCTTCCCTCCCCAGCACAAGAAGCAAAAGCATGGGAGGAGATATACTCATGTCTGGCATATACTGACGATATTGACGCAGATAGCTGGGAGGCGGCATTCGAAACTCTCAGCACACTCGCACTCTCTCCTCAGAACATCAACGAGGCTACGCTCTCTGATCTCACTGAAATTCCGTTCATAACAGAGAAGCAGGGAGAGGAGATTCTTAGGTACAGACGCATGTATGGCGATATTGTTTCTCTTGCAGAACTGTCACTGATTCCTTCTCTCGACTCTCCACGACAACGCATTCTGCAAATGCTGTTCTTTGCTGCGCCTTCTGAAAAGAAAAATGAATTGGAGTCTCTCCTTCCCGACTCTACCATGAAGGCTCTTCGAGACTCCATAAGAGGCAGCTACGAGGCAAAGGGCAGAGGGGGCAGGAAAGTTTCTGAGAAGCATTCACTGTTTTTCTCAATAGGCATTCCAACCTACAAAAGGGAGGGATATCGCGACAGCACATATCTCGGTAAGCCATATAGCCACACTCTTCGCTATACCTTCAACAGCTCGCACCTTCAGGCTGCTCTCACTGCCGCACAAGACGCTGGTGAGGAATTTTTCTCTGGGGCGAACCGTAAGGGTTGGGATTTCTACACTGGTTACGTAAGGCTGAAAAACTACGGTTGCTTGAAGAATGCAGTCTTTGGGCACTTCCAGGTATCTATGGGCATGGGACTGGTGATGAACAACTACTGGCGACTATCTCGTTCCTCCCTGCTTTCCTCTAATCCCAAAGCGCTTACTGCCGTTCGTGGACATAGCTCTCGGCAATCGTCTAACTACCTGCAGGGAGCAGCTGCCACTCTTGCCTTCCCTCTTGGTTCAAAAGAGTGTCAACTCGTGGTAACTCCGTTTTTCGCCATTCAGCAGGTTGATGCCATCATCACTCCTTCTGGGACTATTCAAAGCATTCAAACAACTGGCTATCACCGCACTCCAACAGAGGTCTCTCGTCGCAATAGCAGTAGTCAGACGGTCGTGGGTGGCTCGTTAGGACTTTCTTCAAAAGCGTTTTCTGTATCTTGTAACATTGTGCATGCCATATATCCCGACTCCTTAACCCCAAAGAAATCGGAACTGTATCGCTACTACTACCCTTCTGGGAAGTCGTTCACAACAATGTCGTTAGCCTACTCTTTCAAAAACAAACAATGGAACTTCTGTGGCGAGACAGCACTGAGCAAGGCGGCAGAAAAGCCAAAGCCCGCAAACGCTAACCTCTCTTCCGCTTCCAGTGGTTCAAACGGCGAAAGGGGCATAACAATCGCAACGGCTAATTCCCTGCGCTACAGCATAAACAGTCATTGGAAGGCTTTCATGCTCTATAGGTATTACAGCTATTCCTTCTCTTCGCCATTCGCAAACTCCTTCGGAGACATGAGCAATGCACAAAACGAGAGCGGACTGTATCTCGGAACCTCCACAACGGCAATTCCTCGACTCACTCTCTCCGCTTACGTTGATGCTGCCTATCACCCTTGGGCTCGCTATCGCTACAAAACACCGTCACGCTCTTTTGACGCAAACCTCCTGGCAAGCTACCACAGGGGGAGTCTCTCGGCAATCATGAGATATCGGTATCGGGAGCAACAGCAAACGGCATCGGCTTCTTTCTTCCCTGCCTTTAACACCGTGAACGGTGCTTCTCAGCATAACCTCTCCATGACGTTAAAATACAGCAATGGGAGATGGAGCGCATCTTCACAAACGCAATGCGCCGTGGTTCCTCAGCAGAAGGGTTACAGCGATTCTGTCAGTAGCGTCTCTAACGATAACACCCCTATCTCTGTGAGCAATCATGGCAATAGTGTTGGTTTCGCAACGCTCTTGGGTGGTGGCTATAGCGAAAGGAATATTGCCGTATGGATGTCTGCGGCTTATTTCAACACTCCCAACTACGACTCTCGGCTCTATCTCACCGATCGTGCTCTCTCCTTCGGACAACTATCCTCTATGGTCTACGACCACGGATTCCGAGCGGCATTGCTCGTTGAATACTCTCCTTTGGAACGTGTAAAGGCATCGGCATCATGCAGCTCTCTGCACTATTTCTCTAAATCCACAATCTCTTCTGGACCACAACTCATAAACTCTTCATCACAGACAGATATCCGTCTGCAAATATCTTATTCCTTCTAACCTTCAAGAACATGAACAACTGTTGTAACATCCTTAACACCGCACTTCTGGAAAGGCAGAAAATCTGCGGAACACGAGAATGCATTCATTGCTTCCCGAAAGTGCTTACGTCTAACTATTTCCTTGAAAAATTGGGAATAATCGTATGTCGGGAAGGGGCTTTCACCTTCATCGTAAATGGAAAAAGGCATTCTGTAGAGAAGGGGCAGACGGTGTTCCTCTCAAGCGGAAAGACGTTCTGTGTGGAGAGCTGGACAGAGAACTTGTCGGTGGCGATGGTGTTCTACGACACTGGGGAACTTCGCGAGATTCTTGGCGATACGATCATCTTCATGCGAATATACTCCCTCTTAGCTCCCGACCATTGCGAGATCATAAACACCGCTGAGGAGAATGACCTCTGCCATTTCATCTTCTTGGCAGCCAGATACACAATCTGTAGGGAGTCTGAAGACTCTGCTCAAGAAAAGAACTCTCATTTCCCGATATGCTCCATATACGACGAACGGGAGAGAATCTCGCTCCTTCTTTCTCTCACCTATCGTGTCTGCTCTTTGTATAGCCGTAGGCAGGAGAGTCTGGAAAAAACCTTAGGGCGAAAAATGGAGATCTTCTCTAAGCTCATTGAGCTCGTTGAGAAGAACTACTCCACAGAACGTGGTGTGGCATTCTATGCCGACAAACTCTGCCTCTCACCGAAATATCTCACCACAATCGTAAAATCGGTATGTGGTTACACCGTGCAGGAGGTGGTGTTCATGGCTATCATCAGAAGGTGCATCTTCCTCATGAGAAACACAAATAAAACCATACAGCAAATCTCAGACGAAATGCACTTCCCAAACATCTCTGCCTTCGGAACTTTCTTCAAGAAGCAGACAGGACTCTCTCCACGTCAGTTCAAGACACGATAACACTGCGATATTTCATAGAGAAGCAGCTATCACCCAGATTTTCTTTGAGAGAAAAATAGGTCAATCAACAGCTTTTGAACGTTGCTGAGAAATGATGTGCACTTCCTTGAGAGGCTATGGGCAGGAGATCCAAGATCCCATGCTTACGCCATCTTCTTTTCAAGTAATGAGAATATGCTTTTCATCTTTTGAACAATAACTTTACCCATGTAGTTTGATGCATTCCAACAGTGTATCCATCCGCAAGAAAAATAAGAATATCCGTTAGCGAAAAAGTCCACCTTGTTGTCAACTGGAGCACTCGATGCTAAAGACGGATGAACAAAAACTTTCAATCAATGATACAGAATGCTTTGTTCAGACAGTGCCTTGCATCCGTGCCAGAAGATCAGAAAGCAGAGTTTGGGCAAACACAACTTCACCATTCAGACCATTGCGAAGATTGAAACGGCATTAGGCTGCAAGCTCATCAATATAGCCAAGTGAGATTTACAAACAAGGGGAAAAGAAAATCTCTCTTCCCCTTGTTTTTTTGTTTGTGCTGATTACCCAAACACCCCGTCGGTAAGACTGACTGCCTGGATTTTCTTGTCGAGGCTTACCTTGGCATACACTTCCGTCGAGGTCACACTGCCATGTCCCAGCATTTCCTTCACAGCGGAGATGTCAGCTCCCGCCGTGATGGCGAGGGTGGCTGTTGTATGGCGGCTGCTGTGATAGGTGAAGTCCTTTTCTATCCCTGCCTTGTCCTTGATGCGCCTGACATACTTGGTGACGCTATCATTCTTCTTGAAAGACTTGAAGATAGGTTTGCCATCATCCACCTCTGGCTTAGGTGGAAGCAAGGACAGAGCCTTATCATTGAGAAGAACAGTTACCCATTGCTTGGTCTTCTGCTGCTTCATGTGAACACACAAACCATCGCCCATAGGTTTGATGTGACACCAACTGAGTCTTCGCATATCACATAGTCTGAGACCAGTCATAGATGCGAAGCCAAATGCCTTCTGCACGTTGCGCTCAGGCTCCGTTGCTGTTTCCACGGCAAGGAAGCGTTCAAGTTCATCGATGGTAAGGAACTCTCGGTGAGTATCGGGAATGTGGAATCTTTCCAACTTGTCCAATCCACCTACAGGGTTGTAACCGATTATCTGTTCTCGTACCGCTTTGTTGAACATGGCATTGACTGTTTGACCGAAGAGCATCAACGAGAAGTCTGACAGATGACCGCCATTATTCTTGATTTGCTTTGTTAGGATTATTGTTTAGGATTTTTTCAACCACGGATAGAACGAATCGAACGAATCTAATCGGGACACGGACCTGTCCCCTGTACCATTCACAATCCTCCCCTCCTCCACCATGTCTATCACAGCGAGCAGCAGCACCGCCTTATGTGGTGCCTTATATCCCTTCACCACCGCCGTATGCAGGTGAGAGAACGCATCAATGTAATGTTTTAGTTCGGTCATAGTTAAAATAGGTGTTATGTATTCTTATCTGAACATAGTGCAAAGTTACAATATATTCCCCATATCGCCAAGAAAAGCAAAGGAAATGTTATATAAGAAGGGATGGGTCATTGACTTGTCAGATGAACCTTTAAGACTGAATTGCCAATAGATACTGAAGAGCATCTTGTGCAGACAAGTTGAATTTATCAACATAGAATTTTGCTGCAGCATCTGCTCTACCTATGGCTACAAAGTAACGCATAATGTCATAGTGAGATAATTCACCTTTTGGCATAATATCATCATAAGTAGAGGAATAAATCTGTTCAAAATGCAATTTCTGAATATCCAATCTATGATTAGCAAATTCTTTTTCTATTACGTGAAAGATTTCAGCATGTTTATCCCGATATTCACGACGTTCTTCTTCTCTTCTTGCTTCTGCCTCTTCTTTTCGCCGTAAATCTTCTGCATGTTCTTCTTCATATAGTTTTCGAGCGGTCTCCATGACTCTCTTTTGCTCTTCACGTTTCTCGCTCTCAATAGCAACCACATTTTTCACTGATGATTTAAGAATATCAACCTCATGTTCATATTCAGAATCAGTAAAGATACCCTCGTTATGGAACATGGTAAGTTCATGCATCTTACGTGCAAATTCCAATCGATTATGCCCCAGTTTAACTGCTGTACCCGTTGCTGTTGCCATAAACATTTGCTTTCCCTTACCAGATATTTCATTAAAGGCAATACTAAAGCCAACAATAGCATCAGCTCCTTGACTTAAAGCTTGACTCTTTAAGTCAAGGAGCACTGTTCTTTTGAGGTTTTCCAACTTGCCTCGATAAGTCCCTGAAGATCCTCCAAATAAATCTGAAATACTGGCAATAGTGTCAGAAATAATATTTACGCCCAAAACCTCATTTGATATTATTGGACCTAAATATTCTGTAATTGTTCTATTCTCAATTATAGGAGAAGTTGTAATAATAAAACTCATAATGGTATTGTGTTATATTTTCTTCCATAGTTCAAGACAAAATCTTCAACTACCAAACGGACATGGAATAGGTCAGTGTACCGTAAAGCAACAAAGTGCAGCATGTAAGTAAATTGACCTATTCCCTGTACTTCCTCGCCGTATGCAGGTGAGAGAACGCATCAATGTAATGCTTTAGTTCGGTCATAGTTAAAATAGGTGTTATGTATTCTTATCTGAACATGATGCAAAGATAATCAAAAATCCTCAAACTCAATATGTTTGGTATTGAATTTTATCCGAGTTTTGCAGCTGTTTGTACTATCAATAGTATAAAAGTTGTTAAATATC
>SAMEA3663036__coassemble_604_pt1 | contig 16269 bp, 12 predicted proteins | sample SAMEA3663036__metabat2_high_PE_014 | metagenome-assembled genome bin SAMEA3663036 (sample SAMEA3663036) | pig gut metagenome | biome: pig gut; feature: pig-associated habitat; material: faeces | place: France | collected 2012
TTGTTGCTCAGGAACTTATAAATAAAGTTAAATCAAAGTGTTGCGGAATTAAGGGAAAGACTAACATACGACGTGTGGCAATAATAAATAGATAGTTTTAAACCGAAGGTTGATTTAACTAAGGTTGTCTTAGTTGTCGTGATAAATTATTAACGACAACGGAAACAACTTTTCATTTGTTGACCTTCGGTTGTCTTGGTTGTCTGAAAAAACGATGTACCTTTGCCCATGACTTGGTAATAATGTTTGTTTGTCAGCTGCAAAATTACCCAAAAAAGGACTGAAACTTTATACAAGATTCAGCCCATTTTTCTTATTTTTCTATGAGGTTTACATTTGCTGCTGTTAAGGAAGGCAATGTTCAAGTTTTAGCGGACAACAATAGAAAAAATTGTTAGAAGCTTACCGTTAGAAACTTACGGCATAGGAATTTATGGTAGAGGAGCGAGTCCTTCCCACTGCACATCCCAGTTGCCATCTTTTGGGAATCCTGGGTTCTTCACTGTGCAGCCGTCCCATCCGGCACACATAAGTGCAATGGCAGAGAGCAGACCACCATTTCCAGGAAGATAGAGGCGCAGGCGCTCACTCTGATAGTTGTGCCCATTGTTGAGGTATGTGTTCTTCTGAACATTCAAGAGGAGAGCATCTACTGCCTTCTCTGGCTTGAGGAGTCGGGTGGCAGTCATGGCAGTCATTGGGAAGTCCCATCCCCATGATGTTGGCCAGTTCCAGTTTGCTATAATCCAATCAAGTGTATGGTTCATAATCTCTTTGTTGACAAGTCGGCTTTCTGGGAAGAATCCTAACGCTCCGAGTAAAGCAGGATGGTCAGAAGTGGCTTTTATGTTCGTATATGTATCTTTTGCCGACTCAGCAGCGAGGTAGAGCGAATCTTCGTTGAACGCCAAAGGAGAGAGGAGATTTATTAACCGGTCCCAATCTTTGTTGCGCTTTTCTCCGCAGCGTTCCCTCCAATCTTGCGCCATAGACAAGGTGGTGAGCCACTGTGAGAGTTCGAAAGGCGAATTGACTGTTACAGCAGCCTTCAGCGACTCCTGTGCAGGGATGTTACCACGAAGAATGAACCGTTTGTTCTGTTTGTCGTAGTTTGCGAAGCTATACATGAACTGAGCGGTCTTATCAACGAGAGGAGAGAATCGGCGGAGGAAGTCGTTATTGCAAGTGCTTCTGTAGACGAGTTCAGCCAAATAGATAAGGTGCGGCTGCTGCCAAATGAGGAACGACCCCACGTTAGAAGGAGCCTCGATGCCCGAAGGGTCGGTCATCTTCATCCATCTGATACCCTCAAAGCCCTGGCGTTTAGCTATTTCCCGAGCCACGGGCTCCACTGTCTCATACCATTCTAACGTCTTTGCCAGTTTCTCTGCGTGTCCCCAGAGAGGTAGCCATGCCTCGTGCCAGAGAATCATTTCAAGATGGAATTTCCCATACCAAGAGTTCATGGTGAGACCAGTCTCCTGTGGAGGAATGCTTCCAGCACTCTGAATGGCGAGCAAGTACTGCGAGAGCACCACACGTCTCTCTAACTCCTTTGCCCTCGCATCTTTGCAGCGAGAGAAGTCGACGGCAGCCCCTTTTGTCCAGAAAGTCTTCCATGCCTCTCTCGACTCTTCAGCAACAGTCTCAAACGACACGTAGCTTTCTTTCGCTAAGTCAGCAACAGCATCCTTTCCTTCTTTCCCCTCAATAAATTCCACAGAGAATCCTATCTTGTTTTCTTTTGGAAGAAGAATGTAGGTATGTGCTTTTTTCATTGAGAAGGAAGCCTCCCCGTTCCAACGAATAATAATAAAATACTGTGTAGCATCGAGTGTATGGCTTACAACGGCATAATTCTTTCCAGAGGCAATGATAGAAGAGGAATGTCTCTCAGGAGCATTCCAGTTGCAAGCATCGTCTACGTGACCACCAGTAGGATAGGGCAGTCTGAGCTCTATAGGCGCATGAGGCTTCATAACTCCAGCGAAAGACGGTTCGTAGACAACGTGAGCCGACATCAAATCCCTGTTTGGGGAACATGTTGTCTGAACGGAGTATCGTTGTCCGTCGAGAGAGAAATGAGAGTATATAATGCCCTCCCAGAGGTTCAGATGCTGATAGATATCGCATATATCTGTTGCCTTCACATTGTTGCGGACGGCGGAGAAGTCAAAGCCCACGATACCCATGTGTAGACGGTGAGGATTGATGCGAAAATACTCGCTTGCCTCATGCTGTCTCTCTGGTGTCTTAAACTGGCAGGCATAAAGTTCCTTTTTTGAGTGATGCCCGAAGTCGAATGCCTTCAAGACCTCCTCAAAGCGGTAGTTTCCCGTGTTTGGGAAGGAGTGCCATCCCCATTGCGTCTGTGTTCCGAGACACACCCCACGTTTATAGTATTCAGGGAAAGATTGCAATCCTGTTGCGTCAACGGTGAATGCAAAGTCTCCGTTTCCCACTGATAGCGACGAGAGAGTGTCCATGGTGTTCACCACAGGATTGTTTCTCGTCACGAGAGCATGTCTGTCTATAGCTGCTTTTGCTTTTAATGAAAATATCGTGCAAAAGCAAAGAAATAGAATTGTTTTTCTTATCATATTTTTTTCTAAGGTTAATAAAAGATTTTTATAATTGTTTTTTCGGGATAACAAGATAGGTGTACATATCTTATGCACAGCAGTTAATTTGAAAGAATTTTTGTTTTCTGTCTGCAAAAATACAAAAAAAAAATAATATATCATTGTTTTCTTGAAACATTTGTCGATAATTCGGAAAAAAATCTTAACTTTGCATGAAAATTTATATTTTTGACATGGAACAAAACATCTGTAATAAAAATAAGAACGAGCAATCGTATGCCGAGGTGAGACCAGAAGTGCTGGAATGTGATGTTGTCCGTTTCCAGAACAACAAGGAGAAATGGGTAGCATTTATTGGTCTTCTAAACAATCGCCCATACGAGATTTTCACTGGTCTGCAAGACGATGAGGAAGGCATTGTGCTCCCTAAGAACGTCAACAAGGGAAAGATAATCAAATGCGTAAACCCCGACGGTACCAAGCGCTACGATTTCCAGTTTGAGAACAAGAAAGGCTACAAGACAACTGTGGAAGGACTTTCTGAGAAGTTCAATCCAGAATATTGGAACTATGCGAAGCTAATTTCTGGCGTGCTGCGCTACGGTATGCCCATCGACCGTGTTGTGAAGTTGATTTCCTCCATGGAGATGCGAACAGACAGCATCAATACGTGGACAGCAGGTGTGGAACGTGCTTTGAAGAAGTATATTCCAGGAAATTCAGAAGAATAACCGTCATGGCTCTCACGCACGTATACATAAAAGACTTGCGCATGCATGCCTACCATGGCGTTTTAGAGCAGGAGAGGAGTGTTGGCAATGACTATGTGGTGAATGTTTCAGTAGGATATCCGTGGGAGGAGGCAATGTTGACAGACAATGTTTCAGACACTTTGAACTATGCCGCCCTTGCCGATCTCATCACTGAAGAGATGTCAGTTCCCTCTGCTCTTCTCGAAAATGTTGCGGGAAGGATTGTGAAGCGCATACAAAGGGAGTTCCCGAAGACAGAATCCATTCGGCTGGATATCAGAAAGTCTGCTCCGCCCATGTCTCAAGATACTGATGGCTGTGGTGTGGTGATAGAGGTATAGCCATTCTGCTCTTTCGTGACATGAGAATCTGGAGATGCAGTTTACAGAAAGGCGTTCGTGCCTATTTGTCGGTTGACAGACAACAGAGAATAAAAACCTATTTCAGTTCATGCGAAAAAGAATAACATTTTTACTCGTAATAATACTCACAGCAATGGAAGCCTTTGCTGCTCTTGGCGGACGGTTCACCTTAGTGATTGATGCTGGTCATGGCGGAAAAGACTCTGGTGCAAAAGGCAAATATTCCCTTGAGAAGAACATCAATCTCAAGGTTGCCCTTGCTTTTGGACGCTATGTTGAGAACAACTGTCCAGACGTGAATGTTATCTACACGAGAAAGAAAGACGTTTTCGTTCCACTCCATGAGCGAGCGAATATCGCCAATAAGAACCATGCAGACGTTTTTATCTCCATACATACCAACGCCATAGAGGGAAGTCGCAGCATCCGTGGTTTTGAAACCTACACGATGGGTATGAGGCGTGCTGACGAGAAGTTGTCTGCTGCGCAACGTGAGAACTCCGTTATCACCATTGAGGACAACTACCAGCAACGTTATGCTGGCTACGACCCTTCTTCTCCAGAGTCAGAGATTATGTTCGAGTTTATAAACGACAAGAACATGGAGCAGAGTGTGAAGCTGGCAAAGCAAGTGCAGCAGAACGTGTGTTCTATTGCCAAGCGCCAGAACAAGGGTGTTAAGCAGGATGTCTTCCTCGTGTTGCGTGAAACCTCTATGCCCGCCTGCCTCATAGAACTCGGATATATCACCACTCCTGATGAGGAGCGTGCTCTGAACAATGAGGAAACAATAGACCGCATTGCCTATGGCATTTACTCTGCCTTTGTGAAATACAAGGACAAGAACAAAGTCACCGTTCCGCCTTACATCTCGCCAGTGGCAAAGAGTGATTCTGAAAGAGAATCAGTGCAAGTCTCTGACGATAAACAATCTAAGGAGATACGCTCAGACGAAAGAAGGAATGTGTCAAAGGACCGTGATCAAGCGGTAAAGGACCGTGACCAAGATGTTAAGAATAGAGACCAAGCAGTAAAGGACCGTGACCAAGCAGTAAAGGACCGTGATCAAGCAGTAAAGGACCGTGACAGAGTAGCCGAGGCTGTGGAAAATCAGGAGAAAGCTAATGCTCCAGTTTTCAAGGTGCAGTTCATGACAGGACTGAGGGTGCTCCGCCAAGGTGCCAAGGAGTTCAAAGGTCTTAAGAACGTGGGGCATTACAAGGAAGGTGGAACCGTGAAGTTCACCGTTGGTGAGTTCAGCAACTTCCGTGAAGCCCAGAGCTACCGGAAAGAGATTGTGAAGCTATTCCCTGGTGCTTTTGTGGTTGCTTTGCAAGACGGCAGGCGCATTGACATCAATGCAGCGAGAAACTGGCGATAGACATCCATTCTGCCTCCCAGTCGGAAAAAACATGAAAGAAAACGATTTTCTGGGAAAAAATGTTTTCCAAGAAAATCGAAATTAGTTACACAAGGTTTTTTTACACCTTATTTAATATAGTGTATATTATGGCAAAATATTTTACAAAAGAAGTTAAGATAGCCCTTACGGTTATATGCGCAATAATTGTGCTGTTTGTGGGAATGAATTTCTTGAAAGGGATAATAGTGTTCTCTGACGATGTGTCTTACAAGGTGTTGATGAAGAACATCAACGGTCTGTCTGCTTCCAGCCCAGTATATGCCGACGGATTCCAAGTGGGAGTGGTAAGAGATATCGTTTACAAATATAATGACGAAGAAGGAGGAATAGAAGTCATTGTAGATGTCGACAAGCAACTACGCATTCCGCAGGGCTCTACAGCCGAAGTGGAGTCAGACATGATGGGAAATCTGAAACTGAACATCCTCCTCGCCAACGATCCACGCCACAGAATAGAACCGGGTGGAGTAATTATTGGTGGGCTCTCAGCAGGCATGATGGATCAGGTGGCAACCATGCTCCCTATGGTTCAGGCAATGCTTCCGAAACTGGACTCTATTCTCACGAATATCAACATCCTTGTTAGTGACCCTGCCCTGAAGACTATTCTTAGCAACACAGCACAGGCAACAGAGAATCTCAACCGCACCTCTTCTCAGCTGCATGATATGATGGCTGTGATGGAGAAGAGAATGCCTTCCATAATGGAGAATGCCGACAAAACTCTCGCCAACGCACAGACCATCACGGGAAAACTCTCTCAGGTGGATATAGAAGGCACCATGGCGAGTGTGAACGCAACTTTAAAGAACTGTCAGAATCTTACGAACACGATACAGTCTGGAGAAGGAACCTTGGGAAAACTCCTCACCGACCCTTCCCTTTATATAAACCTCAACAACACCATGCGTGATGCAGACTCTCTGCTCATAGACCTCAAGGCTCGTCCGAAACGCTATGTGCATTTCTCTCTCTTCGGAAGCAAGACAAAGTAAAGAACCGGGGGGGACTGTGTGCCTTCTTTAACCAGGGGACTTCTGCTTACTCTTCGAGTGTGTGAGCAGGCTGTTTATACCTTTAGTTAGTTGAGGTGTGCGAAGAATGCTGGTTTTCGAAGGTGCAGATATTACTTTCATAACAATTAACCTAAGAATTTTTATTAATAAGCTACTGCTGTGTCAGACTATAAACAGCTTTGGGAAAATGCTCTGCATACTATATGTCAGAGCCTAACAGAAATGGGCAAGGGTGAAGACTACGAAAAGTGGTTCAAACCTTTGCTATTCGAATCTTTTGATAAAAAAGAAGAACGACTCATCATAAGTGTGCCTACAGCCGCTTACAGTGAGTATATAGAGAAAAACTATTTGCAGCTGATGGGAAGAACGCTTATTCCGCTCTTCGGAAAACGGCTGCGAATGGGGTATCGTATCACCGTGGATAGAGAGAACAACCAGAGTGTTCTCCAAGACCAAGGGCAGGAGATGGTGAACGCCAGAAAGGCGGGTGTGCAAAAGCCTTCACCATTACCAGATGTAGACCCTCAGTTAGATATGAACCTGAACTTCCGGAACTATATCGAGGGTGAGTCAAACAAGCTCTCGCGCTCTGTCGGTCTCAGTGTTGCAGAGCATCCAAAGACCACGAAGTTCAATCCGATGTTCGTCTATGGCGCTTCGGGAGTGGGGAAGACACACCTTATTAATGCTATTGGTGTGCGTGCAAAGGAACTATACCCTAATCTCCGTGTCCTCTACGTCTCTGCACGTATCTTCCAGCAGCAATACACCACTGCCGTGCAGCAGAACACGGTGAACGACTTTATTGCCTTCTATCAGACGCTCGACATGCTCATCGTAGACGATATCCAGGAATGGGCAACCGTAGCAGCTACGCAGAACACGTTCTTCCATATCTTTGATTTCCTCTTCCGTCATCAAAAGAGAATCATACTCGTCTCAGACCGTTCTCCTGCCCAGTTGAGGGGAATGCACGAAAGACTGATAACACGTTTCGCATGTGGTGTGACAATAGAGATAGAGCGTCCAAACACACAGCTCTGTGCAGACATTCTTCGCAGCAAGATACGTCGTGACGGCTTGTCTGGAGTGATACCAGAAGATGTTGTTCTATATATTGCAGAAACCGTGAAGGGAAGTGTCAGAGACCTTGAGGGTGTTATAAATTCTCTTATGGTATATTCTATCGTAGATAACGCCGACATTGACTTGAAGTTAGCAGAGAAAATCGTGAGACGTCTGATAAACATCTCCGACGAACCTATTACTCTTGATATTATTGTAGACATTGTCTGTGAACACATGAATGTAACACAACAAGATATCAATGGTAAAAGCCGTAAGAAGGATATTGTGCTGGCAAGACAGATCGTGATGTATCTTGCTCAGAACAAGACGAGCATCCCTGCAACCAGAATAGGGCGTCTGATTGGTGGTCGCGACCATTCAACTGTTATTCACAGCTGTCGGAAGATTGAAAAGGCATTAGAAAAAGACAAGGACCTAAAGACTCTCATAAACACCATCACCAAGGCCTTGAATCAGACAAAATAAATTCTCTCAACGCAAGAAACTGATTGCGGGAAGATGTCACAGATTCACGCCACGGTGATGCTGTGAAGGAGGAAAGAATAAGGTGAAGGAGGAAAGAATAAGGTGAAGGAGGAAAAAAGTTGTAAAAAGAGTAACAGTAAAAGGGAGGAGAGAAAAGGGGGTATAAAAAATCTGGTGCTATACTCAGCGTACCACACCAGACAAGCAACATGCATTTAAATATCTTTTTTGTGCTGCAAAGTTAAGCATTTTAATTTAAACTGACAAGAAAAATAACAAGTTTTTTTCATGAAATGCAGAAAAACATGCGTTTTTTGTTGATTTTGTTACATTTTCTTTATTGTTAATACGTCTATTTCTTACTTTTCATCATAAAGATGATTATGTCAGTGTGAAAAGAAAGAGAATTTGAAAAAACAACTGTTTACGTGTGAAGAAAACAATTTTCCTTGACTTGCGTCATGAAATGAAACGCTTTTTATTAACAGAACACCTTTTTTGTGCGATTTTCTGTGCTTTTTTTAAGATAATCGGCAAGAATACGCTTTTTTTGTGGTAAATTGTGTGAAAACCTTGAGTTTTCTTTGCAAATATTTCTTTTTTTTATTAACTTTGCCGTAGAAACTAACTATTAAAAAGGCGAACAAGAAGGATTCAAGGCTTTCACTTAAAATAAAGAGTGCCGTTGACCTATATCAACCATTAGAAGACCAAAGAATCCGCTTTTGCCAATACGTAAAAAAATATTCACTAATTATAAACCTTGTTATTGACCTATGAGTTATCTGAAGTTTGAAAAAGCCACGATGACAAACCTCCAGGCGGCATTGCAGAAAGAACTTCTGCGCACAAACCGCTCAGGTGCCTACAGCTGCTCAACACTCGTAGACTGTAATACACGAAAGTATCACGGACTGCTGGTAACCCCTGTGCCAGAAATAGACGATGAGAACCATGTATTGCTTTCTTCGCTCGACTGCAGTGTGGTGCAGCATGGAGTAGAGTTTAATCTTGGCCTCCACAAGTATCAGGGAAACACTTACTCTCCTAACGGACACAAGTACATCCGTGAGTTCAACTGCGATGTTGTGCCAACCACCTTGTACCGGGTTGGTGGTGTGATTCTTAAAAAGGAACTGATTTTCCAGCACCATGAAGACAGAATCCTCCTACGCTACACCTTGGTGGACGGACCGTCACAGACTATTCTGCGATTCCGACCTTTCCTCGCTTTCAGAAGCGTGAATGACCTTTCACACGAGAACGGTGTCGCATCTCGTGAATATCAAGAAGTGGAGAACGGTATCAGCACTTGCATGTATGAAGGATATCCAAATCTCTTCCTCCAGATATCAAAGAAGAACGAGTTCATCTTCATCCCTGACTGGTATAGAGGAATAGAATATCCAAAGGAGTTGGAGCGTGGCTACGCCTTCCAGGAAGACCTCTACGTGCCAGGATACTTTGAGCTTACCATCAAGAAAGGCGAGAGCATCGTTGTTGCTGCCTCTACCACAAAGAGTAAGCCGTCAACACTGAAGAAACTGTTCGACGATGAAGTGGAACATCGCCCCGTTAGAGACAATTTCTATCATACTCTCATCTGCTCAGCAAGGCAGTTCTTCGTGAACAAACCTTCGGGAGATTATATCCTTGCCGGATACCCTTGGTTTAAGTGTAGGGCAAGAGATACATTCATCTCTCTCCCTGGACTAACACTTGCTGTTGAGGAAGTTGAGAACTTCGAGAAATATATGGACACAGCCGGAAAGGCTCTCAACGATTTCCTAATCGGAAAACCTCTTCAGCACGAAATAGCAGAGATAGAAATGCCAGATGTTCCACTCTGGGCAGTATGGGCTCTGCAGCAGTATGCTCGCAAGGTGGGCAGAGAGAAATGCTACGAGAAATATGGCAATCTCCTCAACACCGTTATTTCTGCAATCGAAAACGGAAAGCATCCTAACCTTTATCTTGAAACAGACTCTCTGCTGAAGATAAACGGTGCGGAGAGAGCAATGACGTGGATGAACTCAAGCGTCTATGGACGCCCTGTGGTTCCTCGTTCTGGATATGTCGTTGAAATAAATGCGCTTTGGTATAACGCACTGAAGTTCGCTGCAAACATGGCGGAAAAGCGAGGCAACGCACAAGCTATCGAGCATTATGAGGCTCTCGCTGAAAAGGTGCGCGAGAGCTTCCAGAGCATCTTTGTAAACGAAAGCGGATACCTTTGGGACTATGTCGACAATGGAGTTGCAAACGTAGAGGTTCGCCCGAACATGATCTTCGCAGTGGCTCTTGAATATTCTCCACTCGACAAGGAACAACAGAAGTCTGTGGTTGATTTCTGCACACGAGAGTTGCTAACAACAAAGGGACTCCGTTCACTCACACCAAAGAGCGGAGCTTATAACCCAATGTATATCGGCACACAGAACCAGCGTGACTGGGCTTACCATCAGGGAACTGTATGGCCATGGCTCGGATGCTTCTACATGGAGAGTGTGTTGAAGATATACAAGCGTTCACGACTGTCGTTCATTCAGAGACAGATGGTGGGCTTCGAAGAAGAGATGTACTACCATGCTATTGGCACCATGCCAGAGCTTTTCGACGGCAACCCTCCTTTCTCTGGACGTGGAGGTTCAGCCTTCGCGATGAACGTGGCTGCGCTGCTTCGTATGTCTAAATTACTTGAGTCTTACACATTATAATATACGGAGGTTGCTACTATGAAAATACTGATGTTTGGATGGGAGTTCCCTCCTAAGATATACGGTGGACTGGCAGTCGCATCGTACGGTATCACAAAAGGACTCTCACTGCAGGGAGATATAGAAACTACATTCTGCATGCCGAAACCTTGCGGCGAAGAGGAAAAGTTCCTGAAGATTATCAACATGTCTCAAGTGCCTATCGCATGGAGAGATGTGCAGTATGACGATATCAAGGACAGATTCGTGGGACATACTGCTGAAGACTACTACCGCTTCAGAGACCATATCTATTCTGACTTTAACTACATGGCGGGACTCGACGATCTCGGATGCATGCAGTTCGCAGGCGGATATCCAGGAAACCTGCACGACGAGATAAACAACTTCTCTATCATTGCAGGAGTGTTGGCGAGGTCAGAGCAGTTTGACATGATTCATGCTCACGACTGGCTCACCTTCCCTGCTGGAGTGCATGCAAAGATGGTGAGCGGAAAACCGTTGTGCATTCACGTTCACGCAACAGACTTCGACCGCTCAAGAGGAAAGGTGAACCCAACCGTTTATTCTATTGAGAAGAACGGTATGGACCATGCTGACTGCATCATGTGCGTCTCTGAGCTTACAAGACAAACCGTCATTCGAGAGTACCATCAAGACCCAAGAAAGTGTGTGGCAATGCACAATGCTGTTTATCCGCTTTCTGAAGAGTATAGGAATATTGTGCCTCACAAGATTCCAGGAGAGAAGGTGGTTACTTACCTTGGACGTATCACCATGCAGAAAGGTCCAGAGTATTTCATCGAAGCTGCAAAGCTCGTAATAGAGCGTACAAATAACGTAAGATTCTGCTTCGCTGGCTCAGGAGATATGATGAATGCGATGATAGAACTCGCTGCTGCATACGGAATTGCAGATAGATGCCACTTCCCAGGCTTCCAGCGCGGAAAGCAGGTATATGAGTGCTACAAGAATTCAGATGTCTTCGTAATGCCTTCTGTTAGTGAGCCATTTGGAATTGCACCTCTTGAAGCTATGCAGTGTGGATGCCCATCTATCATCTCTAAACAGTCTGGATGTGGCGAGATTCTCACCAATGTTCTGAAGGTTGACTATTGGGATGTGCATGCCATGGCAGACGCAATCTATTCCCTCTGCACAAACGACGGTTTCCATCAGTATATCGCTGAGGAGGGAATCAAGGAAGTCGACCAAATCACATGGGAGAAGGTGGGATGGCGAATACGACAGTGCTACGACCAGCTGCTTGCCAAAGGCTGGTTCGATAACGAGGAGTATCTTGCCAACTACATAAAGTAAGCATTCCCACGTAATTAGTGTTCTGGTGGAGAAAGAAATCAATGCTCCACCACTAAGCAGGTGTAAAGAATCTTACACACCTTCTTATTAACAAGAATATCAATCCTCTTCTCATTTTCTCTTGAGAAGAAAAAATACGTCCAAAAACAATGAAAACAATATGTCTGTATTTTGAGATACATCAGATAACCCATCTCAAACGTTACCGCTTCTTCGATATCGGTACCGACCATTACTACTACGATGACTATGCTAACGAGAAGAGCATAAACTACATCGTTGAGAACTCATACAACCCTGCACTTGACGCACTCCAGGAGATGATAAACAATAACCCGGGATTTAAGGTGGCGTTCTCTATTTCTGGTGTTGGTATGGAGCAACTCGAAATGCACGCTCCGCAGGTTATTGAGAAACTGCAGAAACTAAATGAGTCAGGAAGGGTGGAATTCCTCACAGAACCATACTCACACGGTCTTGCTGGTCTCATTAACGAGGATAGTTTCAAGCGCGATATTGAAAAAATGTCCGACAAGATTCAGGAGTACTTCGGACGCAGACCTACCGTAGCGAGAAACTCTTCACTCATCTATACCGATGAGATTGGAGCCATCGTTGCTTCACTCGGCTATAAGGGAATGCTGACAGAGGGCGCTAAGCATGTGCTCGGTTGGAAGTCTCCACACTATGTCTATAACTGTAATCTCGCTCCTTCACTAAAACTCCTGCTCAGAGACGTGAACCTCTCTGACGATATCTCACTCCGCTTCAACAATTCAGAGTGGGAGGGATATCCACTTATGGCTGATAAGTACATAAACGATATCGCTTCTTGTCCAGCAGAAGAGCAGGTGGTGAACATCTTTATGGAACTCTCAGCACTCGGAATAGCACAACCGCTCTCAAGCCATATTCTCGACTTTATCAAGGCACTCCCTGCTTTCGCAGCAGAAAAGGGTCTCGAATGGGCTACGCCAACAGAGATTTTCGACTCTGTCCCTTCTGTGGGTACGCTCGATGTGCCTGATTCTCTCTCTTGGGTTGACGAAGAGCGCGACTGCTCTGTATGGCTCGGAAACCAGATGCAGCGCGAGGCTTTCAATAAGCTCTATAGTGTTGCAGACCGTCTGCTCATAGCAAAAGACCCTCGTCTCCTTCAGGACTGGGACTACCTCCAGGCAAGCAACAACTTCCGCTTCATGACAACAAAGCCTTCAAATGCACTCATCGACCGTGGTATCTATGATGGTCCGTTCGATGCGTTCACAAACTATATGAACATCCTCGGCGATTTCATTAGTCGTGTGCGTGCCCTCTATGGAGGTATTGAGAATGAGGAGCTGAACAACATGCTCACCACAATAACAAACCAGACAGAGGAAATTGAAAAGCAGCAGAAGGAAATTGAACGTCTCCAGCTCAAGCTCGCAAAACTTCTACCTGATGCAGAAGACGCTCCTAAGAAGCCTGCAAAGAAGGCAGCTCCTAAGAAAGCAACAGCAAAGGCTCCTGCAAAGAAGGCAGCCAAGAAGGCTGAATAACATTCCAGACTTCTATTTCCGCCTCTCCAATGCAAACAATTAGAGAGCGGGAATAAGAGGAAAACAAAAAACAAGGGGTATATCAATGGCTCTAAGCTCGTTGATACACCCCTTTTTTATGGGCAACGAAGAAAAAATAACCTTCCAGCTTTCTTCCAAAGCCCCAATTCTTCCAGCCTTCCAGCTTTCTCCCAAAGCCCCAATTCTTCAAACCTTCCAGCTTTCTTCCAAAGCCCCAATTCTTCCAGCCTTCCAGCTTTCTTCCAAAGCCCCAATTCTTCAAACCTTCCAGCTTTCTCCCAAAGTCCCAATTCTTCAAACCTTCCAGCTTTCTTCCAAAGCCCCAATTCTTCAAACCTTCCAGCTTTCTTCCAAAGTCCCAATTCTCCAGCTTTAACCTCCCAGTCTTCATTTTTATCCTTGGCGTTACAACGCCAAAAAGATTTAGGGTGGTTCTATAAATCTCCAACCCTTTATAGGAACGGCCCTAACAGATGTGCAAACCAACCGCGGAATCTTTGCCATGGCGTGCGCCATTTTTTGTATGTCCCCTTCTCGAGTTTGAAAGAGTCTTTCTTGTCTTTTTCAAACATATCGATGAGTTGGCGAGTGACATGCTCATCAATAATTGCAACATTCTCCTCGTAATCGCATCTCAGACTTCTTGCATCAAGGTTTGTTGACCCTACGGTGCAGAATTTCCCATCAACCATAATCACCTTCGTGTGATGGAAGCCTGGCTGATACACCCACACCTCACAACCTTTCTTCTGCAGCTTGTTGGCATTGTAGAAGACACAATCGGGAGTGAGCGGAATATCACTCGGCTCTGCAATCATAATCTGAACCTTCACCCCACGCTCCACAGCATTCACGATTGCCTTTCTGATTTTTGGAATCAGCGTGAAATAAGGATTTACGATCTGTATCGTGTCACGAGCAGAATTCAGAGCATGGTAATAGAACTGCCTAACAGCATTCGGAGTTCTGTGAGGCTCACGGTTCACAATTCCACAAAGCATCTTCCCCGTGGTTGGCAGCGAGTCACGCTTTAGATTCAGAACATCTTTTATGCTCTTCCCACCTTGGAAATATTCCTCGCCAGACAACTGCTCACCCGTGGTCTTCTCCCACGCACGGAAGAAAATCTCCTGAAGTGTGTTCACCTCTTCTCCTTCCAAACGGCAATGCATATCCCTCCATTCTCCAACAACCTCAGTGCCATTGATGTAATAGTCTGCAACATTCATGCCACCCGTGTAGGCAATTCGCCCATCTATCACCACAATCTTCCTATGGTCACGCCCAAAGATATGGTTCACCCAGGGAAAGCGGATAGGGTCAAACTCATGTATCTCTATCCCTCGCTCCCTAAGACTCTTCACATGGTGCTTCTTTAGAGGCTGATTGTTAGAAGAATTTCCGAAAGCATCGTATAGGGCACGTATCTTCACACCCTCCTTCGCTTTCTCTGCAAGAATATCAAAGAGAAGCATTGCTATTGAGTCGTTCCGGAAATTGAAATACTCAAGGTGAACAGAATGCTTTGCCTGACGTATTGCAGAGAACATATCGTCGAATTTCTCCTGACCGTTTCTAAGCAGTGTGACGGTGTTATTCCTTGAGAACGAGACACCTTCCTCCTGCAGTTTCTCCACAATAATGATGTCTGCTGACTGAGTTTTAAACCCTTCTCCGCTTGCTTCGCTAATCAGAAACTCACTTTCTATACAGTCTGCAGAAAATGCCTTGCTCCCCTCTCCAACCTCCAGTCCCTTCTCTGTCTTTTGTTCCGCAAAGCCGTTTGTTGAGAATAGGGAAAAGGAAAGAAAAAGTGCAACGAGAATAGTCTTATGCCATTGTTTTCTTACATGTTCATTCATTGTTTTACCTCGTTTTTGTAAAAAACGCTGCAAAGTTACAAAAAAATACCCAGAAAACCTTGTGACATTAAAAAGTTTTTGCTATTTTTGCCATAGAAAACGAATTTATGTCATTTTTCAGACGAAAATCCATATTTTTAAGTGTATGCACACCTAATGAAGATTCGACAAAAAACAGACGAAACATGACAAAAGAAACACTGTTCACTTACAAAATAAAAGAATCAGAATTATGAACATAATAGCAGACGGAGGGAGCACAAAAATCGACTGGATACTATACGATGACAGTGCTGTTCTCGCACGGTGGCAATCGCCCGGACTAAACCCTTCTTTGCTTTCAAAAGCAGAGATTATGCCCTCTCTACAAGAGCAAAGGAAAGAAATTCCTGCTGGTAAGGAGGTTAGGAAGATAGAATTCTACGGAGCCGGTTGCACCGTAGTAGCCTCAAAGGTCATGACAGAATGCTTTCAAGAAGTGTTTCCAGAAGCAGAGGAGGTAATCACAGGAAGTGATATCATCGGTGCTGCAAGAGTGCTGCTGGGAGAGAACAAGGGAATAGCATGCATACTCGGAACAGGAGCAAACTCCTGCCTTTGGGACGGAACGCAGATTGTTATGCAGACACCAGCACTCGGATATATCCTTGGCGACGAGGGCTCTGGAGCTGTGCTTGGAAAGATGTTGGTGAATGCGTTGTATAAAGGCGCCTTGCCAGCGAGAGTGAAGAAAGCTTTTGAAGAATCTTACTCCATAGATATGTTCCGTGTGATAGAGAATGTCTACCGAAAGCCGAACGCAAATGTCTGGCTTGCTTCACTAACACGCTTTATAGCAGAGCATATTCAGGAGGAGGGCATGGAGCAGCTGGTGATGGAAAATTTCAACCTCTTTGTGAACAGGAACATTCTTCCTTACCGATGTCCAGAGTGCCCCGTGTCGTTTGTGGGAAGTGTGGCATACCATTTTTCCAAACAGTTAGAGAAAGCACTTCATGCCAACGGACTCTCACTCGGAAAAATCGTACAGTCACCTCTCGATGCTTTCCTTCCATAGAAGTTGCTTTCCTTCCATAGAAGTTGCTTTCCTTCCATAGAAGTTGCTTTCCTTCCATA
>SAMEA3663036__coassemble_610_pt1 | contig 16141 bp, 14 predicted proteins | sample SAMEA3663036__metabat2_high_PE_014 | metagenome-assembled genome bin SAMEA3663036 (sample SAMEA3663036) | pig gut metagenome | biome: pig gut; feature: pig-associated habitat; material: faeces | place: France | collected 2012
ACCTGTAATTAACATTTATTCACTTCCCTCATTTCGGCTGCAAAGTTAAAGTTACCCAAAGTGCTGGCTTCCAGCCAAAACATTGACGATGGAATAAACCCACGGTAACTGAGTATAGGTTTTCAACCAAACCTTGGCGAAGAACACTAATGACCAAAAAGTGCCAATAAATGACACTAACGACCAAAAAGTGCCAAAAAGTGCCAATAAATGACACTAACGACCAAAAAGTGCCATTAAGTGACACTAACGACCAAAAAGTGCCAAAAAGTGCCATTAAGTGACACTAACGACCAAAAAGGTGAAAATGAGGTTTCGGAATTTTGTAACTTTGTAGCCAAAATCTTCCTCTGCTCTCTCCGCTCCCTCTCCACCCCTTCTTCGATAGGTCTTCGATAGGTATTCGATAGGTCTTCGATAGATGTTCGATAGGTCTTCGATAGATGTTCGATAGGTCTTCGATAGAACTTCGATAGAACTTCGCTTTACCTTCGCTTGCAAAGCCTTAGATAGCGAGGAAGTAGCAAGAAATTAGCGGAGAAGGAACAGAGAAATAGCGAGGGAAGAACAAAGTAGCGACGAAAGAACATGAAAAAGATCTACAAAGAAAAATGCTGACAGAAAAAGCGAGAGAAAATATTTTTCGATTTTTTTCAGGAAAAAGTCGGCTGTTTGAAAAAAAATTCGTAACTTTGTAGTCGGAAAAGATTGGGGCAGAAACCAAGGGAGGAAATAACATGTTCACTTGCCGCTCCCCAAAGAAATAACATACAACAGAAAAACAGAGCTAAAGGACTATGGCAATAGGAAAATGGATCGGAGGATGGTTTGGCTGGATAAGCAGCGGAAGCGTGCTGGGCGCACTGGCAGGCTTTGCAATAGGCTCATTCTTTGACGCCTTTGCAGAACGCTCCCAGCAGCGAGAAGAGAGCAGGTTCTCGGAGCAAGAAGAAGAAGAGCCTAAGGGTGGACGAAACGATTTCCTATTCTCGCTGATGGTGCTCTCCGCTCATGTCATCCAGGCAGACGGAAAGATCATGCATTCAGAAATGGAACTGCTGCGACAGTTTCTACGCAACTCCTTCGGTGAGCAAGCAGCGAAAGAAGGCAACGAGATTATTCTAAAGCTCTTTGAATACCGCAAGCAACGAGGAGAGGGCGAATGGCAAAGGAATATTACAGAAGCATGTCGCGAGATGACTTTCCACATGTCTCCCGAGAACCGTCTTCAGCTTCTTGCCTTCCTCTGCGGGATTGCGAAAGCCGATGGCAGGGTTGACGAGAAAGAAGTTCAGGTGCTCCATTCCATTGCCACCCTTCTCTCTATCTCCCCAGAGGCTGTTTCACAGATGCTTCATCTCGACGGAGAAAGTCTTGACGATGCCTATGCCGTTCTCGGGATACGGAAAGAGGCTACCGACGAGGAGGTTAGAAAGGCCTACCGCCAGATGGCAATAAAGCATCACCCAGACCGTGTTGCTACCCTTGGTGAGGATGTAAAGGCAGCCGCCACGAAGAAGTTCCAGCAGATTAACGATGCGAAGGAACGTATCTTCAAAGCAAGGGGAATGAAATAAGTAGGTGTGCAAAATTATTTTTATAATCCTTGCATCGCCTACCGCGCATTATCAGCAAGTGACAACAGTCGAGTAGGAGTCGCTACACTCCTTTATGTCACATACTGATTCTGCATCACCAATCAATACAATCATTATAAAAATAATTTTGCACACCTACTTAACGCTTTTCTGTTAACAAGAAGATTCGTGCAAAAACGAGTGTAACCAGGGGGTATCCTCGAAAAAAAAAATACAATCAGAAACCCAAACAAAGAAATATCATGAAAATAATAATCATTGGCGGCGTGGCTGGAGGCGCAACAGCAGCAGCACGCATGAGACGACTGACAGAAAAGGCAGAAATCCTTCTCTTTGAAAAAGGGAAATACATATCATACGCAAACTGCGGATTGCCATACTACATCGGTGGAGTGATTGAAGAACGCGAGAAACTCTTCGTACAGACACCAGAAGCATTTGGCAGACGCTTCAATATTGACGTAAGGACAGAAAGCGAGGTCACGAAGATAGACACAGAGAAGAAGCTCGTGGCAGTGAGAACAGCAGACGGAAGGGAATATACGGAGACATACGACAAGCTGCTGCTCTCTCCAGGAGCATCACCAGTTATTCCGCCACTACCAGGAATAGACAGTGAAGGAATCTTCACGCTTAGAAACGTCAGCGATACAGACCGCATAAAGGCATTCATCAGCCAAGACCATGTCCGCCGAGTTGTGATTGTTGGCGGTGGCTTCATCGGTCTGGAGATGGCAGAGAACTTGAAGCATGCCGGCATAGACGTTGCTGTGGTGGAGATGGCAAACCAAGTCATGGGACCTATCGACTACTCCATGGCAGCCCTCGTACATGAGCACCTCCTTGCAAAAGGTGTGAAGCTATATCTTGAGCAGGCAGTGGAAAGCTTCTCACGGAAGGATGGTAAGCTATCGGTTCATTTCAAGTCGGGCATCGCTCTTGAGACCGACATGGTGCTGCTAAGCATTGGAGTAAGAGCAGAGACAAAGCTCGCACAAGAAGCAGGAATACAGATTGGTCAGGCAAGAGGAATCTATGTGAACGAATATTTAGAAACCTCCGCAAAAGACGTATATGCCGTAGGTGATGCTATCGAATACCCCCACCCTATCACCAAAAAGCCTTGGCTAAACTTCCTTGCTGGTCCGGCAAACCGTCAGGCTCGCCTTGTGGCAGACAATATCGTGTTTGGAAGGAGCGGGAGTTACGAAGGGTCGATAGGCACTTCCATCGCAAAGGTGTTCGACCTCACCGTGGCATCTACTGGTCTGCCAGCAAAGCGCCTCAAGCAAGAGGAAATATACTATATCTCCGTGACAATCCATAACGGCTCACATGCTGGTTACTATCCAGGAAGTCTGCAGATGGACATAAAGATTACGTTCTCGATGTTTGACGGAAAACTATACGGAGCGCAGATTGTTGGCTATGACGGTGTGGACACACGCATTAACCAGTTTGCACTCGCCATAAAGCAGGGAAAAACCGTTTTCGACCTCACCACACTTGAGCATGCCTATGCACCTCCGTTCTCTTCTGCGAAGGACCCAGTAGCCATTGCTGGATATGTTGCTCAGAACATCCTCAATGGGTATATGCGCCCACTCTACTGGCGTGATGTGCAGAATGCTAAGGAGAAGAATGCAATGCTCATCGATGTGCGCACTCCTGACGAGTTTGCATTGGGAACAATTCCTGGAGCGGTGAACATTCCTCTTGATGACCTTCGTGAGCGTCTCAGCGAGATACCTACCGACCGTCCACTGTGGCTGTTCTGCGGTGTAGGACTGAGAGGGTATCTTGCCTCAAACATCCTTCGTGGGCATGGTTTCGAGGATGTGTGGAACCTCATTGGCGGTTTGAAGACATATAAAGCCGCCACAGCAAAGATTGAGACTCCAGAAGGCTTCGACTCAAACGAGAGCCATTGCACATGCGGTGATGAGCATAGCACGCTTTCAGACTCTTCCTGCTCGTGCCAATCACAGTCGTCTGCGTGTAAAGCAACCACCATCACTGTTGATGCATGCGGAATACAGTGCCCGGGACCCATACTGAAGATGAAGCAGGCGATGGACACGCTGAAGGCAGGAGAGAGACTGGAAGTGAGAGCAACCGATCCTGGTTTCCCAAGAGATGCAGAGTCATGGTGTCGCACCACAGGGAACAGATTCCTCTCTAAGCGCTCTGAGGGTGGCATACACATTGTAACGATTGAGAAAGCGAGCCCATGCAGTGCAGAGGCAGCGACAGGCACAGAGGGAGAAGCAGGAAAGACACTCATTCTCTTCAGCGACGACCTCGACAAGACTCTTGCCACCTTCGTGCTTGCAAACGGAGCGGCAGCAACAGGGAAGAAGGTAAGCATCTTCTTCACATTCTGGGGACTGAACGCCATCAAGAAGAGCTGTAAGCCAAAGGTGGAGAAAGATATCTTCGGACGTATGTTCTCATGGATGCTTCCTTCCGACACCACTTCTCTCTCGCTTTCGAAAATGAATATGTTCGGCATTGGAGCAAAGATGATGAGGTATCTGATGAAGAAGAAAGGTGTTGACTCTTTGGAGTCGCTCCGCCAGCAAGCCATCGACAACGGTGTGGAGTTTATTGCTTGTCAGATGTCTATGGATGTGATGGGCATCAAGCGAGAGGAACTGCTCGACAACGTCACCGTAGGAGGTGTGGCAAGCTATATGGAGCGTGCAGAGCAATCGAACGTAAATCTCTTTATCTAACTCAGGGGAATAGTCAAATGCAGAGAAAAAAAAGATAAGTAGGTGTGCAAAATGATTTTTATAATCCTTGAACCGCCTACTGCGCATTATCAGCCAGTGACAACAGTCGAGTAGGAGTCGCTACACTCCTTTATGTCACAAACTGATTCTGCATCACCAATCAATACAATCATTATAAAAATCATTTTGCACACCTACTTAATGAAGATACTAAAAACAATTTTTGGACTTATAGTCGGAATGGTCATCGCGCTTGCCAGCGTGATGCTGATAATCTGGCTGATAGAAGCGGGAACAGATGCCCCTGCAGAGACAGTGGATGCTGGAGAGAAGGAGATCGACTGGATACTGATGGCTATCTCCATCGCCCTTTCCCTTCTTTTCTGCGGTGTGGGAATAGTTGTTCACACGATTCTCCATGAGGCTGGTCACCTGTTGTTCGGACTTGCCACAGGCTATAAGTTCGTCTCGTTTCGTATCTTCAACCGCAGGATTGCAAAGGAGAAAGACGGACTGAAGGTAAGGAAGTTTAGCATTGTAGGAACCATGGGGCAATGCGTCATGGAACCACCATGCCATACGGAGGAGGTGCCCTATTTCTGGTATAACGCAGGAGGTGTGGCAATGAACATCCTGCTCACGGCAGTGGCAATCCTCCTCCTTCGCAGTTACGATTTAGAGATTGTTCCGATGTCAGCACTGCTGATGATTGCTTTCACCGGAATGCTGATGGCAGTGATAAACGGTATTCCGTTTCCAATTACTGACGTTAGCAACGATGGAAGAAACATCCTACTCCTTGCGAAGAACAAGGGAAACAGGAGGCATTTTGCCTGCTCTCTGTTGATTGTCGCTTCTCTGCATAAGGGTGTCAGACTTCGTGAAATGCCAAAGGAATGGTTTGACGGTAGTGCTCTTTCGAATAGCAAGGACGTCTTCGACATCACCCGCCGGACGTTGTGGCTGTATCGACTGGAGGATGAAGGGAAATACGTAGAGGCTCGAGAGATTGCGGAGGAGATGACAGCAAAGGACATGAAGCTTTCACAAGTGATCAGAAACGAGATGCGTTGTGAACAGGTGCTCTTGGAACTGCTTACAGAGAACCGCCGAGAGGTTGTAGATACCCTATGGACAAAAACTTTGCAAAGCTATGTGAAGGCCACGAGCAAATACTCGGCAGGGAGACTCGTTGTTCTCTATGCCTATGAACTTCTTTACAATCACGATGCTTCAACTGCTGATACCTATCGAAAAACGTTGGAAGAGAAACGACATGACTTCGCAAGTCCGGGAGACACCATTACGGCAATAGACATATGCCAAGAGATAGAGAGAAAATATCAAGAGTCTATAACTGAGTCTTCTTCAAACAAATAAAAAAAATGCATTACGTAGAACTACCAGACAACACCCCAAGACCTCTACCCTTCTACCTTGCCATGGAAGAATACATCGCAAGACACATAGACGCAGATGACTGCTTCTTCATGTGGCAAGTGAAACCAACCGTGATCTTCGGAAGAAACCAGCTCATAGAGAATGAGGTGAATATTCCGTTCTGTCAGGAAAACGGCATAGAAACATACCGCAGGAAAAGTGGTGGTGGATGCGTGTATGCTGATATGGGGAATATCATGCTCAGCTACATAACAAAGAGTGAGAGAGTGGCATTCACATTCGGAAAGTACACCACGATGATTGTCTATATGCTACATAAGATGGGCATAGAGGCGCAGGCAACAGGACGCAACGATATTCTCATAGAGGGGAAAAAAGTGTCTGGAAATGCTTTCTATCACGTTCCAGGACGTAGTATTGTTCATGGCACTATGCTCTACGACACAAACATGCGAAACATGGTGGGAGCAATCACTCCAAGCAGCGAGAAACTAGTGAGCAAGGGCGTAGAGAGTGTTAGGCAGCATATCACGCTAATAAAAGACCATTCCACTATCACCCTTGAGGAGTTCATGCAACATATCCGCACCACAATCTGCCACTCCACCCTACTCCTCGATAACGATGATGTGGAGAAGATTGAGGGCATCATGCAGGAATACCTCTCGCCAGAGTTTATCTACGGCAACAATCCTCGCTATACGGTACGCTACCAAAGGCGCATTGAAAACGTTGGAGAGTTTGATGTGCGCATAGAGGTGAAGCACAAAATCATCAGAGACATAAGCATCATGGGCGACTACTTCCTCACGGGAGACATCGATAGGGATATCATCACACCTCTGAAAGGCAAGAAACTGACGCGTGAAAGCATCAGCAGTGCCATCACCTGCGATGTGAGCAATGTAATACACAACATGACCAACGAGATGCTCACACTTCTCCTTACGCCAGAGCAGTGATTCCCTCCTACATTTTCTCTTTTTGCAAACTGCGGCATTACCCACACAGTGTTTGTTGCTTGCTCTGGAAATGGAGGTGATGTTTAACAGATGATGGATGTTTGGAGATACAAAAGTGGCATCTACATACCTTGTCAAAGGCAATAATCAATAGATGATAATGAAATAAACATCACAATTTTTTTATGATAATCCTTGCATATTTGAATTAATTATTGTACCTTTGCACAGACTATATAATTAAATAGCCATTAAATTAATGACGATTAAATAAATTGCACATGGACTTCTACGACCGTGAATATGAGCTAAATACGCTGAAAAAAAATTGGGAGCAGTCGGCATCACATTCAATGATGACCACAATGATTGGGCGCAGACGAATCGGCAAGACCTCCCTTCTGCTGAAAAGTGCGGAAGGTCAGAAATCATTATATCTCTATGTATCCAAGGACAATGAGCAGATGCTTTGCAGAAAATTTCAGCAACAGGCAGAGAGGCAATTAGGACTACACATACATGGTACGGTCAATTCATTTGGTGCATTGTTTGAGGAACTCATGATACACGGACGCATCAACCACTATACGCTGATTATCGATGAGTTCCAAAACGTGCTCAGCATCAACAAGGCCATACCAAGCGAGATTCAGGATATTTGGGACAGGCATAAAGATTCGACTTATGTCAACCTTATCCTTTGTGGCTCAATATATTCGATGATGAAACGTATATTCGAGAATGGCGATGAGCCTCTATATGGGCGTCGTGATTCTGCAATACGTCTGAATCCATTCCGGACGGATGTTCTCCGCAAGATATTGTATGACCACAATCCGAATTTCAAGCCTGATGATTTGTTATGCCTTTACATGCTGACAGGAGGAGTGGCTAAATATGTGGCATTGCTGATGGACGCCAAGGCTACGACTTGCGCGAAAATGCTGAAGTATGCCACCACACTCGATTCTCCGTTCATCACAGAAGGTATAGAACTGCTTGTATCTGAATTCGGACGCGACTATGGTACTTACTTCAGCATACTGCAACTAATAGCAGCTGGCATGACGACCCAAAGCGAGATAGACAGCGTGATAGGAAAGAATTCTGGAGCCTATCTGGGCAATCTCTGCGATGACTACTCGTTTATCACCAAGAACACTCCCATATTCAGCAATCCAGGAGCAAGAAACATCAGATGGAGCATTGACGACTGCTATCTGCGATTTTGGTTCAGGTTTATCTATCCTCACCAGGGTATGATTGAGGCGGGACAGACGGCACTGCTTCAACAGTATGTCACTGAAAACTATGAACAGTTTACAGGTCGCACCCTTGAACGTTGGTTCCAGACAAAGACTATGGAGAGCGGCAATTACACTCGTATAGGCAATTGGTGGGATAAGCGTGGCGAGAACGAACTTGACCTCATAGCAGTCAATGAGTTCAACAATACCGGCTTAATTGCAGAGGTCAAACGCAACGATCGAAAAATCAGTATGTCTGTTCTGGAAAACAAGGTAGCATCCCTTCCCCCCAAGAACTTTGCGAAATATAATCTCCAACTGCTTGCCCTATCATTGAAGGATCTCTAAGAATTTCCATTTTATGGCATAAACTAAACAATTCCATACATTCAATCTATCCGAGTTTGGTTAAACAGCACGAGTGCATAAAAAGATATAACACTGGCAATCAAATCATTAGATTTTTTTTGACTAATTTGCGACCTTCCCTAACTATCTTACAAACATCAACCAGATTCTGACTATCAGAATATAAAAGTAAAAAACTGGGCTGACTTTTCGTATTAGCCCAGTTAATTAGCGAATTATATAGTTTGACTTTTCTGAATAAATTCAGTTATTCTCTCTTTGAATTCGCTAAATAAGTTATTGATTTGGTTATAATCAGACTGGTCTTTCAGCTTAGGTAATTTTTTCTTGGGATCCATGTAGGTTCCCAAAAAGTTATCTGCATAATTATCATTAAAGTTCGGATGTATGTATCTAATAACTAGATTCACAAAACGAGCATATGGTTTTCTTTTGCGTTCTTTCTCCGTTGTCTCTTCTCCGAAAGGATTAATAAGATTGATATCTAGTATAAATTTGAAGGTATAAAACCAAAGAATTTTCCATTTACGTTCTTTTGGTTCTTCCCATTTTGAGCATACATCCTTAATCAATTCCAATAACTCAGATCGCTTCAACAATTTCGACTCACCGCAAATGCCATCGTAAGGAAGAAATTTCTTAATGAAAAATTGTTCATGTTTTTCATTTTCTGCATTTTCATCCTTGGGGAATTTGACCTGACAGAATGCAGTTTTCTTATCTTGCACGAATCTAAGACCTTTATTCCAATTGTAAGACGGGAACTCTTTGCACAGATTTTCATAATATATCTGTACTTCGTATGACAAATTACACTTGCGAAGTCCCTTGTTGATAAACTCTGCGTGCTTAGCCAAATTTAATCTGCCGTTAGAATTCAAGGCATGAAACACAATACGAAGACAATCACCTTGAATAATTCTGCGATAGAAATAGCATACGGCATTCTCGTTGAAGCCGAATTCTTTTGCCATTTCGATTCTTGTCAATCTTCCTCTTGTAAACTGATATTCCCATTCATCATAGTCATATTCAGATGAATTAGCGACTTGGCAAAGTATCTCTACGAATTGCTGCTTCTTCAAATTTGTATGATGATATACAATCCATTCAAAAATGAAACCTTTGGACAAAGCCACCATTATTTTGTGTAAGAATTCGGAGTGTTCTTCACTTAGTAGCCATTCTGCAATTTCTGTTTCGTCTTTTGAATCTGGAATATTTTTACATCTGCATTCTTTGAGAAGAAATCGAAATGAATCTTTGTATTCTTGCAAATAATGTTTAATAATTTCTACACCATCTTCATGTTCATATGTTGATTCAATGTCATCACAATATGCCTCCCCAAGCAGATCGCATTCGGCCTCATAGAAATCATAAATCATTTGTAATGGCCATTCACTGAAGAATACCATCAGATTTTCTGGATGTGTAATAGGATTGCCCATAAGTTATTTTAGATCTGATTCCTTGAAATTAGGGAAAATTGTTCTCAACTTGTTTTTTGCCTTGTTAGAAACAAGCTCTGCATCCACTTCAGAAAGAGCGACACTGACAGAAGCAAATACTGCAGCAATAACTGCTATATCATCCGTTAGTCCTAAGAATGGGATCAAGTCTGAAATCAGGTCAATCGGACTTATCAAATATCCTAGGGCTCCCCAAATCATAGCTTTGCTTGAGGCAGACACAAACGACATAGCATAGTATAGCCAAAGAATCATGTATACAGTTTTTATTCCGAGTCTCGATGCAAATTTTTCAATTGTATTGTCCAATTTGTCTTTGTTGTCATGGTACTCTTTTGAGTATTTGTCTTGATCTTTAAGAGCTTGTTGTATAATCGAATCTTGCTTTTTCTCGTCATCCTCATAGATATGGAAGCATACACTGCCGTCTTCAAGAATGATACATTGACCTTTTACCGAGTATGTCTGGTCAGAGTCAGTAATTTCTACACGTATTTCAGGATTGCGATTTCCAGACATACAGCCTACAAGTCTATCTCTTAATAAACCACAATGGAAATTAGGCTTTTTCCTTTTTGCACTCAAGAACAATGTATGCTCGTTTTTTTTTGAAATACCACTCGCATAAAAGGTGGTACCAGTAGCATCCTTAAAACACAAATACTGTTTTATTGTTTTTCTCACATTCCTAGAGTGTGAGTCTGTGTCTACAACAGTTTTTGTTGTAGTTTGTATTTCTAGGTTGTCTTGTATATAAGACAGGAATGTTTTAAGTTTCATATTACTGTATTTTATTTACGACAAAAACCATTACTATGTAAGAAGTTACGCAGTTAATTGTTCGGCATAATTAATTCTCTGCGGTCAACACCTAAAAGATTGGCAATCTCATTGATAGTGTAAAGATCTGGTTGCGCACTATTCGTACACCATTTGCTGACGGTGCATGTTGATTTGTTAAGTTCAGATGCAAGCCATTTACCAGTTCTTTGCTTCTCTTTAAGAACTACCTTGATCCTATTATGTTGTATCATTGTTGCGCCAAAATTAAATTTCAACGCAAATTTAATACTTTTTTCTCAATTGAGCAAATATACGTCTTCGAAACAAACTATTATCTCAATATTTTTAGGATTTCCGTGAAAATTCATCAATTTCCGCGAAAATTTCCGTGATAAAATTTATTACTTCCGTGACTGGGTATATTGGTGATTTTTTGTTGTTGTACATTATCAAAACTTATTAATTTTGCACTATCAAAACACTAAAAAACAAAAATTATGATTCAAGATTCAAGCAAGTACTATGATGCAGTTGGAAAGAAAGTTCGTTCAATGCATCTGTCAGGTAAGATTTCAGACAAGGAACTTGAAAAGATGTTCAACCGAAACCAAAAAGAGGCAGAATCCTTTGATGGCTTTGGTTGGAGTATCTTTGACCTTATCGATGAGGAAAAGCGAACTCATAACCCACTGCTGCGCAAGAAGCTTCAGCTGTTGATAGAGAATCATAAGCAGAAGTCACGTTGTAGTGCAACACAGAATGCTATCAGCATGGGTAAACTGGCATTCTATCATGACTCCGCTTTAGGTTGTGGTATTAGACCCATACGTAACTACCTCTATAAGTTGGGAGAACGTGGTGATGTCGATGCTATAATATTGGCGATGCTCATTGATATAGAGTATGCAAATCTGATGGCAAAGAAGCGCAGTGACAAGAAGAAAGTAATTTATGAGCGTAAACACATGCTGCTTGAGCAGGTTTCTGATCTGTTGTACGACAACAACTGGCGTTGTGGCATTTCCGCAAAGACAGGTAAGAATGCAGGCTGGATCGTGTATGTTTACCTTCAGGATGGCACTCAGCTCAGTTGGCATTGCAACGAATATACCATGCTTTATTGCTATGGCGATATTGATTGCGAATGGGATGGCAAGGCATGTAGCACACTGGAAAAGTTGATGACATATGCTCATCTTAGATATAATATTGGCAAGGAACTCGTGTTGTATGAGATTCCTTGCGCAGCATAATTTTTCTCTTACATATTAATAATTAAACTGTTAGTATTATGACAAAACAGGAAAGACAGGAGCTCGTTGATGACATCGAGCAGCGTTTGGATGATAAGCTTGACTTCGAGCTTGAGTACGAAATTGACGACTATCATGAGAATGGTACGTCAATAGTTGATGTGGACATCGATACAAGCAATACAGAAGACTGGCCTGACAACTGGGATGAACAGGTTGAGGACGTCATCTCAGAAGTTGTTGGTGACTGGGGTGGTTGGTATTCTTGGGACGGCTGGTGTATCAGTGTAAGCATATCAGACGATGATGATTAATCATTGGGATTAAGTTTAAATGTTGAGAGTAGGGGGGGTGAAAATGGTTATCGCCCCTATTCTCTTGACAGTCTAACATAAATTTATAAAATGGCAAATATAGAAGGCATAATATTCGGTTTGCAGCATCGTGACAGAGCAAAAGACAAAGTTGTTCCCCCTCGAATAACGACGGCTGAGAAGCCGTCCACGGTATTCGAGCTTATCCTCCATGTCGTAGCGCTGATTGTCGGTTCTGGTTACATCGTACCGGAAAAGGCAAAAACTCATCTCAACATTCTGCAAAAGCATTTTGGTTTCGCTACACTTGAAGAAACTTCGTTGTTGTGTGCATTCCTCAACTTATGTGATGACACAAGAATAAAACTCCGTGACCTCGCACAAGTATATAAGGTACACACACTTAACATTGTCAACCTCTCAGATTCGTTGGATGACCTTGTAAGACGTCAGTTCGTAATACGACGTAAAGACTCAGAGGGTAATACCATGTATCGTATGACAGAGGAGGTAATTCGTCAAGTTCGCAATGGACAGATTCCTCATCCCAAGGACGTTAACGGTCTTGATGTAATGGGGTTCTGTACAGAGGTTGAAGAATTGCTCGAAAGACGCCGTTGTGAGGAAATAGAGAATGACGCTCTTGAGGAGTCTATTAACTATCTCATTAAAATCAATAATCACCTGCACATATCGAAAACTTTGTTGAAGTATGACCTGGACTTTCATGATCTGCTGCTTTTGCTTATTATGATGGACTGTTTCATAAACAAGCATGATGACAATATTACTAAGATAGACATTGAAGATTATTTCAATTATAGTGTGTTGCGTCACCATTGTTATTCGCTTGAAACAGGTGACCATATATTGATGAGAATGGAACTTGTAGAACATTCGTGCAGTGATGGTCAGGTTTCACCGACTGAATGGAAGCTGACAGAGGAAACCAAACATGATCTTCTGAAGGAACTGAACATTAAAAATTATGTGACACACACAAACCTCACTCCTTACGCTGATATAGTGAGTAAGAAACTTTACTACAATGACCATCTGTCTAACGAAGTTCGAAAGCTTCATACAATGCTTTGTCCTAGACGTATGAAACGAATACTGGACGCGATGGAATCCAAAGGCATGAGAAAGGGATTTACATGTCTTTTCTACGGAGCTCCAGGTACAGGCAAAACAGAAACCGTGCTTCAGTTGGCTAGAGAAACAAAGCGCGACGTTATGCTTGTGGATGTTCCAAACATACGTTCAAAATGGGTGGGTGAGAGCGAAAAACATATCAAACGCGTGTTTGACAATTACCGCAGCGCAGTTCGTACAAATCCTTCTCATGCACCGATATTGGTTTTCAACGAAGCTGATGCGATCTTCACAAGGCGAAACGAAGGTGGAACCTCTGGCATAGACAAGATGGAGAATGCTATGCAAAATATCATACTACAAGAGCTTGAGAACCTTGAGGGTATTATGATTGCCACGACCAATCTCACAAGAAATCTGGATGCAGCCTTCGAACGCCGTTTCCTCTATAAACTGGAGTTCGTTAAGCCGAGCGAGAAAGAACGCTGTTACATCTGGAAATCGATGTTGTCTGGACTTTCTATGAATCAAGCAAGAGTACTTGCTAAGAATTATGATTTCTCTGGTGCCCAGATTGAAAACATTGCCAGAAAGCGCATTGTGAACGATATTCTCTCAGGCTCTGAAGATATCGACATGCAGGGTATAATCGAATCCTGCGATAGTGAGTCAATTTTCAAGAACAATAAAAAAATTGGTTTTACTTAAAAATCAATAACATGGAATATGAAGTTGGGACAAAATTCATCTCAGATGAAAACGAATACTTGGTAGTACGTGGTAAGATAAATTCCTGCAGAGGATGTTGCTTCGCATTCTGGCAAAGCAATGGTGATTGCAATTGTTGCAGACCTCCAGATGTCGGAGAATGCCTTGCGGAGAATCGTACCGATGGTATTGACGTTATCTTTCATGAGATATAAATAATGTGATGTATCTATAAAAAGTCGGTAAAAAACATAGCCCGACATAATTCAAAAAAATGATGAACAAATATCTTTCAATTTTATCTTCACCTTTCAAGTACGATAAGGTACTATGGGGGGCTTTCGTGGCTATACTTGCATTACATGTATATGCAATGAACTACAGTATAATGACCTCAATAGTTGTTTTTGCATTAGCATTGGGTATATCGGTGCTTATTGCACATGTCCCTGCGCGATACTATAAGGCTGTTGCTCCTGTATTATACACTTTAACAATGCTTTTTATGCTCTGTTCAGTCTTCATGTCAGATTCTCAGTTAAACGTATGGATGAAAGTAGGCAATGTTACTTTCAATCCAAGATCCTTTGCAGGACTGACAACTGTCCTGACTACTTCTGTGATATTAACCAACAAACATATATCAGCTGTTCGCAGATATATTTATGCCTTGCTTGCGGTATCATTCTACCTTAACATACTTGCTATTATGGATATCGGCAGGACTTTTAGTATTATGTTTGCTATAACGATGGCATTATACATATGTAATGTTGCAAGAAAAAAGTTAACATATATAATGATAGTTGCTGGCGTAACATCAGTACTGCTGTTTGGTGGAATACTCTTATTTGGTAAGACCAGTTACGAAAGAAATAGTGAAAATATAATGGAAAGATCCGTTTTCCTCAAACGTGTTGATAACTGGAAAGAAAGAATTATTGAAGTTAAGCCACAAAAACAGAGTTCAACTCTCGCTATAGAAGAACGTAGCTTTGATGCCATGAGTGCTAGTAGTTCAGTGGTCATACTAACTTGTGTGTTATTGCTTACTGGTATTGTTGTATTCAGAACAAAAATTAAGTTGAGAAATCAAAAAACAAAATTTGTAATACTCACAGGGATAGGATGTGCATGTATTCTGTTTACTGATACTGTCTGTTGCGTATGTTTACCTTATCTGCGCAATACGTCTGAATATTCTTTAGTTATAACAAGCTGTTTATTTGGTATGGTTATAAGCTGCATTGGTTCGCCTAACAAGTGCGTTAATCATTCCTCTGTCAATAACAGGAAAAACTCTCTAAAAAATACAATAATACAATTATTAGGAGATTAATTTTGAAAAAAAATCATCTTACAAAATATTTTTGCGTATTTACGCATTTTTCTAATGTAATTTAACAATAACGCAGCAAAGTTCAGATTCGCTTTTATAGAATATAAAGAAGGTGCAACTGGTAAACTATGTGGACAGCAAGCAAGGAGTCTCAAGCAAAAAGTGCTGAAAACGGAGGATATCCACCCACCCAAAACGGGGATATCCGTTCACTTTTCATGCTCTTTACCCTAATGGCGATGCAAAATTAGTCATTTTTCTTTGATTCTGTACATTTTTGATTGCTTTTTTGACGTAAAGAGGCTCCTTTCAGCTCGAAGCGCACACTTGTGTGTACCAAACGGTCTAGGATTGCATCAGCGGCAGTGGTGTTTCCCTTCATCACGTCATACCAATCGTAAGCGTCTCCACGATGACGTATTGCGTCGTCCAAATTAATTGTTTACCTTTGCCGCGTTTTTTAAAATGGTAACAATAAAAACAGCAAAAGAACGTTATGAGGAGACTTGAAACAGTTATCTTGAGCTTCTCAACAAGGATCCGCAGGCAAGCCTGGTATCCTATACAAAGTTAAAGAGTGTGTATTATCGCGGCATGACCAAATGGATGTAGCACAATGGGCTTAGCGTTTATGATGCCAAGGCTAAAATCAGGGAGTGCCATCGTAAGTCACTGTCAGGCGAACCTGTCTTATGCAATATGACTTCGATGTTCCTGCCAGTCACAGGGGAGTTAACGGCATCCGGCAACCCCATGCCAGATGCGGACTTGTTGTCCGGTGTGTCGCTCACTTTCCCAGACGGGACGATTGTCAACATCAAGCGCGGCAGCGCCAAGGCGTTGGTGTCTTTCCTGTCCCTTTACC
>SAMEA3663036__coassemble_613_pt1 | contig 16006 bp, 10 predicted proteins | sample SAMEA3663036__metabat2_high_PE_014 | metagenome-assembled genome bin SAMEA3663036 (sample SAMEA3663036) | pig gut metagenome | biome: pig gut; feature: pig-associated habitat; material: faeces | place: France | collected 2012
TGTTGCTCAGGAACTTATAAATAAAGTTAAATTATAGTGTTGCGGAATTAAGGGTCAATATCACCACCATGCTTTGTAATATCCTCAACGGTATTCTCTTCGTAAAGAGCAATGGCTGCTTCGATGATTGTTGGAGTAGGCTCGTAACCACTCTTTGCCCATCGCTCATCTCTTTCGTCTGAATGTGCAAAAACAACATGAGGTATCTTTGCCAACGGAAGTGAAATGGCTTCTCCGAGACGGTTGTTATTAGTTTGCAATGGTTCGTATACATTATCTTCAAAATGGCGAAGAATGAACACACAGTCTTTGTTCTTTTCGTTTGGGGCTACAAGCACAGGGATTATTATGCGTTCCAAACTCCCTTCTTGGAAGTTCTTCAGGTCGAGAGCGTAATCCCATACCTGAGTGCGTGCATCGTGGGTAAATTTGCTGTCTGCAGTTTTGTATTCGAGAATGAATATTAGTTCGTCGATTACGAGGATGACATCAGCACGTCTGCCCATACGAGGAATATTATACTCGAAATACACACTTCCTCTGTCTTTATATGGCACAAGAACACTACGCAACGACTCTATCTCTTCAACCCATGCGCTGGATGTTTCATCGTTGATGTCGTGCTGCGAAGCACGAGTAAGAGCCCCAACTATCTCATTGGTGTTTGTTCTGAGAAAGCCAGAGATTGAATCAGAGTAGTAGTATCTTTTTGCTGACATGCTATATCTTTACGGTTTTAGGTTAACTCAATTATTTCTATATGCCAAAGGAAACAATCTTCCTTTTGACTTTAAATTAAAAGTTCATAGGATTGTTTCCTCTTGTCTTCTTCCCATCGCCCTTTTCTTCGATATCTCCTTCCAACCTGCAAAATTACAGTTTTTTCTTTACAAAAACAAAAAAATGGAGAGAAAAACTGAAAAAAAAGCGTGATTTTCCACACTATTTTCCTCTTCCTCCCCGCCTTTGGCGGTGAATCGTTGATACGGTTAATCAATGAACGATACTGCTGATTCTGCCGAATTTAAAATAAATCAGAGAAATCAGAGAAATCAGAAGACTCCGTAATCACTCCAAATATTACGCTTTATTCCCGAGGTGCATAATCGAAGTCGTTGACAGTGCCTGTATCTGAGGAGAAACTGATGCCCACCTTATAGAGCTTACGGCTATCGGCAGCATAAGGCAGAGCATAGCCCTTTTCTTCTATCTGCTTAAGCGCAACGGCAGCAGTGGCATTCAGCTTAAACTCAAAGATATACACGTATTCTGGGCACTCAAGAACACAATCTATTCGTCCTTGACTCGTTTCTTTTTCAATGTATGTGTTATACCGTCCAAGCATCTGAATGATTAGATAGAAGGTATATTGGAAATATCGTTCACACTCCTTTTCGTCTGTCTTTCTTTGGAAACGATATGAGATGTTAGAGAGGAAACTTGTCAGCTGAAGCTTGAAAGTTTCGAGATTGGCTGCCTCTAAGGAGTCACTGACATCATTGATCCATGTTGACGGTGAGCTATTGTCTCCGAAGTAGTCGGAAGAAAGAACAGCCACCATGCCACTTCTCACCTCTTCGTTCGGGAAGTCGAGCAGGTAAGTGTCTCTACGATTGTTGTAACCCTTTATGGTGAAATATCCGCTTTGATAGATCATTGGAAGCGGCTTCTGAGTTGTTGCCTTATAGTCCACAAACTCCGATGCTGGATAATACTTTCCTGCAAGTTCATTGATATTATCACGGCTGTTAGCAAGAAGGCGCACAAGGTAGGTGGGAGTACCTGTTGAGAACCAATAATCCTTAAACTTTTTTTTCTCGAAACAGTTCAACAGACTGAACGGATTGAAGGTGTCAAGCATATTCTCGCTGAAATGGTAACCGTCATACTTTCGCTTCAGCTTTGCGATAGTCTCCTCCTCGGTCATGCCGTTTGCCTCTCCAAGTTCCTTTATCTGTTCCTTAAAGACAGAGAGTAGTTCCTCTTTCGTGATACCGCAGAGAGCATCATATCGACCATCGTAACTAATGTCGTCTGGTTGGTTGAAACCACTGAATACACTTATCTGCGAGAATTTTGTTACTCCAGTGAGCAGCACAAACTGAAGATGCCTATCAGCAAGCTTAAAGACACTATAGAAACCTTTTAGAATCTCACGATTGTAATCCTCGAGAGTCTTTATCTCTCCAGCAACAACAGGAGAAGGGATACCCGTGTTCATGACATCAAGCAGAGGTTTGTCATATTCATCTATGAGCACCACAGCACGCCTGCCCGTTTTCTCATGGGCAGTTTCCATTATCTCCATGAAACGAAGGCCATATTGTGTGTTGTCTGTTTCTATACCATATTTCTTCTCTGCACTCTCAAGAAATTTACGTAGAGACTCTTCCAAAGCTTCAGGATTGGTGAAGTTAATACCGTTGAAATCCAGATGGAACACAGGATATTCCGCCCATTCCTTCTCAAGACTATCTATAGCAAGTCCCTGGAATAGTTCCTTCTTCCCGAGGAAATAGTTTTCAAGAGTAGACACAAGAAGACTCTTTCCAAATCGCCTTGGGCGACTCAGAAAGAAAATATTTCCTCCTGTTACAAGCTTGTAAATCAAATCTGTCTTGTCGACATAGACATATCCGTTCTGGATAATCTTCTCAAAATCTTGTATTCCTATAGGGTACTTCATAGTAGTGCTTTTTTGTTCTGCTGCAAAGGTAATTATTTTCTTTCTAATGACCAAAAATAAAATCTTAATTTTAATTATTCACACCTACTTAAAGCATTTTTTTGCCACGGAAGTTTTTACATGCGTCAATTTTTTCCTCAAAATATTTGCAAGTTTCACAACAATTTTGTAACTTTGCGCCATGAGAGTATTAACTGAATGTAAAACAATAAAAAATGTAGAATACAAGAAACAGACAGAGATACGTTTATATAACAAGAAGAACGGTGCGCCACAGGCGCAGCCACTTCACTAACGTGAGAACAAAAACTTAATATTAATCACGGAGGTGAGCGACAACCGTTTGACACATATCATAACTTGAGCAAACTGCTCTTGTTCTCTTCTCACGAAACCGCCAATTTCAAACAACGAGAACAAGCATGCGGTGGGTTCATGCCCCATAGGGGCGTGAACTTTTCCGTACTTGTCCGTTGTTGAGGTGCTTGGCGGTACCTGTGAGAAGGATAAGCGTCGGGAAGTTCGCGCTCCTTCTTTATTATTACCGTCAACATATATGAGTGTTAATATACTAATCCCTAATTGTATTGCTAAAAACATCGGAATACGAATATTCTCCATACGATTAATCCTCCTTGCCATATTTACAATAGAAAGTATTGTTTCAGTTTTTGCCTACAAGCAAACCTATAATGTAAACATAGGAGAAACTTTCACTGTTTATACAACAAGTCGTTATTACACACAATCTGTTTTATGGACATACGATGCAAGAATCGTTGAACCTGTCGGATATGTAGGAAGTGCCACCACAAGTATAAAATTTAAGGCAAAGCAGGCTGTATCAAGTTACGTTATCCAAGCTATAACTTATTATTATGAATCAAGTACATCCAGTACATTGTTAAAAAGTGTTGACGATTGGTTGGTGAAGATAACAGACAATTCCAAAGTTACACTTGACAAGAATAGTTATACTTTATCTCGTGGAGAATCTTTTTATCTGAATGCTACAGCAAGCAATTCTGAATATTCGGGGAAATATACATGGTCCTCTTCAAATAGTGATGTCGCATATATTGTAGGAAATACAACAAGTAAATCTGCAAAAATATCTACTCTCTATTCAGGAAATGCAACAATTACAGTGAAATTAGACAATGGGAATTCAGCTACATGTTCAGTTAGGGTTAATGAAATAGATGTGAAAAGCGCCTCGATTAGTCCAACGAATACAACATTGAATGTAGGGGAAACGGCTTCATTGTCCTTGTCTGTGACTCCTAACAATGCAAAGATTTCATCAAAAAGTTGGAAATCAAAGAACACCAATATAGCCTCTGTTGATTCGTATGGTACTGTAACTGCTGTATCAAGTGGAACGACTGAAATATATTGCGTTGTAAATGGAAACGTCACATCAAGCAGTTGTGAAGTTACGGTAAAGAAACCAATAGCCCCAACAGACATAACTGTGTCTCCTACGGTCATGTATATTAATAAAGGTGATACAAGAAAACTCAGTTACTCATTAACGCCTTATAATGCAACGACCACTGTAACATGGTCATCAGACAATACAAGTATTGCAACTGTGAATAGTAATGGTGAAGTGAAAGGCATCAATAAAGGTGTGACAACAATTTACGCAACTACAGAAAACGGGAAAACCGCATCTTGCGAGGTTACTGTAAATACAATAGAAGCAACAAGTATCAGTTTGCCAGTTTCCCAAACTTTGAAAGTAGGAGAGACTGTGACTTTGACTTATAATATGTCTCCATCAAATGCCACAAATTCCGTGACATGGAAGTCAGCAGACACAAGCATAGCGACTGTGTCTTCTTCAGGTGTAGTTACAGGAAAGAAGGAAGGCTCGACAAACATCACTGTCACGACAGACAACGGAAAATCGGCTTCTTGTAAGGTATGTGTAGAGTCAAAGCCTATAGATCCAACGAAAATAACATTACCTACTTCATGCAATGTTGAAGTCGGCTACTCCACTAAAATGAGATATACGTTGGAACCAGGAAATGCTACAACTACGATAACATGGAAGTCAAGTGACACAAGCATTGCTACGGTGTCTTCCGATGGCATAGTGAAAGGTATAAAGCAAGGAAGCGCAAAGATTACAGCCACGACAGATAATGGTTTGTCAGCAGACATCTGGGTATATATTGGTGGATTCAAGGAAGGTACAATATTTTATGGCACAACATCCGAAGATTATGATGTAACATACAAGGTGACAGATATAAACGCTAATACCTGTGCAGTAATTAGATGCGAAAAAACTGCAAAGAGAATAGTAATACCATCTTCTGTTCAGGGCTATAAGGTAACATCTATAAAGCAGGCTTCTTTTAGCCAATGCGAGATAGAAGAAATATCTTTGCCAAATTCACTGACCACAATTGGTACACAAGCTTTTAGTTGGTGTAAATCATTAAAATCGATATCTATACCTAACTCTGTTACTTCTATTGAGGAAGAATCTTTTCAATATTGTGAAAAATTAGAGTCCGTTGTTTTATCGAATAATATGAAACGGATAGAACATTGGTTGTTTTGGGAATGTACTTCGTTGCTTAACGTCAGTGGGTATAATAATATTGAATACATAGATATAGGTGCTTTTAATAAAACCCCTTGGCTTGCGAATCTTCCAGATGGCGAGAATTATATCGGCAAGGTATTGTTAACGTATAAGGGTAAAATGCCAGCAAATACGACAATAAAGATAAAGGATGGATGTACACAAATAGCAGGAAGTGCATTTAGTAATCAAGTGGGCTTAGTGGCTATTACAATTCCGTCTTCCCTTGTCATTCTTGATAGCAATCCTTTCTATGGTTGTGACAACTTGAGAAATATTACAGTGTCAACTGCCAACACTGTCTTCGATTCGCGAGACAATTGTAATGCTATCATAAAGACGAAAGAAAATGAATTGGTTGTAGTATGTGCTGGAACTACGATTCCCAATACCGTAGAAGTAATAGGTTCATTTGCTTTTGCTGATAAGCATAATATCGTATCAATAACGATTCCAAACTCTGTAACAACGATCAATGACTATGCGTTCTCATATATGGACAATCTTCGCTCTATTACAATAGGGAAGAATGTAAAAAATTTTGGTAAAAATATACTAAACTATTATACCAATGTTAATAAAAACCTGACGTCAATTCGCTCCATGATAGATTTTCCTACAGGCATTGACAAGGATGTTTTCCGTAAATGCTATGGACAAGAAGACAGTATATACAACCATGTAACATTATACATACCGAGAGGCAGCAAAGCGAACTATCAGTCAGCAGCAGGTTGGAAGAATTTCAAACATATTGTTGAGATTGGAGATGAGGAGATATTCAAAGGAATGGTTTTCACCGAAAAGACTGTTGAAGGTGTAGAGCTGACTTACGCTGTCACTGATGCGACACAGAAAGAATGTGAACTGGTTGCCTCGCCTGTCGATGTTAAGGGTAAGGTGACGATTCCTGCGTCAGCGAATGGATTAACTGTGCGAAGTATAGGTGAAAAAGTGTTCTATTCTTACAAGAATGACAGGGCTTTGACTGAAGTGGTGATACCCAATACGATTAAAACATTTGGTCCTTATGCTTTTTACTTCTGTGAAGATATGATAGCAACGATACCTTCCAGCGTAACTTCTATTGGTGATTTTGCTTTCTATAATTGCAAAAAAATCACAGCAGAAGATTTAAGCAACGTCACAACATTTGGACGAAATGCATTAAACTCTTGTGGACAAATCGAAAGCATAAAGTTAGGGTCGTCTGTTAAGATTATAGGTGAGTGGGCTTTCTTTGGAACAGGAATAACAAACATAACGATACCAAAAACTGTTGAAAGCATTGGCAAAGATGTTCTTGGAAGATGTGAAAAGCTACAATCTATAAAGGTTGAAGACGGAAACCCTCATTACGACTCTCGCAACAACTGTAATGCCATCTTCGTTAATGCTACAAATACATTGTTAGCAGGATGTATGAACACTATAATTCCTGAGGAAACAGACACAATTGGTTATTATGCATTCTATTATCATTCACAATTGAAAGAGATAAAGCTGCCAGATAATCTCAAGACAATTGCAGATTGGGCTTTCATGGGAACTGGATTGAGCAGCATTACTATTCCTGAATCTGTTGACTCAATAGGGACGTCTGCTTTCAGGAATTGCGCAAATCTAACGACCGTCAAGGTTCTGCGTAAAGAGCCGTTGAAGATAAAAGAAAGCGTATTCTTTAAAGATACGGATACTGTTTACACTTTCGACCAAGCGACGCTTTATGTTCCAATGGGGACAAAGGTCAAGTATCAGGAAGCTGATGGATGGAAGAACTTCAAGAACATCGTTGAGTTTGATCCAACAGGCATAGATGACATTACAGTTGATGAAGACGTTCAACAGACAATCTACTCTATTTCCGGCGTAAGGCTGAAAAATCCACAGAAAGGACTTAACATTATCAATGGTAAGAAAGTGATGGTGAAATAAAGGTCAAGCATAAATTTAATGGGCAGATGTAGGTATTAAAATCCACATCTGCCTGTTTTCGTTTCTATAACGACTATGCTTACGAATGGTTCACCCATCCGCTGAGAGCATACAGCGGCACGTTTTTCCATCCACTCCTGATCAACGTATTGGCATAAGGACAGACGCAAGCCTTTCAGACCTTCGTTGTCTTTGACGAACTGTGCAAGCGACTTTGAGCGGACGTTAGTAGATGCCTTTACTTCTATCGGCACAACCTTGCCAGACAGAGTGGGTCAGGGTACAGGTCCGTGACCCGCAATTACCGATGCATCATCCATTGGGGACGAGGATAGAGGTCTCGCCTCCTATTGCAAAAAATCATGGTTGTTGTCTTACTGTTCGCTTACTCTTCGCTTACTGTTCGCTTACTAATCGCCTTTTTCGATAGGCGAAGAGTGAGGGAAGTTATATGAAATTATGCCGCACTTATAGGGCTCAAAATAGGAGAATGCCCTATCTCAATCGAATACCCAACCCAATCAAAGTAGGGACGACATAATTCCATATAGCCCGAGGAGTATGTAAGTCATATGTAAGTCATATGTAGGTCATATGTAAGTCATATGTAGGTCATATGTAAGTCATATGTAGGTCATATGTAAGTCATATGCAAAATATGTTCGGAATATGAGAAAGATATGAGGAAGATATAAAGCGAAATATATCTGGGATATGTCTGGTTGGAGTTAAACTCAGTAGTGGTGACATAATTGCGCAATGAAATTATTCCGCCCAACAGGGCTCGAAGGGGTGGGAGTGCCCCGATAGATAGGGCTCATGCCCTATCCTAAGCTAACGTGAGTTCGATGAATATACTTTAGAATAAAGTAAGCTGTCTGTCATTTGAACTATCCACGGTCTGTACTCTTATTGTTGGTTTCTTTGGGAAGTAGCAGTAGGCAGCTATGCCTCCCAGAAGGTTGACTACGAAATTATCAAAGCTTCTATGTCTTGAATGCTCAACTTGCGCAATATTCTTTAGCTCGTCATTCACAGTCTCAATGATAGTCCTCTTCCTGAGAAGCAGTTTGTCGGACACGGACATCAAAGCCCCCTTCATGTTGCTTTTGAGTTTCGTGATAAGTTGTATGCCATCCACAAAAAGTCTTTCGAAAAGGTGCTGCTTTCACGTTGGTATTTGCGCTTTCTTTCTGCCTTAAACGAAAATTTTGCCATCTGTGCATCAAAAACTTTGCAGAAATCATCTGTAATACAAAAAATTTCAGTAACTTTGTGCTCGGTATTCATAGCGGAATCCTTTAGTTTCGTTGTTTTTGTCCACTACAAAGTTTTTCGCAAGCTCAAGGGAACTCCTAAAAAATCCGCTAATTACCAAATTTCCAACGAGTTATTTTCATCGAACTCACGTTAAATAAGACCTATGCCATGCAAAAATATCACCAAAAAGCAGTATATTAGCACAACGCAAAATGCGTGACGTAAAAAACGTGATGGCTTGTGGATAAAGGACATTGAACAAGGCGAAAGAAAAAAAAGATGTTAACATTGCCTTGCTTTATGCGTGATATTACCAAACAACGTAATAAAGACAAGGAAAATGCGACAGTTAACACTCATTATCGCCATGCTGCTGATGGCAACTCCCCCGTTGAATGCGGCGGAGAAGATAGAAAAAGAGAAGAAGAGCAAACAGACCGTCACACTCATTGGCGAGGTGTATGACACCTTCACCAGAGGTAAGGTCAAGGCGTTTGTCACGCTGATGAACACCGACTCCACCGTGGTTGACACTGTGACGTGTGAGACAAAGGACATGAAGACGTGGTCATACTTCGAATTCAAGGCACCGAGAGTTGAGAAGAAATACATCATCAAAACCACCGCCGAAGGGTATGAAGACAAATATACCGACTATGAAATAACTAAGTTGGGGCGCAACCACTGGTTGAAGATACCCCACATACTGATGAAACGCACGCAGAGAGATGTGTACAAGGACATGGAACTGGACAGCGTGGTGGTGAAAGGAACACGCATTCAGGTGGCATACAAGGGCGACACCATCGTCTATGACGCCTCAGCCTTCAAGTTACCCGAAGGCTCTATGCTCGACGGACTTATCCGTCAGCTGCCGGGAGCGGAACTGAAAGACAACGGAGACATATACATCAACGGCAAGAAGATAGACTTCCTCACCCTGAACGGCAAGGAATTCTTCAAGGGTGACAACAAGGTAATGCTGGAGAACCTGCCTCACTTCACCGTGAAAGACCTCAAAGTGTTCTATCGTGACACGGAGAGGAATAAGATGCTGGGTAAGGAGGTGGATGAGAAGGACTACGTTATGGACGTTACCTTGAAGCGGGATTACGCCAGAGGATACCTCACCAATGCCGAAGCAGGGGCGGGAACGGAGGACAGATGGATGGCAAAGGCGTTCGGAATGTTCTATGACGACCACACGAGGGTGTCGCTATACGGCAACGCCAACAACGTGAACGAGGAGCGTACACCGGGCAGTGATGGCAACTGGGACCCCAAGAAGGTGAGCAACGGAGTTAGGAAGACCCGTCAGGCGGGCATGAACCTCACCACCGAGGACAAGGACAGGAACCTTGACGAGAACCTTAACGTGAAGCTGACGTGGAGCGATACCGACAATGAGACCGTGAGATTCTCAGAGACTTTTGCCGATAACGGCAGCATATTCTGCAATAGCAGGTCGGCAAGCATGGACAAGGACTTCCGGCTCACGGCCTCCAACCACTTGTATATCAAGAATAAATATATCGGGATGTACACCTCCTTGCGTTATTCCAACAACAAAGTCACGGGGGAAAATAACGACTCCACCTACACCACTGCGCTGACAAACCGCAACGAGAACATCGCACTGGCAAGAAGAAAGAATTTAAACCTGTTCCATAACATGTACAAGACGTGGAGGCTTGAGAGCGGAGACTTGCTGATGCTTGACATTGACCTCGTTTACAGAAGCTCCAAACCGAGCGAGGTTTTCAACAACACAAGGACGTATTACGCTGCTACCGGTGAGACAGAAGTGCGCAACAGGTTCAGAGATACGCGCTCCATGGGCTACGACTACGATGCAAGCCTCAGTTATATGCTGCAGCTTCCCAACGACTGGACGCTGCGTACGCGCTACCAATACATGCAGGCTTACAGTAGCGACCACGACGACCGCTTCAACCTTGAGCGTCTTCCGGAGTCAGACTATAATGCTCCCGGCTGGCTACCGTCACTGCAAGAGGACATGATGAAGGCCTACGACACGGAGAACAGCCGCTCATACGACGAGTTGAAACGGAGCCATAGCCCGCAGGTGGAATTGCAGAGAGCCACGGACAAGATGTTATTCTCAATGGCAATGACTTACGATTTCGCCTCAGAGCGCATGAACTACCATGGCAATATGCTCGACACCATAGCCCATAGGTCATGGAGGGAATTCGAGCCAAGAATATATTTCCGCACAAGGGGCAAGACAAAGAGACCCATTCAGTTTGAGTACAACACGAGAGTGATACCCACTTCCTTCGCAAACCTCATGCCCTTGCGCGACACTTCCAACCCGCTGTCAGTAACTATCAGCAACCCTAACCTGAAAAATAGGATCGACCACACCGCCAAAGGGCGCATAACGTTCAGGAACGACTCCCTCGGTAGCAGTGTATATGTGGGCTTTGAGACCAATATAGAGCAGAACGCGGTGGGCAGCCGCACCACCTACGATGCGTCAACGGGTGCATATACCCGCATGACCGACAACGTTGACGGCAACTGGACAGCGTTCATCAACAGCGGATGGCAGCGTCCTCTCGATGCGAAAAAGCGTCTCCGCATGGACATTTACGGCAAGGCGGAGTACGAGAGAAGCGTGGATTTTGCCACGGTGACTGCCTCTTCCGGCAGTGGTGACGACTCTTCCATAATGTCATCGCCACTCTCCAAGGTTGACAACATAAACCTTATAGCCTCCGCCAAGTTCACATACAAGCTGGGAGACTTTGCTGCCGGCATCAACGGCAAGATAACATCACGCCACACAAGGGGCAAGCTCGATATAGTAAGAGACATTGACGTCAACGACATACAGTACGGCTTCAACGCCACATACACCATCCCCACGGTGAAACTGACCTTTGCCACCGACATGACCATGTACTCACGCCGGGGCTATGAGAGCAGCATGATGAACACAGACGAGCTCGTATGGAATGCACAGCTGTCCCGCTCGTTCCTGAAAGGAGCACTGATAGCGAAGGTGTTGGCGTATGACCTTTTGCAGAACATCAACTCCCGACGCTATAACGTGAACTCCCAGGGCCGCACGGAGACGTGGTACAACTACATACCGAGGTATGTAATGTTCAGCCTTGCGTATAAGTTTACAAAGAAACCGAGGAAGAAATAATAATTTATAATTTACAATTTATAATTTATAATTAGGGGAAAAGGTAATCATAATTATCAATTAAAGATGCATTAATGGGATTATCTGACTTTGAACATATCGCCAGAGATTTGCGTCCTTGCCTCGTTGGCATAGGATTGGACTTCTTTGGCGATGCTGACAAGGCAGAAGATGTGGCTCAAGAGGTGCTGATGAGACTGTGGCTATTGCGTGATAAGATAGATTTCACAGAGCCGGTGAGGCCTCTTGCCGTCAGAATGGCAAAGAACCTGTGTGTCAGTATGTGGCGACACGACAACTGTGTGGTGATGAGGGCGGAAGGAAAGGGCATTGCTGCCACAGCCACCGTCGCCCCCTCAGAGATGGAGGATAGCGACAACGCACTGCTGTTGCATAACGCCATGGACCGTCTTACTGCCGGAGAACGGCGTCTCATGAGGCTAAGGAACGAGGAAGGACTGGATATTCAGCAGATAAGTGCTATCACGGGACTTTCCCCACGCTCCATAAGCGTGATGCTTAGCAGGGCAAGACACAAGATTATGGAAATGCTAAAGAAAGGAGGTCACTTATGAATGACATCAATACTTTGACACAACGCTATTTTGATGGCGACACTTCGCTGCAAGACGAGAAGCTTCTTGCGGAGATGATAGACCACTGTTCAGATGCCACAAAAGAACAGAAAGCATTGGCAGAGATGCTTCGTTGCCATATTGTTCACGATGAGGATGAAATGGAACAGTGGCTGACGGAGGACGAGACTGCGGTCTTTGACAGTATAATGGCGCAACGTCACCAGCGACAGCGTCGGACGTTATGGAAGTTATGGACGGCGGCAGCATCTGTCGTTGCGCTGTTGTGTATGGCTGTGTGGCTGGGCTTTAGCAACGAAGAGTCTGGCAAACCACCCGTAGCAACGGTGGAAAGCATCCCTCCCCGCGAAGCGGAAAAGGTGACGCCTGATGCAAAAAACGTCCCTCTGCCCCGGCATCCTGTACCGCAGGAGAAAGTGACAGCCGCCTCTCTGCCAAAGCAAGAGACACCGAGCAAGAAGGCTGAAGAGCCTCCCTTGACAACGAAGGACAACATGCAGGACGCCATTGCCATGATAGAGACACGCCTGAACAAGGTCGCTGACAGTGTTGCGATGGCTCAGGCAGAGCAGGTCGTTATATCAGACGCACGCCTGGCAAGGCTTGCTTGCAATAACAAGAAAATCTACCAACAGAAAGAAATATAAGTGGCTTATGTGCAGATTTATACTTCTCATGGCTGCGGTTATAGCCGCATTGCCCTCCGTCGCATGGCGGAACGTCGAACGTAATAAGCTTGAAAAGGCGATAGAGACCTTCCGTTCTTCTCCGGAACTGATGCACTATACGGAGCATAACGGGCAGGGCATCTATGTGTATTACTTCAAATATACCTGCAAGGACGGCGAGATAAACGACACGCCGTTCCGCCCCAAGGTGCTGCAAAGGTTAGAAAAGGCGTTCGACGGCAATGCCTCCACGGCACAGTCGCGTTACATTCACCGTAAGGCTGACGGCAAGACACCGTTGAAAGCACTCACCTTTACATGGCCAAACTCATACATGCGTAGCGTGAGTTTCAACTTTAGCATCAACGACAGCACCGACTACCGTTTCCTTACCTATGCTTCTCCCGACACGGTGCGTGCGTGTTACGCCTTGGTATGGAACGAGTCGCGCTTCAATGACCATGCCGGAACGCCATACAGGTGCTTTGACGGCTACGTAATGACCCTCACTGGCAACCACTGGGACTATGACACCTCATTCTATAAGTTTATCTATGACGATGAAGACAGGTTGCGTAAGTTAGAGCGTAAGGCATCTACGGCACAGCCGGAACAACTGGATTACGCCATATTCATTGCCAAGATAGATGAACTGGACAAGATTTTCATGGAGGGCAAGCGTGCCAATGACTTGGGAATGATGAACGCTGCCGTATATACCGCAGCCAAACTGCTCCACGGCTACAATGGTAAACTGACGCATACACAGGGCTCTCAGGTTGGCAGTGTGCTACAACAGTGGCAGAAGAACGTCACGGACACGGTGCTTTCGCTGCAGCTTATAAAGACGGTAGGTGTGCTGGCAGACAAAATACAGTATGCAAAAACCGACAGCGTGAGACACAGCGTAATAGTCATGTCGCATGATTTCTTTGCAGTTAACCTGCAGAAAGAAGCTGATGTGCGCAATATGTACAAGGAATACGCCTACCGCATCAGCGACCTGGGGGCGGCATACCCATGGCAGCTGACGGGCATCAGCCCTGAAGGTAGCAAGTATGTCACGGTGACACCCTCACTGATTTACAGCGAGGAGAGCGTGCGCAAGTTGAAAGACGGCACCTTCTCTTTCACAAAACGCCTGCAACGTGGGCAGTTTATTAAGGTTTTTGACGACAAGGCAAAGGAAATATGGTGGGTGATAAACGACTCCCTGCCCGTGCATCTCAACATGAACGACGGCACGGTGGAAGGCTCTGACCTCAACAAGCGGTTCCTTTCCTACCAACGCCGCATACGCCGCATGGCGCGGGATGTGCTGAAATATGCCACGTTTACCAGCGGTTTCCCGACCATTGTTGACGAAAAGGGATACAATTCTGTGGTGGACTCGGTGCGGAAGATACAGTATGAGGCTATAACCGAGAACAAGGACAACATTATCCCAGCCTTCTACCTGCCCGAACTGTGTACGGAGATGCCGCCGGAGATGCTTGACAGCGTAATGAAACGCGGATATGCCTATTCCGACCACGTGGCCATGCAGCCGGCATGGGCGTTCTATGAGGGACAGAAGAAACGTCTGCCAGGACAGATGTACCACGACGTGGAGCTGCAGGATGCCGCAGGCGTTTCCCACCGACTCAGCGAATATGTCGGCAAGGGGAACTATGTGCTGCTGCATTTCTGGGGCACTTGGGAGAGCAGTTCACGCCGGGAGTTGAAGATGATCAAGGACATGGTGAGGGAATATAAGGACAAGCCGCTGACGGTGATCGGCATATCGCTCAACAAAGACGGGCAGGACTGGCGGAACTACATCAGTGCGCGCAAACTGAAATGGACGCACCTCTCGAACATTAAGATGTTTGACAGTCCCGCAGCCAAAGTCTACGGCGTTGTCTCAATGCCTATGACGGTGCTCATCGCGCCCGATGGCAGGATAGTGATGCAGGGAGTGGAGCATGAGAGGTTGCCTGAGGAGTTGCGCAAGATTATTCCATAGCTATTGCTATCTGCACGGAAAAAACTCAGAATGCCAGAAAATATGCAAAAATGGCATTGAAAACCGCTCCGACGTCACATTTCTTTCTGAAGAAAAGAATTGGACATGACCTGTCACATATTCAGTGCCAATGGAGATGAGAGAACTTAAGGTGCTAAGGTTATTTCATCAATGATGTCAGTGGGGTGGGCAGAATCCACTTTTAATGTTCCAGCGATTTTACAAATCTCTCAAGGATATTATATCCAGGATCCATCATGCCACCATGGTCGTGCCCGTCAAGCTCGTAAATGTTAGTGGTTGTATTACCGACAAGTTTCATCATACGCCACAGATACGCATTCTCTTCGTAACGCCCGAATAGTTCCAACTCACGGTCGCCCACTATAAGTTCCATTGGTGGACAATCCTTGCGAACCCAATACAAAGGCGCATATTCATCTATCGTTGGTTGCAGATTGTCAATGCCTTGCATTTGTCGATATGAGAAATGGCTGATGGCTTGTCCGCTGAATGGCACATATCCTGCCATTGCGTCGGCATCCACTCCGTATTGACCCAGCCATTTCTTGTCCAAGGCGAGCATCATGGTCAGATAACCTCCTGCCGAATGCCCTGACACGACAATTTTAGTAGTGTCACCACCGTATTGAGCGATGTTTCTCAACACCCACGCAACTGATTCTGCTGCATCATCAAGTGTCTTGTCAATGGTGACTTTCGGCAAAAGACGATAGTTGACACCAACAAGAATCACACCTTTCTCTTTAAGTTTCCATGGAAGTTGCTTCTCACCTTGTGTCAGTCCTCCTCCATGAAACCACACTACAACTGGCATGTCTTTGCCACCTTCTTGATAATAAATGTCGAGTTTCAGCCGTTCCTTTGAGTACTCATCTGTCTTCTCGCTATATGGAACGTTGTTGACCGTCTTGTAGTCTTGTGCCCACAACACCTGTGCCATGGATACTACCAATGCAAATAATAATGTTTTCATCGATGCTTGTTTTAGAGTGTTTATTTAGGGTCTGCTGAATTAATTTTCAGCCACAGACAGAGGGTAGCAGATGTAATCC
>SAMEA3663036__coassemble_620_pt1 | contig 15874 bp, 10 predicted proteins | sample SAMEA3663036__metabat2_high_PE_014 | metagenome-assembled genome bin SAMEA3663036 (sample SAMEA3663036) | pig gut metagenome | biome: pig gut; feature: pig-associated habitat; material: faeces | place: France | collected 2012
ATGCGCAGTAGGCGGTGCAAGGATTATATAAATAATTTTGCACACCTACTTATGAGCGTTTCTTTGCCAGGTTATAGGCGTAGTACTGCTTCTTACCAGTGATATTCTCCACAATTTTCAGGAACGGCGGCATCTTCACGTCTGTATGGCACGAGCAGCCTTTTGTTTCAAGAATTATGAGTCCAGAGTGCGGAGAGAGATACGTGTCGAGTTCAAAATACTGCCCCTGCCAGATAAAGCTCTGGCGGTGCTTGCTGATAGGAGTACGGTAAGGGTCTGCTTGTTGCAGAAGAGACTCAAAGAGCTGGTCGGAAACTTGTCGCTCGGTGACAATCTTCTCTGTTGGGGAGATATTCCGAACGGTGGTGTGGATATTCAGCGTATGACCATTGATGGTCTTCCTACGAAGTCGCACCTCACAGTCAGGGTCAGCCACGAGGTATGTCTGAATAATCTCGCTATCGAAGGTCTCTGGAAGTTTACCGTCTATCTCAACAATGAACTTGCACTCTTCTTTTATTGGAAGTGGTAGCTCAAGAACCTGAGAGATTTCTTCAAGAACGCGGTCGAGCTTCTTTTCGAAGTCACTATTATTGTCAATGATGCGAAGGTGAGGATGATGTGCCCAGGCATCAAGCACTTTCTTATCGAGCATACGTGCAATGCGCAGTCCCTCTTCGTTCGCCTGCTCATAGCGTTGTGCGTTGGTGGCAGTGGTGTAGTATTTCTCTGCTCCATCGGCAGCGGTGACGAGATGCAAGACGGCATCGTAGCTGGAGGAGATGGCGGAGGCGGTGCGACCAACTTTCTCAAGGAGTTCCTGCCACATCTCTGGTGAGATATATGCAGAGATGTCCATCACTCCTCTATCGCAGATCACTACGACTGGCTGCTCTGGTGCTACTGTCTGTGCCATTCGCATGATGCTCTCCTCAAGCTGCAGTTGCATCTCAAGGATAATGAGTTCTCCTTCATAGTAGAATGCTTTATTGTTCGTCATGTAATTCCATCCCGATTGTGTGATCATGGTTGGAACTTCTGGTACGGTGAACACCTTGTAGCCGAGGTTGGAGAAATATTCTGTGACCTTCACTAGTGCTGTGGTCTTACCAGCACAAGGTCCGCCAGTAAGCACGATTTTCTTTATTCTTTCCAAAGTGATTGAGGTTTTATGATTTTTGGGGTAAAACGAATTGTGAGTTTTTTTTGATGACGATAACGATAACGATAACGATAGCGATAACGATAGCGATAACGATAGCGATGACGATGGCGATGACGATGGCGATAACGATGGCGATAACGATAGCGATAACGATGGCGATGGCGATAACGATAACGATAACGATAACGATAACGATAGCGATAACGATAACGATAGCGATGGCGATAACGATAACGATAACGATATCGATAGCGATAACGATAACGATAACGATGGCGATAACGATAGCGGTGAGCTATGAGCGAGGAGTGATGAAAGCGTTAATCAAAAGATTATTTATCCATCTCCTGACGCTTCTTGATATACCGGATTTCAGCACAGAGGACATCAAACTGAGTTTGGAGAGAGTCGCAGAGAAGGCGCTGGAGGGTGTGGGAGGTGAACTCCTCTTCTGTGGCTATCCCCTCCGCTTTATGAGCAGAAACGAGGGAGTCTAGCTGCTTGTACTTCGCTTGAGCGGCAAGGAGAGCCTCATCGACCTTGGCGAGGCGGTTCTGTGCAAGGCGGAGAGAAGCCTGCTGATAGATTCCGAGAGCCTCACGTCTTGCCGCCGCTGCCTTTGGATGACGTGCGCGGAGAGTATCGATGTTCCTTATGCATGCAGAGTCTTCTCCGTCAGCATATTGCTGTCGAATTTCTTCCATGAGAGTATCTACTGCTTTCTGCTCCTTGTCTTCACAACTAGCAAGGAGGGGAAGAAGGAAAAGGGAAAAGAATATTTTTTTCATAACGTATATATTTTTTCTTTGGCAAAGTTCGGAAAAAAAAATGGAATACGCAAGAAAAATGAAGAAAAAGTGTTGAGGGAGAGGGAATGAGGGAGAAGACAATACACTCTGTCGTATAAGTAGGTGTGCAAAATTATTTATATAATCCTTGCACCGCCTACTGCGCATTATCAGCAAGTGACAACAGTCGAGTAGGAGTCACTACACTCCTTTATGTCACATACTGATTCTGCATCACCAATCAATACAATCATTAAGTAGGTGTGCAAAATTATTTTTATAATCCTTGCATCGCCTACTGCGCATTATCAGCCAGTGACAACAGTCGAGTAGGAGTCGCTACACTCCTTTATGTCACATACTGATTCTGCATCACCAATCAATACAATCATTATAAAAATAATTTTGCACACCTACTTATAAAAATAATTTTGCACACCTACTTAGAAAAGAAAATTCGTGATACTGAAAGAAAAAGTTTCAACCGAGAGGATAAGTAGGTGTGCAAAACACTGACGGTACAGACAGAGAAAGGGGAAGGCCATTTTCTTAACCTTCCCCTTTGGTTGTGATATATGGTGTCAGGCTCTCACACCATATAAGATTATGTGAGAAAAACCCTGCACCTACTCACGTAGATAATTATTCATTTGCGAAGCCGTAGCCATTCGTGAAGCCACCTGTTGCCATTGTGTTAGGAGAGAATGGGAAGAGGTAGATAGGAGCCTTCTGATAGTCATAGCCAAGGAAGAGGTTGTCAGAGTACTCAACAGCGTTCTTTACGATGTCGCTACCCCATGCCTGCTCGCCATAGCCGTCAGCCTTTAGAGCTGCTATCTCGTCGGCAGAGAGTTTCTCGAAGAGACCCTTGATAGCTACGTTTGACTTGCTGTTAGAAGCATAGCCTGTGAAGCCAGAAACATCCTCCCAGTCTTTCTGTCCGCGCCATCCTGGATAGGTAACAGGATTGCTCTTGTCTGTGCACTCACCAACGAGGCGAGACTTCATGCCCATTTCCTTCTTTGGATCAACCATCTTGGTATAGATAACGTTAGAGATGGTGTTTCCGTTTTCGAAGGTGTAGTAGCCATTTGTCTTCAGACCGTTGATCATAGCTGCTGTGAGGTCCTTGATGTACTTGATCTTCTCAGGAAGGAGACCAGAGCGGATGAGAGTCCAGCGGCGGTCGCCCTCACCAGCGAACTCAAAGCCACGCTCGTCGATGATAGCCTCGAAGAGAGAACTCTTAGAAGCGATGTAAGCATCTACGTTTCCGTTGCCATTAAATGCACGGTTACGAATCTTTGCGAGATATTCCTTTGCAGTAGCCTCATCGCCAGTCATGGCACATGCCTCTGCATAGCCGAGGTAAACCTCAGAAATGCGCATATAAACGGCATTGATGCCAGAGCGGCGCTGGTTTGCAGTCCAAACGGTTGGCTGGCGGCACTCGTCGAACTTGTTGCAGGAGATACCACCTGCGTCAGCCTTTGATCCCATTCCGAATGTAATGACCTTCTCGAATCCCTTTCCGGTAGAGCCAGTCACTGTACAGCTAAGGTCGCGGCGGCAGTCGTTAGGGTCGAAGACACCATAGTAGAAAGCAGGATTGATGCGTCCCTGTCCGTAAGCCTTACAAGGGTAAGCCTTTGAAGAGCCGCCAGAAGAAGGACGTCCGAGAGAGTAAGAGCGAGGGTCGTTACCAGATGCTCCCTGTGAGAATGGCTCCTCGTAGATTGCCTCTGTGGTGTAACCGTTATCGCTTGCATGCATCTCGTCGAAGAGCGTGCTGTATTTATCAGAGAAAGAGCATGCTCCGAGGTTGTCGAGACATGCCTTAAACGCAGTCTTTGCTGTTTGGTAGAGGTTTCTCCAGTCAGCACGACGTCCGTAGGTAGCACCGTTGTTCTCTGTTCCCTTTGTCTCGAAGGTGAGTGCATTGCCCTTTCCATCTACACGGTTGATATCGCCACGGCGAGTCTGGTAGCCAGCAGCTTCAAGAGCGAGACGTCCCACGAGAGCGTATGCGTATGTCTTAGAGAAATAGTTTTTATTGTCTTTTGCTACAGGGTTCATGAGAGGAGCAACTTTCAACACATCGTCGATGATGACATCGTAGATAGAGTCACGACCAACAAGGTTTCCGGCAGCAACACCGAATACTGACTGGTAAGGAACGTCACCGTAGTACTTTATCAGCTCACGGTAAGCAGAAGCGCGGAGGCAGATAGCCTCACCATAGAGCTGTGAAAGGTTTGAAGGCTTGTCCTGCTTCTCCATGTCAGCGAAGCCACTCATGTTCTCGATGGCAGAAGCAATGGCGTTTGCCTTTCCGATGACAGAGAAGAGAACAGAATAAGGAGAGTTTGGAGCCTCTTTTCCGTAGGTTACAGGGTTGTAGGTAGCAGCCTTTGCACCACCCTCATAGAAAGTCTCTGGCTCATGACGAGGAAGCTGGTTAGCATATTTCTCTGGGTGACGCATGATGTCAGAGCCTGCAATATCAAGGGCATAGAAGAGACCGTCACCATAAATGTGTGCACTGATAGCACCGTGCCACTCGCTGTATGCGCCGTCCATGGCAGCGCGTGCAGTCACCATGTTCGAGAAGACGAAGTCGCCATCGGCAGTAGATACCGACTTTGTATCAAGGAAATCGCTACATGATGTGGTGGCCATAAGAGCCGCACCAAAGAGTGCGATATTCAATATCTTGTTTTTCATTTCTTTTTTCTCCTTTTTAAAATTAGAATGCTACGTTGATACCGAATGTGAAGGTACGGCTCTTTGGATATGAGCGGTAGTCATAGTTCGGTGTTGGGAAGCCAGAATAGCTGCTATCTACAGAAGGGCTTACGTTTACGTCTGGGTCGATGCCTGAGTAGCCCTTGAGGCAGAAGAGGTTACCACCAGTGAAATATACGCGTACGTTCGAGAGACCTATCTTGCGAATAAGGCTCTTTGGCACTGTGTAACCGAGAGTGAGAGTCTGGAGGCGGAGGTAAGAAGCGTCTTCTACGAACTCAGAGCTTACGATTCCGTACTCAGAGTAAGGGAGCGCATACTTTGCACCTGCATTCAGGCTTGCGAGCTCAGCAGGGTCTGTAACGGCATAGAGGTTTCCGCTGCCATCAACATTGAACATCTGCCAGCAGTCGCTAACCTCTGCGAGACGGTTGTAGCCAAGGCTGGTATCCTTGTCTCCCATCATATCTCGCATAACGTTTGCGTTATATACCTTTCCACCAATCTGATAGGTGAAGCCGGCAGAGAGGTCGAAGTTCTTGTAGCGTGCATTGATGTTGAAGCCACCAGTATGCTGTGCCTGTGCACGACCTATGATGGTAGCATCGTCTGTTGTCACAGTGCCGTCACGATCAGTATCTTCAAACTTTGCAACGCCTGGGAATGCCACCTGTCCCTTAGGAATATTATAGTATGAGCCTCCAGCCCAGTTACCTACCTTTGTGTCAGGGACACCCTGCTTAAGAGTATAGACACCGTCAACAACGTCGAAATCATCTACTGTATAGAAGCCCTGGCTCTTGAAGCCCTGAATAAGGCCAACAGGCTCTCCTTCCTTCACGATATAGTCGTAGTAAGGAATTGAGAGAGTAGAGCCCCATCCGGTGTGAGCACTTGCAAGCACGCCATCGGTAAGGTCGTCAACGTTGTTTTTGTTAAAGTTGTAAGTAATGCCGATGTTGAGGTCGAAGTCCTTTGTGCGTACAGCATTGTAGTTCATAGTGAACTCTATACCCTTGTTAGAGGTCTTTGCCACGTTCTGCATCCAATAGCTTGCACCTGAGGTAGGGTCGATAGGCACACGCATGAGACAGTCTTTTGTAGAGTTCCAGTAAGCATCGATAGCACCGTGAATCTTTCCGTTGAAGAAGCTGTAGTCGATACCTACGTTGCGTGATGTTGTGGTCTCCCACTTCAAATCAGGGTTTCCAAGGAGAGAACCTGGCTTGTAAGTTGTGATAGTCTGTCCGTTTACAGTTACAGAGCTTGAGTTCCATGTTGTATAGAAAGAAGAAGCGTCGATGCCGTCGTTACCAGAAGTACCGACAGAAACGCGGAGCTTCAAGTTATCGAGCCAAGAGCGTGTTGACTCCATGAAAGGTTCGTCAGAGAGACGCCATGCGATAGCGCCAGCTGGGAAGTATCCCCACTGGTTGCCCTTTGTGAACTTTGAAGAACCATCGGCACGCATAGTAGCTGTGAAGAGGTAGCGACCGAGGAGACTGTAGTTCACGCGTCCGAACCAAGAGATGGTGTGTGAAGGAACGCCGATATTCGTTGATACGTAGTCCATCGCCTTGTCTTTATCAGAGAAGTTGATGTTACCGAAGATTTGCTCCATGCTCCACTCTGTAGGGTATCCCACACCGTAGATAACGGAGTTGTTGCTCTTGCTGCTGAGCACCTCATTACCAACCATCACGTTCAAGCTATGGTCTTCACCGAGTCCCTGAACATCATAGCTGAGGGTTGTATCCCAACGCATGTTATATCCGTCAGAATTTGTGAGCTTTGCTGTGCTATAGCCAGCTCCGGCAGTATGTCCACCATTGTATGTCTGAGTCTTAGACCAGTTGCGAGCCACGAGGAGTTCTGACTTTGCTGTAAGTCCCTTGATGATCTTCCATGTAAGACCACTATTGAGGTTCAGACGATATACGTCGCGGATGTTGTCAACATCCTCAACGCACTTTACAGGGTTATAGTCTTCCTCAGCAGATGCAGAACCCATGCCGAGGTCTGTTGGGTCGTCAGAGCCGAAAGGCTTGTCGATAGGCTTGTAACGGTAAGAACCCGTTGCATAGTCGTAACGATTTCCCCTGAATCTCATCTCTGTGTATCGAGCGTTGAGGTCGAGTGTGAGATTCTTTGTGAGTTCCTGCTGGAGCTTGAAGTTGATATTCCAACGACGGAAGCCAGAGTTGATGAGGTTACCCTCTGCATTTGTGTAGTTAACGGAAGTATAGTATTTTGTGCGCTTTGTTCCACCGCTAACAGAGAGGTCGTTGTTCCACATAGCGGCATTGTCGAGAACATCGTCCATCCAGTTATGAATGTCAACATTCTTGTATTCGTTAATGTGGTTTCCGTACTTGTCACCAAGACCGTAGTATTTTGCTACACCGTCACCATAGTTAGCACCGTAAGCAGTAGCATAGCCCCAGTTGTGGAGAACGTGGTCGTAGGCATTCTGTACTTCGAGCTGCTCTGGAGCTGGACGAAGCTGATAGTACATATTGTACTTCACAAGAGCCTTACCTTCCTTTGCTCCCTTTGTAGTGATGAGAATAACACCGTTTGCACCACGAGCACCATAGATGGCAGTAGAGGCAGCATCTTTTAAGACGTCGATGCTCTCGATATTGTCAGCAGGAATATCGTCGATACGAGATACTGGCATACCGTCCACGATGTAGAGAGGGTCGTTTGACTGAGTGATAGAACCGCCACCACGAACACGAATAGACATTGATGCGCCTGGACGACCGTCCTGAGATGTTACGTTAACACCTGGCAGCTGTCCCTGAAGAGCCTCAGCGATAGTTGACACTGGGTTCTTCTGAAGTGCCTCACCTGTTACAGAAGCCACAGAGCCTGTGAGGTCTTTACGCTTCATAGTACCGTAACCGATTACTACGACCTCCTCAAGGTTTGCCATGTCTTCAGTAAGCTTGATGTCAAACTTTGTCTGATTGCCCACCTTAACGTCTTTTGATGTGAAGCCGATAGATGAAATAACAAGAACATCGTTTGGGTTTGCCTTCTGAATTGTGAAGTGGCCCTCGATGTCAGTAACGGTACCGGTTGATGTACCCTTAATAAGTACACTGGCACCAATAATAGGATCGCCGTTACCATCTTTCACAGTTCCTGAAACCGTGCTTTGGGCAAACGACATCAGGCAGAACATGCTGAATACAACGAGCATGGAAAGCCTTTTTACTGATGAAGTAAAAATCATGTTTTTTACCGATTTAAAGTTAGTTATAAAATTAATAATTAATTGTTTCTGCTTGATACCCTCTTGTAATTCAAGGAGTTTATTAGGTAAAACCTTTTTGTTGCGGGAAGCTGCGCCCGGTGCTGCCCGGTGCTGGAAAGCATAAGCCGAGTGCTTCTTCGCACGAAGGGGAAAGGGCGGGTCAATTATGTGCAGCGAAGCGTTGCACGAAAGCGGCGCCCAGTGCTTGAAAGCATAAGCCGAGTGCTTCTTCGCACGAAGGGGAAAGGGCGGGTCGATTATGTGCAGCGAAGCGTTGCACGGAAGCGGCGCCCGGTGCTGGAAAGCATAAGCCGAGTGCAAAGTTAATGTTTTTTTCCTTCGTCTCCAAATTTTTTCTATATTTTTTATTGATTATTGCAAAAAAACGTAATAGAAGTGTAAAAGCTTACAAATATACCGTGTTTTACACACACTCATAAGATAAATCAATAAAAAGGGGATGTTAAGGTTAAGGTTTGTTAATTCAAGACATACCCATAGTGTGTTTTGGAATAATCTGAGTAATTTTGCAACGAATTTCAAATAATTATCGTTAACGCAGTAAAAAAAAGCGTATAAATAGTTTTATATTTAATAAATGTTTATGAAGAAAATTAAGATGGCTTGCATAGCACTCGTTGCATCAGCAAGCATTTTGCCAGCGATGGCAGGAGGACTCCTCACAAATACTAACCAGAGCGTGGCATTCTTGCGAAACCCAGCCCGTGAGGGTGCGATAGGAATCGACGGAATATACAGCAATCCTGCAGGTGTAGCAATGATGAAAGACGGTTTCCACCTTGGATTGAACTGGCAGTCAGCATGGCAGACACGTACAATCAATACCACATGTCCACTCTTCTCTCTCGGTGTGCAGAACAACGGTGAGACAACAAAGAAGTTCAAGGGCAATGCAGAAGCACCTGTCCTTCCGTCTATTCTTGCAGCATACAACAAAAACCGCTGGTCGTTCCAGTTTGGCTTTGCCTTAAATGGAGGCGGTGGAAAGTGTGAGTTCGAGAACGGTCTCGGCTCTTTTGAGAGTGCAGTAGGCATGATTGCTGATAAGTTGTCTCCTTTTGGTGCACAGGGTTATGATGCAAACAGTTATATGCAGGGAAAACAGTACTACTTCGGATTCACCCTCGGTGCTGCATATCGTCTCATTGACCAGCCAAAGCAGAAACTCTCTGTATATGGAGGTATGCGTGTGCTCTACGGTTCAGCATCATACAAGGCGAAGATATCAGACATCATGGTGAAGACAGCGAACGGTATGGTTCCTTTCGGTACGTTCCTTGACGCTACAGACGCATATATCAGCAGCAACCTTGCAACTATCAACGAAAATCTTCCAAAGATTAATGCCGGACTTGCACAGTTGGAGCCAGTGAAGGATGTTCCTGGGTATAAGGAGCAGTACGATAAGCTTTCCGCTCAGAAGGTACAGTTAGAAGGTGCTAAGGCACAGTTGGAGGGAGCACAGCCACAGGTGAATGCACTCGGTGTGTATCGCGAGGGTGTGAATCTGCAATCTGACCAAAGCGATTTCGGCTTTGCACCAATCGTTGGTGTTGACTACCAGATCGGTAACTTCAACTTCGCAGCAAAGTACGACTTCCGTGTGAAGATGGCAATGGAGAACGAATCTACCGTAAAGGAAGCACACGCAATTCCAGCTGTAAACAAGTTCCGTGACGGCACTTCAGTACGTGAGGACGCTCCTGCACTCCTTGCAGTTGGCGCACAGTGGGCTATTATCCCTTCTCTTCGCGTGAATGCTGCCTACCACTATTTCTTTGACAAGGAATCAAAGAAATATCAAGATGAGCAGGAGAAGCTCAAGGGTGGTACAAACGAGTATCTTGGCGGTATTGAGTATGACGTCATCGACAAGCTTACCGTGAGTGGTGGTTTCCAGATTACTCGCTATGGACTTTCAGATGAGTTCATGAACGACATGTCGTTCGTAACTGACTCTTGGTCGTTCGGTTTCGGTTTGAAGTATCAGGTTTCTGACCGTGTTGCCATCAACGCTGCTTATTTCAAGACTTGCTACGACCATTACAAGACAGAGACTCCTGAGATCTCTAACGACTTTACACGTACAAACCGTGTTGCTGGTGTAGGTGTTGAGCTTACTTTCTAATCTTTTAGATTCTTGATAATCTTAGGGATTCTCACTATTCTGATAGATTCTTGCAAAAGACAAAACGAATAGGATATTATCATTATTCAAGTTGAATGCAGAAGAATTTTTAGGTGGGTTCTATAAATTCCCACCTTTAATGATTGCATTGAATCGAGAAGCATATTTTCATCCAATTCATATCGTTAACGGTGTACTGTAGAAATACGGTATGCCGTTTATCTTGTTATATATTCATCATTTAGTAAGTGTTAATTTAGGTTAACGATTTGATTATTGATGCAAGGAAACAATATTTGACGCATTTAACAGAACGAAACAACAAGTAGTTGTGGATGCTTATCAGAAGCAGTGATTTTTTATTAAAAAAAATAAAATATTCGTTTCATACTACCTTTCATAGAGTTATTATTCATAACTTTGCAAAATGTGTGGAACTCACGTTGAGAAAAACTATTGAACAGAAACAATCAATAACTCAAAAAAAATAAAAGACCAAACTATTAAAAATGAAGAAAAATCTTTTCAATCTTTTCGCCATCCTTTGCCTCTCATTGACAATGGCGTCTTGTGTGGACAACGAAGATCCAAAGCAGTACCTTATGGGACAGTTCGTAATTGAAGGCATTAATCCAAACTACACTCTTTATGCAAGAGAGGGATATGTTGTACACCTCGACCCTACCAGTGTGACTTCCCTAACAGGAACAAAGGGGTTTGGAGACAACAGAAGAGGATATTTCCAAGTGAACTTCAATCCTGACGAGACAGAAATCAAGCAGGCTCCTACAGGCAACAAGAATATCATGGTTATCAAGAATGCAGAGCTTGTGGCTGGCGAGTATGTAAAAGTGCAGAGTCCAATGACTTGGAAGGTTGCAGAAAGCAAGAACATCACTGTTGCAGACAGTATCTTCGATGTAAAGAAATTAGGAGAGTGCTGGGTGCACCGTGGTTTCCTGAACATCATTCATGAGTCTTACTACTCTCTGAACTCAAACCGTGAGGGTATCTTCCCAACAACAAGCGTTGTTTACAAGCAAGAGTCTGTGAAAGACAATGAAATCACTCTCGATATTCTCTACAACCGTCATACGAGCAAGGATGCCTCAACATCTCCTGCTACGGCAAACTTCATTACAGCATATGACTTCAACCTCCTCGCACAGATTGTTCCTGGAAAAGATTCTATCAAGGTAACACTCCAGATAGAGGGCACTGACGAGAAAAAGGTGCTGAAGGTTGGAAGAGACTGTAACCAGTATTAATACTGAACAATACTACATATATAATTTGAAAAGCATAAACCAAACATTTCTGTAGGTTTATGCTTTTCGTTTTTTTTCGACAGAGTGGAAAGAGTTCTGTCATAATACTAACTAACTACTATAACTTGGTGGGCGTTTCTCATGATTGTTTTGCATTCGATTAAAAAGGTTAGCCACCAGTATAAGTAGGTGTGCAAAATTATCTATATAATCCTTGCATCGCCTACTGCGCATTATCAGCCAGTGACAACAGTCGAGTAGGAGTCGCTACACTCCTTTATGTCACATACTGATTCTGCATCACCAATCAATACAATCATTATAAAAATAATTTTGCACACCTACTTATTATTATATTATTCTGCTTGGTCGTCTGACCATTCTTTATATGCTGAGAGAATATCTTCTATTGTGATTCCAAGAATCGACATGTCTGAAAAGACATTAGGAAGCTTAGAATGAAGAAGTTCTTCCTTTCGCTGCTCCATGATACGATCGCGAGCTCCTGCGGTGACGAAATAACCCATTCCTCTGCGCTGGTAGATAATGCCATCGCGAGAGAGTTGCTCGTATGCCTTTACTGCGGTATTTGCGTTTACTTGCAGCAAAGTGCCGTATTCTCGTACGCTTGGGATTCTGTTGTCGTCGTAATACTGTCCGGCAAGAATCTCGTCACAGAGTCTGTCGCATATCTGGAGATATATTGGTTTGTCTTGTGTGAATATATCCATAGTTCCAATTGGTTTTTTAAGGTGGGTTCTATAAACGCCCACCGTCAAAAGGTTTAATAATTGTGGGGGTGTTAATTCTGTCGTTATTTCTCTCCAAGAGAAGGACTTAGAGCAGAGAAGGTCAGTTGAAGAACTTATTGTTGATAATCTGCAATCTTCTGAAGAAGCAGAATGCAATGCAATAGTTCAAGGCAGTCAATGCGAAAGTGACGAGACAGAAGATAGACTCTGCTGTATTGATGTCTATAATGGGCTCTATATAGATATTGTAGTTATTGGCTTCCGCCCAAGTCTTCAAGCCAGCGAGAAGAGCAGTAATCAGCATGGAGAGGACAAACGGAACAAGTATCCATACGAGCATTGTAAAGAGCATCGGGTGCTTACGGAAGAAGCAGCCGCCGAGAATGAATGTTGACTGTATGAAGAGACATACGAGAATAATAGAAATGAAGTCAAGGAATTCTAATGAGAACAATCCCTCTGTATAGGTAGCGATGAGCGAAAAGGCATTTTCGCAGAAATACATGCTGAGAGCATATTGCAAGAGGTCTGCCAGTGCCAGCGCCACTATTATCATTGCAAACTGTAAGACTGTCTGATAGATCACATTCACAACGAATTTCTCTGCTTTTGTTGCTGGTAGCATGGCGTAAGTAACGAAGTCAGTCTTCTGCTTCATGTTGAAGCATACGTCAGAGGCTTTTTTCAGGAGATAGAACACGGAGAAGAAGTTTATTACGGAGATTGCTCCACCCAGTCTGTTGTATGTCATTGCTCCATCATAGAAGGCTGGCAAGAGTGTAATAATCGCGAAAATAGAGAAGGCGATGGAAATGGCTATCATGTCGCGAACAATCTTGAATCGTGTACCTATCAGGTTCCACATCATTATTTTTCTTGATCTGCTGAGGTTCATAGCTGGTATTTTTTTTGAAAGATGATAATTTTTTTTGAAAGGAAAAGATTGTCTTTTAGGTAGATATGCAGAATTATTTTAGAAAAAATCTTATAATCCTTGCATCGCCCATTTTTCTATGCATCATTTTTCCTCTGGATTCTCAGGTGACTTGTAAGGAACTCCTGTGGAGAGCTTATTGGTTTCAATTCCGCCAACTCCTGCAATTCCAGAATCGAGGCTGGTTACACTTCCAGAAAGGTTGAAATTTCCAGAGCCAGCGATATTAGCAGAGACATTCTTACAGTTGAAGAAGTCAACATCCATGTTACCACTACCAGAAATATCGAGTTTTGTAAGTTCTGCATTTCTTAAAGAGGTGCTGATATATCCAGAACCAGCTATTGTAAACTCAGCGCTGCGGATGTCTGCATCGTCAATAACAATCTTTCCGCTCCCAGCAATAGAATTATTCAAGGTGAAGGTTACAAGTTTTTTCACATACACATCACCAGAGCCTGTTATAGAAGCCTGGAAATTGTCTGTTGCCAAAGAGTCCTTACAGTTGAAAGTGCCAGCACCATTTATCTCTACTGCCAGAATAGGTGCACTTGCTATATATACTTTGACATTCGGAGAAGGACTATTGAAGTTGATTATATCGAATCTATCTTTGTTAGGATGGTTGTAGGAGATGGTGAGCACATTACTGCTGTTTACTTCGAAGCAGACATTGTTTATTACATTCTCTCCTGCTTCAAGCATTATGGAGGTAGAATCAGAGATTGTATAGACAACATCTATGCCATCTTGAACTTGCAGCTTATCGAAAGAGTTTACAGAAACAGCCTTCGTTGTGATAGTGCCTTCTTCTACTTTATTAATATGAACAGAGCAGGAAGAGAGAAGGAAGGTGATTATGGCGATAATGACTGACAGTACAGTATTTTGTATAGATTTCATAATTGAAACTGGGGATTTATAGGGTTTGTGACTTTTGTTCTTGAAAAGTATGCTGGAAGTCGTTCTGACATTTTCTTTGGAAGCATCGAATGATGGTTATTCCCTTATAGAGGTGACTGAATTAAACAGAAGTTCGAGATTGATCTGTGTTTCAGGCTTCGTTCCTCGTGGTGCCATGACTGAATTTCCTTGGAGTGATGGTTCTGCATAGATCACATCTGCCATATCGTTTGGTGAGCGTTGTTCGAAGACGTATAATCTACTGATTTCCTCTGTTGACTTATCAAGCAATACTCCATTTGAGGAAAGAATAACAATATGGTCGAGCATCTGTTCTATGTCGTGAACCTGATGGGTGGAGATTACGATTGTTCGCTCTTCGTTCATGCAACGGCTTACAGTGCGGCGGAACTGTGACTTTGACGGAATGTCAAGACCGTTTGTCGGTTCGTCCATAAGGAGCACTTTCGTCTGGGTTGCTAAGGCGAAGCTCATGAACACTTTTTTCTTCTGTCCCATTGACAATTCCCCAAGCTTTACGTCTTGTGGAAGTTCAAACTCACGAAGGCAGTCGTTCAATAGCTCTTGTGAGAAGTTCGGATAGAACGGTGCATTCATCTTCACATAGCTTGAAAGGGTGACATTGGGAAGAGAGAACTCTTCTGTCACGAAGAAGATATCTTCCAGAAGTTCTGGATCGCCTTTGTCGCATGGCGTACCGTTTATGAGTGCTTGTCCTCTGTCTGGTTTCAGAAGTCCGGAGATTATATTTAATAATGTGGACTTCCCCACTCCATTCTTTCCAAGCAGTCCGTAGATCTTGTTTTTGGTGAGATTGAGACTGAGATGAGAGAGAACCTCAGTCTTTGAACCACGGTATCTGAAATTGATGTTTTCGAGTCTTATTTCCATAATAGTTATATTTTTTGTTAGTGTACTATTGTTGTATGACACTGCAAAGGTACGCTTATTCTTATGCTCGTGCAAATATTTCTTGCTCTTTTTTCTCTTTTCAAATAAAAAAAGATTGTTTTTGTCAAAAAAGTTTACAAAACAGGGGTATTTTATGTTGGTTTCACACCCGTCCGCGCATGCGGATTGTTCCTCCCATGTTCCTCCCATGTTCCTCCCAAGTTCCTCCCATTTTTCTGCGGACAAGAATAGGAAACGAAGGGAACGAACATAAGAGCAATGAGGAAGGCACTTCTGCACTGGGGCTTTTAAATATTTTCCAGAATCAGAGGGACAGGTACATTGATTTATGAGAAGTGCCCTCATATATAATAAGGCTGTTATCTCATATTTCGTCCTTGTCAAGTCCAAATGTTGAACTGAATTTTAACATATGCCGAGGGCTCAACGAAAATTTCTGTGAAAGATATTTTTACGTGAATGTCCGGAAATTTATCCGTGAATTAGACGTGAATACTCCATTCCTATCCACATGACACTTGACGGCAAGAGCCCTCAGCTAAACTCAACGTTGTTCCCGTTGTCGTGTTAATCACCCAGCGTTAAAGTATTGGGAAGAAACCAAATAAACCTTGACTTTTTTTCATCGGAACTTAGTCGGAACTTAATCGGAACTTAATCTGATTCCGTTAAATCCGTTTAGATTCCGATGATTATAAAAATATTATAAAATATTATAAAAATATCTGTTTAAAATCTCTTTAGCATCTGTGGATTCTTAACAAATTTATTACGACAACGGGGACAACGGGAACGACCTTGATTTTTTATAATAAAAACACACAACACCCCTGCCCATGCTCACGACTCATAGTCTTAACAACATCAACCTTGACCTTAGCTAATGATAACGGATGTTACTGATTCAGCAGAATGAACGGAACATCAGAAAAATCTGTTGCCCTAAAAAGAAATACGGTCAAACATTTGGCGATT
>SAMEA3663036__coassemble_640_pt1 | contig 15309 bp, 12 predicted proteins | sample SAMEA3663036__metabat2_high_PE_014 | metagenome-assembled genome bin SAMEA3663036 (sample SAMEA3663036) | pig gut metagenome | biome: pig gut; feature: pig-associated habitat; material: faeces | place: France | collected 2012
ACTCTTTCTTTACAGCTGTCTCAACTCGTGTCTTGACTGCCGTTTTGTTTTGCTTCATGTGAACCGTAGTTCTGAGAAGCGAATGCAAAGGTACGGTGACTTTTTGAATCTCGCAAGAAAACAAGCAAAAAAAATCACAGAAAACCCTAATATTTAACTTAAATATACATTTATAAAACTTACTGAAAGGTTTATTAACATAAATATCGATATATAAGCTAAAAACGAAATATAATGTAGAGAGTGTTGTTCTACATTATATTTCCATAGACAAAAAGGTGACAATTACTCCTTGAATTTCATTGAAGCCGTAGGACTAATATGTGAAACAAGGATTGTTGGAATTGTGAGAATGGCAATTGATACAATAATTGTAGCAATGTTTATTAATAATATAATAGGTATATTAATATCCACCTGCACGGTAGAGACATAATATGTCTGTGGGTCGAGTGAAATAACACCTGTAGTGTTCTGTATGATGCATATAGCCAATCCGAGTACATTGCCATATACGATACCACGCCCAGCAATCATTGTTCCGAACCATAGGAAAGTATTTCTGATAACAGAATTTCTTGCTCCTAAAGCCTTAAGCATACCAATCATCGGTATTCTCTCAAGTATTACGATTAGCAATCCACTAATCATAGTGACCGCAGCGACGGTTATCATTAGCGCAAAAATCATCCACACATTCAGGTCGAGTAAGTCAAGCCAAGCAAATATCTGCGGATTTATTTCGTATATTGTCTGAGAAGCGAATGTTTCACCATAAGAATCCTGTTTTTTGTTGACATGCTTTACAAGCCATTGAGCAGTATTTTCCAGATTTTGCAGGTTTTTGAGTTTTAGCTCTGCCCCACTCACCTGATTTTCATTCCACGAATTAAGTTTTTGAACTGTTCTGATATCAGTAAAAACAAAAGCCTCATCATATTTAGTAAGATTTGTCTGATATATTCCCGAAACGAAGAACCGCCTAGTTTTAACAGAACCGTCTGTAAGGAAATAAGCATATACTTTACTACCGACATCAAGGTGCAGTTTATCAGCAATAATCTTAGAGATAAGAATATTATTCTTTCCTTCTTCTTTAGTGACTACAGACACTGAGCCGTTTACGATATTGTTTTTCAGGAAGCATGTATCATATTCCTCTCCTATTCCCTTGACCATAACCCCCAAGAAATCGGAGTCAGTTTTCAAGATGCCTTGAGAGTAAGCATATCTCTGCAGATGCTCCACCCCTGGAGCTTTGTAGAGAGCTTTCATCAACGAGTCGTTTACAGCAATAGGAATCTGTTCATAGTCATTTACGGAATTAAAATTTTTCACTATGGCATGACTACCAAATCCTATAACTTTTTCCTGTATTGATTTTTTGAATCCCAAGACAACAGATACAGATACAATCATTACCGCCAGTCCGATAGCCATTCCAATAGTAGCAATTCGAACGGCAGGCAACGAAACCTTTTTTGTTTCTCCAGAATCAGAATATATTTTTTTTGCTAAAAAGCCACTTAATGAAAACATTTCAAAAACCTTTAAAGTCTGTTATTACACTGAATTATTATGTATATGTATAGAACGAAGGTTAATCCGAATGGATACTATTGTTCGCTGAACCTATGTTTTTTCTTTGCCGGTCTTGGAACAGCACCCGATGTATTAATTGTAGGCTGTGTAGAAGGTCCGTCATATCCCGAGTAGCCCTGTACAGTCCTTGGTATTTTTCCACCGTATTCCCTCCATCTGTTCATAATTCTTTCAACATAGTCATGCGTTTCTGTTCCCCGCATATATCCATATTTTACGACAGGGTCATTATAATACTGTGGTTGCGCAAGTTTAAGTATATACGCTGAGACGTGAGCCCACAGATTAGGATTTTGGTTATTTTTCCTTGCTAACGCCATAGCATCTCTGACATGATACTTTCCCCCGTTATATGATGCTAAAGCGAAGCAGATTCTATCATATTGCGAATCGATATCATCAAACTCCTTCATAAGTTGCGCCATATATCTCGCAGCTGCAGAAACATTTCTCTCAGGATTATAGATATCATTTTTCTCAAGTCCAAGTAGTGCTCCCGTAGAAGGCATTATCTGCATCAGTCCGCATGCTCCAGCCCAAGAGCGAGCCTTAGGGTCAAAGCAAGACTCTTGATAGCATTGTGCTGCCATGAGTTTCCAATCCAATCGAGGAATAGAAGAATATTTTTTGAAAAGATGGTCCCACCTGGAAATAAGTCCTTTCTCACGATTTATGATTGGGGCATATACTTTTCTTGTGACGCCACCATTTGCGAGCAAGTTTTGTTGGTATTTTTTTATTTCTTGCAGCATATTTGGTTTATACCATGCCTTTATCTCGTTTTGAAGCGAGACATTTTCTTTATTAACAGCCCATTTCGGTCCACACTCAAACAAGTCTTTATCATTTACCGGACAAGCGATAATGTCTCCCTCGTTATTCAGAAGTTTCTTCTTCATTTCAAGAGTATCCTTACACAAATCCACGCGTAGTTTTACCCCTATACGTTGTGCAAGTTTTTCACAGAGCAAGAAATGCAATCCCATCCCCTGTCCATGATAATCATAATAAGTCTCCGGTCCAGAGATTGTCAGCATAATCATCTCCCCCTGCGACTGTAAATCTCCAACAGAAAGAGTCTCTGTATCTGCCGAGTCTGTGTATTCCTCCCCAACGACAGTCCCCCAGGGAGTATATTCTTTCTGCTCCTTATCTCCAAAACATGCTGTCATCAAGCATATTAGAAGAGTGAAGAAGGTGTTTTTTGCAATGTTTAGAATTCGAACCATTTTCCTTTCGAACGATATTTTTTCTTCTTACCAATATTGAATCCGACATATAAGTTCAGATTTCCGAATATGTTATTAACCATTAAGTGCTCTTTAGAATAGTTATAAGAATGTATTTGTGCCACGGCTCCAGCAAATAGTCGTGTATTGTTCCATACTATCCCTATTCTGCCGACTCCATCAAAAATCATATTTGAGAATTTGAAATCATCGAAGAAGTTATTGTTTATTTTATTCTCACCTCTGGATTTGTTATAGCTTAAAGCCAATGTTGCAGAAGTTCCCAACAACCAATTCTTAGCAAAGACCCAATTATAAGAATATCCCCCATAAAGAGAAAAAGACTCATAATCCAGATTATCGAAATACTCATCCCTTCCAAGTATTCCAGAAGAATTAGCAGAACTCTCAGCGTTCCCCACTGCTTCTTTCGGAATAAATTCCCTCAATTTCTCCCAGTCCATAGAAATATCGTACTTTCCATACCCGAATCCTGCGAGAGGTGAGCCAGAAGAACGTTTCTGACATGTACTTTGGTTGTAAGCAGCAGGATAGCTATGCCTTCTATGATTGAATATATAATATGTATTGAATCCCCAATACTTCACATGGAAACCGTCAAAGATATTCTCGTATACATCGTGAGGCAAGTATAATTCTTTGTTGTTTTCAAATAATTCCCGTATTTTAAATTTTTTATTGTCCCTATAATAAAAATCCACTCCAAAGAGTGCTGTATATAAACTGAGGTTAAATGATTTTTTTGTATTACCGATGTAGAGGTTATTCAACTGGAGTGTATATCCGAGGAAGATGAGTGAATACCCCACATAAGGTCCCATTCTTGTATTTACATCTGGCGAAAGGTCCACGTAGTTTCCTTTTCCCGATTTCAGTCTGAATTGTTCAAAACTGTTAGTAATCTGCCACATGGCTTGGAACTTATAATGTTGTGGTTCGATATACAAAGTATCAAAGGTATTAAACTCCCCTATGAATCTTTTTATTCCCTTCATGACTAAAGAGAAGAACGATTTCTTCGTTTTCTCCGAATCAACAGAGTTTGCAGATTCTTTTTTCAGAGAATCACTTAGAGTTTCAGTTGCAACATCCTTTTCGTTGATTAAATTGCGAGAAGAATCTATCGTATCTCGAAGCACACATTTCGAGATATTCTCATCCTGAAAATTCGAGAAGACAGTAGAATCAGCTAAAAAGTTCCGTTTTTCGACACCCTCATGCCAAGAAAGAAAATGACAGTTGCTACTCACGCCGAAAGCATTTGTAATGCTCCAGCATAAGCAACAAATGGCAATAATATGTCTTAGACTTCTTGGCATTAATATCATCAAATTTTTTTCAATATACGGTCCATGACCCAATTGACAGGTGTAGCAGAGAAGCTTGTTGCAGAGCAGTCTCCTTTTCCTTGTAGAGTTTTAACAACAGCCTCTATCATTGGCAACTGAACATAACTCTTTGGTGCGAGATCAAACTCACTGTCCCCTTCAGAAGTATGGAGATGAATTGGCAAATAACTGAACACGGAGAAACATACCGTTCCGAGTGTACCCAAAATTTCTATTCTGTCCTCCATGTGAGACTCATGCCCCACGAAACACCACGAACCACTTCCTGGCAGTCCGTTTTCAAACTGGAAGCACGCACTAATCGTATCTTCTGCCCTATAGAGATGCCCCCGGTTAGCAGAATATCCCCGGGCATGTGTTATCACTCCGAACAGTTCTTGTATGAGATCAAACTGATGTGCAGCCATATCGTAGAAATAGCCACCTCCAGCAATCTCTGGAATCACCCTCCATGGCAGAGTCTCCTCATTCAAGTCTTCCTTTCTCGGTGGGCATGAATACCTTATCTGTACGTTCTGCACCTCCCCGATTGCTCCACTGTCCAACAATTCCTTCACCTTCAGGAAGTAAGGCATGTACCTTCTGTAGTAAGCCACGAAGCAAGGCACCCCCGTTTCCCTTGACACTCTGTTTATTCTCGCACAATCGTCATAACTTGCAGCAAGCGGTTTCTCTATATAAACAGGCTTACCTGCGTTCATTGCCATTATGGCATAAGTAGGATGACTGGACGGAGGAGTAGCGATATACACCGCATTCACGTTAGGGTCGTTAATGAGTTGTGAAGCGTCTGTATACCATTTTTTTATGCCATGCTCCTCAGCATATTTTTTTGCCCTTTCCTTTGTTCTCGACATAACTGCCACAACCTCAGAGCCCTCCACCATACTGAAAGCAGGTCCGCTTTTCTTCTCCACGACCTCGCCACATCCGATAAATCCCCACTTTATATTTTTCATAAGCCTTTTTATTTAGAAACAAACAAAAACAGTAGATAACTCCTTAATCAGCAAATTTGCGACACAGTTCATCAAGTCTTTCAATACCTTTCTGAGTGCATATTCCACGCATTCCCAACATCAGTGTTGTATATTGAAGCTCGGCAAGAGAGTATTTTTTATATAATGCCTTCTGTAAGATAGCGTCAAAGAAAGAGTTTATTATCTCGTAGACAAGTTCAACATTGAGATGTTTTAGGAAATAGCCCTCTTCCTGTCCTTTTTTCATGAATTCGTGCACTCTGTCTCTATTTTCTTTCCTATGATTTTTAATGAACTCTAAGACACGCGGATAGTTCTCTAATTCTTCTAGAATCAACGGATTATTTGTCTTAGCCTCATTAATGTGCATATTGAAAAGTTCAATGATAACATCCATCAAGTCGTGGTTGTTTCTCATTGAGTTTTCATACGTCTCACTATCATGTTGAAAATTCATCTTTATCGCCTCCATGATGATCTCCTCTTTATTAGGAAAGATCTCATAGAGTGTTCTTTTCGAGATGCATAACTTTTGAGCAACCACATCCATCTTTACGGCTTTGAATCCATATTGTTTGAACATTTCGCCAGCCGTCTCAACGATTTTCACCTTGAGACTTTTTCTATATTCAACCGAAGAAACTTTCTTTGCCATAATGAACTGTTTTCAAAAAAATTAAAAATCTTTTTTTAACGAAACCGGAGTTCTTGGAGTTGCTATTTCCACGTCAGCATTGATCTTTCTCTCCGGTCGAAGCCCTTGTTCTGAGATTCTCTTTTCCAGCGAGTCAGTGTTGTTTACCTTTGCAGAATCGCTCCTTGCCGGAGGAAAAGAGTTGTTTCCAGTTTTTCTTGTAATCTTCTGTTCGTGAAGCAGTTTCAGATGTGAGATGGCTACTATCTGCTTTTTCTGACTGTTGTTCGAATTAGATGAATTATTAGTTCTTGCATACATCACTGGATGGTGTACAACAAATAGTCCATATACTTCTTTTATTCCCAGAGCCAAGTCGTCTGTGATGTCAGTCGTGTATATTCCTGTTTGCGAAGCAACCGTATACCTTGTCACGACAGAATCGTTCTTCAGTTTCAGTGCGATGAGAATTGTTGCCCTTCTCTCCATGTCAGAAACGAGGAAATGTGCCATACATCTCAATGTCACTTTCTCACCGTCTTTAAGAATCGAGTCTGTCTTTATCTTCCATTGATATGAAGAGTGTATTTCGTCTGTTGTCAGAATAATATTCCTATCTGCCATCCAAATATCAGTAGAGTCAGAGACCTCCGAAATGCCAGCTCCCATAGCAGTTGCTTCGAGTTCGAGGCGTTCAGAAAGTCGTTCGTATATTCTCTCCAACTGGTCAGCATTACGTGTATAATACACGAGTGATGAATCCCACTGTTGTTTAGTCACGTCGTGCTGTTTCAGAATATGTTGTGTTAATGCATACTGACATGCAGCATTATACCTCCTTTCAATATCATCCTCAAAGAGGAAGTGACTCTTATGTATATCATAAAGAATATCCTCCATATCGTCATTATCCAGCACGTACTTCCCTCTGGAATCACATGCCGTAATAAGACTCAGTATTACGAAGAACAGAAGAGAATTTCTAAACTTTGTCATCTGTATCAGAATTATTTTTTCTCATCATAACACGCGTCTCGCAACGTTTTTTTATCTATCAGAACCGCCAGTTACTGCACTGCCTTTCGAACCGTTATCAGAAGAGCCATCCTCCTCAGACGGTTGTTTTTTCTTCACGTCCTCAAGAGCTTCGCATTTCTCCGCATCTTCCTTAACCGTCATCAGTCCAGCCAGTTCCTTTTTACAGAAAATAAAAGCAGCGATCACCGAGCAACTAACAGCGGCATCAGCAAAATTGAATATTGGCGAGAAGAAAATGAACTGCTGCCCTCCATATATCGGTACCCACGCTGGATATTCCGTGACGATGAGCGGGAAGTAGAACATATCCACCACCTTTCCATTCAAGAGTGTTGAATACCCCTCTCCGAACGGCACGCAATAAGACACGTACTCAGGAGAAGATTGTGTAAAGCACAATCCATAGAAGATGCAATCAATGAGATTTCCCGTTGCTCCAGCCCATAACATGGCAAGCAGCACGACAGAAATCCATCTTGCGCCCATCTTTATATGCTTGTACATCACCACTGCAATAGCAATTATTGCCACCAATCTGAAGAGACTAAGGATGGTTTTGTTAATAAACGACAATCCAAACGCCATTCCATTGTTCTCAATGAAATAGATGTAGAACCATGAAGTTATTTCATGCTTCTCAAATAGCGTCATAGAGGTTTTCACCTCAATCTTTATCCATTGGTCGATAATGATAATCAGAGCCATAATGATTATGGCAGTGATTGCCTGATTTCTTTTTGTTTTTCTTTCTGTTACCACAAGTATTTGTATTATATCCAGTGAAGAATCTCCAAAGCGCCAATAGGCATGCTATTTGTCCCCTGACTTGCGGGCGTTCTTTGATTCAACACTAAGTGTTGCATGAGGCACAATGCGTAGACGCTCCTTTGGAATCAACTGCCCTGTGATTCTATCTATACCATACGTCTTATTCTGAATACGTATTAGAGCCCCTTTAAGTCCCTGAATGAATTTCTGCTGACGTTGAGCAAACTGAATGAGTTCCTCCTTAGATTGTGTTGCCAAGCCTTCCTCAAGCACTTTATATGTAGGTGCGGTATCGCTGTCGTCGTTCTGATTGCTCTTCTGTAACTGAGTCATCATGGAATTATACACCTCTGTTGCACTCTTGAGTTTTTCTTCTATAATGAGGCGGAATTCCTCCAACTCCTCATCACTGTAGCGTTTTTTTTCCATAGTTTAAGATATACAGTTTTTTTGTTCTGGTAATTGTTTTTCTTTTCTATGACAACACCAACCATCCGACACACATATATAATATAATGTGGCGAATGATTGGTTTTTATATCGTTCTTATGCCTTGGTGAGCTTTACGAAAGCCTTGAAGTCAGTGAAATCCTGTTCAGAGCCTTCAGAAGCATCTCCGAGAGAGATGGAGTTAGCAAGAACCTGGGCAGCGATATGTTCTTTAAAGGTATCAAGAACCTCTCTGAGTTCATCTTTCTCTTCAAGAACAACATCAATACGGTCAGTGATTTCAAATCCACTGTCCTTTCTTAACGCCTGGATCCTTTTAATGATGAGACGTGAGAGTCCTTCCGCCTTCAGTTCCGGCGTAATTTCTATGTCGAGAGCAACAGTGAACTTGCCTTCCTGAGCAATAGTCCATCCTGGAATATCTTCTGAGATAATCTCCACGTCCTCGAGTTCTATGCACACCTCTTGACCTTCAACAGTGACATTGAGCTTCTCGTTCTTTTCAAGTTCTGCAATCTGTTCCTGAGAGAGAGCAGAAACGACAGCGTTTACGCTCTTCATGATCTTTCCGAACTTCTTACCCATAGTGCGGAAGTTGCACTTCACCTTTTTCACAAGAATTCCAGCACCACTGTCAATGAACGTCAACTCCTTGACATTCGTCTCAGCAAGAATCACATACGCCATACGTTCTATAGCATCCCTCATACCCTTGTCTGTGGCAGGGATAGAGATTGTCTGGAGAGCCTGTATAACAGGAATCTTCACCTTCTTTCTCAGCGAGAGCACCATAGATGTAACCTGCATAGCCACCTGCATTGCATTTTCCAGTTCTCCGTCAATATACTCCTCGTGAACCACTGGATATTTTGCAAGATGCACGCTTTCAGAGTTATCCTTTCCCGTTGCTTCATTAAGGTCAAGGAATAGTCTGTCTGCATAGAACGGTGCTATCGGAGCCACGAGTCTGCTGAGTGTGTCGAGACAAATATACAGCGTCTGGTATGCAGAGAGTTTGTCTTTTGTCATTCCTCCTCCCCAGAAACGTTTTTTGTTGAGTCGTATATACCAGTTTGAAAGTTTATCAATGACAAAGTTCTGAATCAGTCGTCCGGCAGGAGTAGGATCGTAATCACTCATTGCCTCATCAACACCTTTTATGAGAGTGTTCAGTTCAGAAATCAGCCAACGGTCAAAGTCTGGTCTTTCGCTATACGGCACGTCTTCTTCCTCGTAAGAGAAGCCGTCTACGTTGGCATAAAGAGTGAAGAACGAGTAAGCCTGATATAGTTTTATGAAGAACGATGAAGTAACCTCCTTCACTCCGTCCTCGTCAAAGGATAGGTTATCCCAAGGCGAAGAGTTAGTAATCATATACCAACGAACAGCGTCAGTACCAAATTTCTCTGTACAATCAAATGGGTTTATTACATTTCCGAGACGCTTTGACATCTTCACGCCATTCTTGTCGAGCACGAGACCATTTGAGATTACATTCTTGTAAGCAACAGAATCAAACACCATTGTTGCGATAGCATGGAGTGTAAAGAACCATCCACGTGTTTGGTCAACACCCTCAGCGATGAAGTCAGCAGGATATGCTTTTCCTTCATCGATAAGTTCCTTGTTCTCAAAAGGATAGTGAATCTGTGCGTAAGGCATTGCACCTGAGTCGAACCATACATCAATAAGGTCCAGCTCACGTGTCATCACGTTTCCAGTCTCACTAACAAGCTTGATATCATCCACATAAGGACGGTGAATATCAATGCGGTCGTAGTTCTCCTGACTCATATCCCCAGGAACGAATCCCTTTTCCTTTAGAGGATTTGCAGTCATCACCCCAGCAGCGACAGCTTTTTCTATCTCGTTGTAAAGTTCCTCAAGCGAGCCGATGCAGATTTCCTCTTTAGTATCACGGTTTCTCCAGATAGGCAGTGGAGTTCCCCAGTAGCGTGAACGCGACAGATTCCAGTCGTTGAGGTTCTCGAGCCATTTTCCAAATCTTCCCGTTCCTGTTGACTCTGGTTTCCAATTAATTGTTTTATTCAGTTCAGACATACGTTCCTTACAAGCTGTAGAACGTATGAACCAAGAGTCGAGCGGATAATACAATACCGGTTTGTCTGTACGCCAACAATGCGGATAGTTGTGTACATGCTTCTCAATCTTGAAAGCTGTGCCCTCTTCCTTCATCTCCAGACAGAGAACAACATTTAGGTCCATATCCTTTGCAGCTGCCTTCTCGTCGTATTTTCCGTCGATATTGTATTTGGGGTCATAAGCATTCTTGACATAGTCACCGCTGTGCTTCCAGTAAGACTCGTTGACACATGCCTCAACAAATTCCGGAGCAATATCGTCTTTTACAAAATACTTTCCCTGGAAGTCAACCATAGGTCGAGTATCACCAGCCTTGTCGAGAATGAAGAGTGAAGGGATTCCAGCGTCTTTTGCCACCTTTGCATCATCGGCACCGAAGGTAGGTGCGATGTGAACAACGCCCGTACCATCTTCCGTAGTGACATAGTCTCCAGGTATGATTCTGAACGCATCACTCTCCTTAACAACTATCTTATCGTTCTCCAAAGCACATGGCTTCACCCATGGCATAAGTTGTTTGTAATGCAAGCCAACAAGGTCTGTACCTTTTCCTCTCCAGAGAATTTCGATAGGACGCTCATTGCCTTCCTCATCTTTTTCTGGCTGGAAGTAGGCAGACATTCTCGGTTCAGCAACAATATAAGTTGCCTCTTCTCCAGAATACGGGTTCTTGCCTTTGAGAGCAACATAGTCAATCTTCGGACCAACACAAAGAGCAGTATTTGAAGGTAGAGTCCAAGGTGTTGTTGTCCATGCAAGAACATACACCTTCCCAGCCTCCTCACCAAGAATCTTCTCTGCATCGAGAAGCGTGAACTGCGCTGTAACAGTGGTGTCTTTCACATCACGGTAACATCCAGGTTGGTTGAGCTCATGACTAGAAAGTCCTGTTCCCGCAGCTGGCGAATATGGCTGTATTGTATATCCTTTGTAAAGTAGGTTCTTTTTATACAGTTGCTTGAGCAGATACCATAGAGTCTCAATATACTTATTGTCGTAAGTGATGTAAGGATGTTCAAGGTCTACCCAGTATCCAATCTTGTCTGTCAACTGAGTCCACTCATCGGTATACATCATCACATTTTTCCTGCAAGCAGCGTTGTAGTCGTCTACACTAATCTTCTTTCCGATATCCTCTTTCGTGATTCCAAGGTTCTTCTCTACAGAAAGTTCTACAGGCAGTCCATGGGTGTCCCATCCAGCTTTACGCTTTACTCGGAATCCCTTCATTGTCTTATACCTTAGGAAGGTATCCTTTATGGTACGCCCCATGACATGATGAATTCCCGGATGACCATTTGCCGATGGCGGTCCCTCAAAGAAAATAAATTCCGGGTATCCGTCTCTTTCGTCAACCGATTTGTGGAAGATGTCTTTTTCCTTCCAATCTTTCAAGACCTCCTTGTTTACATCAGTAAGATTTAGAGCCTTATGCTCTGCGAATATCTTTTTCATTATTGTTGTATATATTATTTTTTCTGTTTCTAAGAGTGCAGACGTAGCAGATGAGTTTCTATTTTTCTCTTTACCCACTACTTTTAAGGTCGCAAAATTAATCAATAATTCCGAGATATGCAAGATATTACACATTTTTTTATATTAAAGGAAACAAAATACGCTAAAAGTTTGGTTAGTTCAGATAAAAAGCGTAATTTTGTAGTTCAAAACATTATACATAAGACAAATATGCCAAAAATTTCTATTCGAGGCCACGAGATGCCAGAATCGCCAATTCGAAAGCTGGCTCCTCTGGCAGCCGCAGCCAAGAAGCGCGGTACAAAAGTCTACCACCTCAATATTGGCCAGCCAGATCTTCCTACTCCGAAAGAAGGTCTTGACGCTTTGAAGAATATCAATCGCACGATATTAGAGTACTCACCTTCTCAGGGATATCTCTCATATCGCGAGCGTCTCGTTGATTATTACAAGAAATACAACATCAACGTAACAGCCGATGATATTATCATTACTTCTGGCGGTTCCGAGGCTGTATTGTTCTCATTCCTTGCCTGTCTGAATCCAGGCGATGAGATTATTGTTCCGGAACCTGCTTACGCAAACTATATGGCATTCGCCATTTCTGCAGGAGCAAGGATACGGACTATAGCCACAACGATAGAAGAAGGATTCTCCCTTCCGAAGGTAGAGAAGTTCGAAGAGCTTATTAACGACCGTACTCGTGCCATCATGATTTGTAACCCGAACAACCCAACAGGATATCTCTATACCCGCCGTGAGATGAATCAGATTCGAGACCTTGTAAAGAAGTACGACCTCTACCTCTTCTCTGACGAGGTGTATCGCGAGTATATCTATACAGGTTCTCCTTACATCTCCGCCTGCCATTTGGAGGGCATCGAGCAGAACGTGGTGCTCATAGACTCTGTGTCGAAGCGTTACTCAGAATGCGGAATACGTATTGGTGCTCTCATAACAAAGAACGAAGAAGTGCGTGCAGCAGTAATGAAATTCTGTCAGGCTCGCCTCTCTCCGCCTCTTATCGGACAGATTGTAGCAGAGGCTTCCTTAGATGCCACAGAGGAATATCAGCGTGATGTCTACGACGAATACGTAGAGCGTAGAAAATGCCTTATAGACGGTCTTAATCGTATTCCTGGCGTTTACTCTCCAATTCCTATGGGTGCGTTCTACACCGTTGCCAAGCTTCCTGTAGACGATGCTGAGAAGTTCTGCCGTTGGTGTCTTGAATCTTTTGAGTATGAGGGTGAAACCGTCATGATGGCTCCTGCCGCTGGTTTCTATACCACTCCAGGTGCAGGCATCGATCAGGTTCGTATTGCCTACGTTTTGAAGAAACCAGACCTTGAGCGTGCACTCCTTCTTCTCCGGAAAGCCCTTGAGGAATATCCAGGTACCGTAATGAACGATTTCAATGCCTGATCTTTCACACGTAATTTTTATTTGAGAAACATAATATTTTAATAAGCCAGAAGCAGGATGTGCCCCTTCTTCTGGCTTCATAATGCACACCTACTTATGAATGAAATTATCACTTGGGTACTCGAGAATCTGAACTATTGGGTAGTAACAGTCTTTATGGCGATTGAAAGTTCCTTCATTCCCTTCCCCTCGGAAGTGGTTGTGCCTCCAGCCGCATGGCTTGCCATGACGGGAGAGAAGATGAACATCGTCATGGTGGTTGTGTTTGCCACCATCGGAGCCGACCTTGGAGCTCTTGTGAACTATTACATTGCCAAGATATTTGGAAGACCAGTTATATACAAGTTCGCAGACTCTCGCTTCGGACATATGTGTCTGATAAATAAAGAGAAGATAATGTATGCAGAAGAATACTTCAGAGAGCATGGAGCACTTTCCACATTCTTTGGCAGACTTGTTCCAGCCGTTCGCCAATTGATTTCCATTCCTGCCGGTCTGTCAGGTATGAAGCTTTCCACATTCCTTCTCTACACAACTCTCGGTGCAGGAGCTTGGAACACGGTTCTTGCCATCATCGGATATGCCATCTACAAAGCATTCCCTACGGTAAAGACTCCAGAAGATGTCTCTGAATTAGCATCAAAATATAGTCATGAAATTGGCTATGCAATACTCGCTATCGTTGCAATCCTTGCCGCTTGGATGATTATCAAAAAGGTGAGTAAAAAGCATTAAGTGGGGAAGTATCAGAAAAAGCATTAAGTGGGGAAGTATCTGAACCCACCTTAATGCTAATATCCTCTTCTCTCTACCGACATCTGCACACTGAAAGAAGGAGAGAAATTATATTTCACAGCCGCACCAATACGGTCACAAAGATCGTGTATGTCCATAAGCATTATTGGAGCATTCTTCACCACTGCCTTCTGAGCATACAGATATCCCTCCCAGCGCTCATTGAAACGGTAAGCGAGAGTGGCATTGATACCGGCATCCTGAAAAGAGGAATGCGCCCAATACATATTATTATAATAGCCACCCACAGCAAGACACATCTTCTGAGAAAGTGGCGCGACATACATCATGGAGATATTTTGGGCAAACCCCACCCCACCGTAAGCATGCTTTCCAATCTGAGAGAACATAGAAACATCAAGGCTCACATTGAGGCCTTTATGTAGTTGCCATCCATAAAGGTGTCCATAACCGTAAGGAAGAAACATTCCTCCGTAATGTGTACCTCCGAGAATCATCGGGGAAAAAGATAAGCTGTCAGCAAGAATCGGCATTGGGCAACCTTCTTTCAGGAGTATGGGCTGGCAACTGCTCCTTTCCACCTTATCGTTCGCAGTCAACTCACTACACTGCCCTTTCTGAAGAGAAGGCAGATGCTCACTTGTATGAATTGCTTTCTGTTTTTCAATAGAAGGCAGTTCTTTTTCTATTGTAAAGGTTGTTACCGAATCGCATGAAATAGAGTCAAGCGATAGCACACATGTCCCAAACATTTCTGAGCCATGTGAAACAATAGTAAAAAGGAAACCTATGAATGTAGAAAAGAGTCGAATTTTTGTCATAACGGTTGCAAAATTAGCAATTTTCTTGTACAAAATACATCTTTTCCCTTTTATTTAACGAAAATTGTCGATAATCAATACTTTTATACCGATTATTTGAATTTTCTGCACAAAAAACACAAAAAAACAGTGATTTACTTGTTTTATAATAAGAAAATGAGTACCTTTGCAGTGAAGAGAAATGTTAATTTGTAAACATCCAAAAAAACCTACCTTATGATTACAAGACGTGAAGAACTTTGGCTAAGAAAATACAATGAGATGAGGGAGTATATCCTTCGCGTTCATCATCTGCCAGATAAGAAGAAAAAAGAGAACAGTGTTCTCGTTAATTGGTGGAAGTACAATAAGAAACGCTTCAAGCAAGGACTGCTAAGCGAAGAAAAGGCAAAACTGCTCAAAGAGCTCAGTGATATGCGGCTTCCTGGACAGACCTATTTCACAGGGAAACGTCCAAGAAAGGTCCCAGAGAACACTTCCACTGATCCTCAAGCATCAGAAGAAACGGGTGAACTGGTAACACAAGAAGAACTATCAAAGGCACTTAAAGCTACTTTAAAAGCAAAGGCTGCAAAGGCTAAAGCAAAGGCTGCAAAGGCTAAAACAACTGCAAAAAGAACAACTGCAAAAAGAACAACTGCAAAAAGAACAACTGCA
>SAMEA3663036__coassemble_652_pt1 | contig 15098 bp, 15 predicted proteins | sample SAMEA3663036__metabat2_high_PE_014 | metagenome-assembled genome bin SAMEA3663036 (sample SAMEA3663036) | pig gut metagenome | biome: pig gut; feature: pig-associated habitat; material: faeces | place: France | collected 2012
TTTTGAGCATAATATTAATCAATTATTTAGGCGATTTTCAATTCCGCCAACAGGTATATTTAATTTCTAATTTATTTTATTGAATATCTGTTTATTATGTTAGTACATATACAATTAAACAATACTTTTATTACTTCAAATTTCACAATCATAAACATTGATTTTTAAGAAAAACAGACATGCTTCCCAATATTAAAGTTTGTTGTTTACACATACCACAAAATTTAAAAATTGCATATACAACAAATTTTACATTTCATAACGTTTTACCTCTTGTGTTCATATTTTCTCTTTTTGGCCGTAATTTTCACATTTATTTAACAATTTATAATTATGAAGAAAACCAAGAAAAATGTTTATCATGGTGATATTCATGAAATTTTTACTTGATTTTCTTTGATATTAAAAATATTTTTAATAACTTTGTAAACGTTTTTTACCAAACAACAAAACATAACTTGGAATCAAAAACCACGAGATTTTGGAATAGTATTCCCCGATGTAACTGTAAGTTTATGTCACTCAACTACTTACCGTAGTCTGAGAAACCCGAGGAACACCCTACTCCTTTCTCCCCCACCATTTTTTACCTTCCAACAACAGTGAAAGAAACAGTCATCAAAGAAGAGAATCAGAATGCCGTGAGATGGCACGTGCTCTACGGTCGCTATGCCACGGTGAAACTTGTTGCTGAGCTGGAAAAGGCTAAGCAGGTGCTTCCGATACACGACTTCTTTGTGCCTACGGAATATGTGAAAGGAAAAGAGCGGCTCGTTCCTGGAAGCTATATCTTCATTAAGGCGGAGAAAGAGACAATCGGCACTTTAAAGTCAAGCCCCTTGCTAACAACAGAGATACGGTTCATTAGCGCCTCTGCTCAACGGCAGACCGTCATAAACGACTCTGAGGTAGAGAACTTTCGCAAGGTGCTGGAAATTCTGAATCGAGAGGCAACCTTCACTCCTGTATCTCCTGAGGTAAAGGAGGGAGATGCAGTGAGAATTATTCGCGGTCCGTTCACAGGTATTGAGGGCACGCTCATATCAAAGAAGGGCAATCGCTCCTGCACCGTCCTTGTAACCCTCTCCGACCTCCTCGCCACCCCTATCCTCTCCCTCACCCTCGACGATCTTCAATACATTGAGTTGTCAAACGCATCACGTAACCGTAAGCGAATCAGTGAGTTCCTCACCATATCAGAAGACGCTCTCCTTCATCGCAGCACCCTCTCCCCAGAGTCTCTCGTCCGCCTTCAACACCTTGTAACTCAATATTCTAACACTACCCTCACTGGCAAACTTCGCATCCTCCATGCCACCGCCATGTGCAACGCCCTCCGCGCCCTCGGTCGGGAAGACACGAATGAATATATAAAATACAATGATGTGAAGAAGGGAAAATGTTAAGGATGGAAGGTAAAAGGAGGAAGGGACCAACTGTTAAAGGAGGATAGTAAAAGTATCAATCTTAAAAATTTCACCTAAATAACAAACGTTATGAATACGATTACAGCTATTATTCCTGTCCGTGCAGGAAGTACGAGACTAAAAAACAAAAACATCGCACCTTTTGCTGGCACAAACCTTCTTATAAACAAAATCAACCAGTTAAAGCAAGTTCCAGAGGTAACGAGAATTATTGTCTCTTCAGACTCTGACCTTATGCTTGAAATGGCAAAAGCAGCTGGTGCCGACACCCACAAGCGAGCTCCTGAGTATTGCGACGAGAAGACGAAGACATTCGGTGAAGTTGTTAGACATATTGCAGAAAGTGTTGATGGCGACGATATCCTTTGGGCAACTTGCACCTCTCCTCTCGTTTTCCCAAAAGATTATCGTGCTGCAATAAACGCATATTATCCCGCTTTGGAGCAAGGCTATGACTCACTGATGAGTGTAGAAAGTTTCAAACGTTATATTTGGACAGAAGAAGGACCGCTCAATTACGAACTTGGTCTCAAGCATGTGCCAAGTCAGAAGCTTCCAACAATGTATTTCGTTACTGACGGCATTCTGATTGCTCCGAGAAAGAAAATGATAGAATGGTCGTATTTCCACGGAAGGAATCCTTTCAAATTTATAGTTGACAAAAGAACAGGATGCGACATTGACGATGGTCTTGACCTTGCCTGCGCTCGTGCTTGGCTCGATATGGACGAGAGCGTTAGTCAGATTGACCCTTATATAAGCAATTTCAATGCAAAGTAAGCAAGTTTTTTAGAAAACAATCTTCATAGATGAACAACTCTACTGTTCTGAAAGAAACGAAATACACATTTCTTTTGCCTGCATATAAAAAACGCTTCTTCTCACAGGCATTGGAGAGTATTAAGAACCAGACATTTAGAGATTTTCAAGTCATAGTCTCTGACGATCACTCACCAGAAGACCTATTTTCGGTTTTCTCTGAAGTGTGTGGCAACGACAACCGTTTCTCTTTTCGCCGTAACGAAAAGAACATGGGTGCAAAAAGTTTGGTTTCTCACTGGAATATGCTCGTAGAACTCTGCAATACAGAATTCTTCATCATGGCAGGAGACGACGATATCTATTCGCCTACTTTTCTTGAGGAAATAGACTCCTTGACATGCACACACGAGAATGTAGACATTATACGTGGCAAAGCACAGAGGATAAACAGTTTTGGAGAAGTAATGGCAAAAGATGGCCCTGCTTTAGAATGTGAAAACCAGATAGATGCTCTCTATGGCTTCTTTAACCTTAGAAGAATTCATTGCATAGGTAATTTCGCTTTTCGGACAGCGGTTTTCATAGAAAAGGGATTGTTCGATGATTTCCCAATGGCATGGGGAAGCGATGATACTGCTTACATGAAAATGACACAAAACGGTATCTGCGAGACACAAAATATTGTATTCTCTTTTCGACTATCAGACATAAATATCTCAGGTACAGCAGAGGGAAGAAAAATTGCACTTCGCTCTGAAGCAAGAATGCAGAACCTTCTGTTTTTTGAACAGTTTAAGAACAGTGTAAAGATAGAAGACTGCCTATTGTCAAAGACACGATTTGAAGAGTTCTGCAGTTTCTTTACTGAGTCATGGATTCGTCAAATACGTGAAGGACTTGAATATTCCAACTGGCAGCAGTTCAAAAAAATGCACACATTTTTGAGAAGTAGGAATGCTATCAGCAGCAAGTTTGACACCATGCATCTTCTCTACACTTGGTTTAGGGCAAGAAATGCCAGAATAGCGACCAAAATGTGAACTGAAGGAAAAGTCAGAATTTCTAACTAAAAGAAAACTACAGAAAGAGTCAGAATAGAGAATAGACATACAAATTTCTTTAGAAGTAGAAAAAAACTGATGGAAGAAAACCTCCGAGACAAGACAATTCACGGTATATTCTGGTCTTTTTTTCAAAAGATCAGTTCACAAGCCATAAGTTTTGCCATAACCGTTATTCTTGCACGCATTCTCACTCCAGACGACTACGGAATCGTTGCATTGGCGGGAATGCTCCTCATTCTTATGGGAATATTCTCAGATGGTGGTTTAGGTCAGGCTCTTATTCAGAAGAAAGACGCTGACGAGAAGGACTACAACACGATGTTTGTGACACAGTTAATCTTCGCCTGCATTCTCTATGGCATTGTTTTCTTCATAGCCCCTTGGTTCAGTATGCTCTTCAGCACTGACAACGAACAATTGCTGACAGACATCATTCGAGTGATGGCGCTTACCATGCCATTGGGAGCTCTTGCTGGAGTACAGAACTCTGTTGTCACTCGCAGAATGATGTTCAAATGGTATTTCTACAGCAATATCATCAGCCTTGCAGTTTCTGCCTCAACTGGCATTTACATGGCATACAATGGTTATGGGGCATGGGCACTTGTCGGACAACAGATTTTGGGCATTATCACCAGCACTTTAGTTATCTTTTTCCTCCTCGACTGGCATCCCAAATTCCAGTTCAGTTATCATAGATTCAAGCCTTTGTTTTCTACAGGATTGAAGTATATGGGCACAAATTTCATCAGCACTTTAACTGCACAAGTGAAAGGCTATGCCTTAGGAATGAAATATTCCAGTTCTGATCTTGCCTATTACAACAGAGGCGAAGGACTGCCAAACCTTGTCTGTAATAATATTGATAACACCATTCAAACAGTGCTATTCCCTGCCTTAGTGAATATTCAAGACGATGCAGAAGCAATGAAGCAAGCATTAAGAAAAGCCATACAGACAAGCACATATATTATGTTTCCAATGCTCTTTGGACTGGCTGCTATTGCTGACAAGATTGTGGTAGTGCTCTATACAGAGAGATGGTTGTCTTGCATTCCTTTCATGCAAATAACCTGCTTCTGTTTCGCTATCGGAATAATGTGTAACGTTAATCTTCAAGCGCTGAAGGCAAGGGGATTAATCGGACTAATATTAAAATTAGAATTCATAAAAAAACCGATTCTTTTTGCAGTAATCATAGGCACAATGTTCATTAGTCCGATTGCCATTGCATGGGGAATTCTTTTATTTAATATCCTTGTATATTTCATCAATTCATATCCAAACAAGAAGAATATTGCCTATTCGTATAAAGACCAAATTTTTGACATATTACCAAACACCTTGCAGGCTTTGTTTATGACAGCTGTGGTTTATATTGTTGGAAGGATAGAAATGAATATTGTTGTTTCGTTAGGGATACAGATTTTTACTGGCATTTCGGTTTACATTGTAACATCGTTTATGTTCAAGAACAAGACTCTGTTCTATATCATTGATTACATTAAGGAAAAGACTGAAAAAAAATGAAATACGTTTTTATAGGCGATGCCACATACGCCCTTATGCTGTATATCCTGTATGCAACCGATGAGATGTTGCAAAACACCACGTTTTTTGTAGGGAACAACTGTGGAGCATGTAACCTTGAGAAAAAGATTCTCATGAGCCCAATTAGTCCTTATACGAATAAAGAACTGGTAAGATACAGAATAAAATGCTTGAAGTATAGAAAGCAGCTCAAGGAGGCCGAAATCTTTGCACAAGACCATGTCTTCTTTGCCCCTGCGTTAATTGACAATCTTCAGTACAACGTTGTTGAGGACTGTCCGAATTTTTTCTCTATTCGAGAGGAAAGGAAAGAGATTACCTTCAAGCCAACACTCGGAGCATTATGGTATAACTTCAAAGTAGGCAGAATTTACCAACGTTATGCAGGTCATAATCCTTGGTGCAAGAAAAGGATCATTACTTCTACAAAAGACGAGGAGCTCTTTGTTTTAAAATCTCTGCCTTACGAAAAAATATCTTTACAGAAACTTTGGCTCAATGCTTCTGAATACAAGAAAAAGTTCATCGAGAACGTCTTTTCACTTCCTTCTCTGCACTCAATACAAAAGGATATAGTGATATTCAGTCAGCCGTTGCAAGAGGATGCTCATCTAAATGATGAAGAGCTCAGGAATATTTTCTTGCCTTTCGTGGAGAAGTTTGGTTCAGAGAATATTCTTATAAAGCTACATCCACGCGACAAATACGACTACAAGAAAGCATTTCCTGGAATATCCACTCTCGTAACAAAAGCTCCGCAACAACTCTTAGATATCATGGGCTTAAAATTCAAGACTGCCATTACAGTATGTTCAAGTGCAGTGTCTTCTTTGAACGAAGATTGTGAGATTATTTGGTTGGGGGCGGAGATTGATGAAAGAATTGTGAAAGCATACGGAAATATTAAAAACCCAAGACAATGATTTATGTAAGCATTAGCGGGCGATTGGGAAACCAGATGTTCCAATATGCCTTTGCAAGGCAACTGCAGAAAGCAAATCCTTCTGAGACTCTGACTTTCAATTTCGATGAAGTTCACAGAGATAAATACGTCTCAGGATTCTTCAACGAAAACCAATTGGAGCATTTCAACACTATTGGAACGGAAAAGCAGGACGCTCTGAATTATTCCATTCTGCAATACATCATCTTGAAGGTATTCAAACGGTTCTATCCCTATGCAGGTGACTTCTTGAAAAAAAACAAATACGAGAGGAAATGGCTTCCTGTAATGGAATTCTTCGGATTGTACTTCCTAAGCATTGGCTATCACCCTTTCAGATTGAAGAAGCCTTGGTGGGTGAAGAATATAATTGTTAAGGGGTCGTTTGAATGTGAGAGATATTTCGACAACTGCCAAAAGGAGTTAAGTGAACATTTCAAACCGAAAAGTCCTCTTTACAACTACAATAGGGAACTGTTAGAAAAAATACGTTCCTCCAATTCTGTGGCAATAAGCATCAGAAGGGGCGATTTCGTTGACGATGAGAAAATTAAAAGCACTTACTTCGTTTGCGACAAGAAATATTACGAAGATGCTATTGACTTGATGAAAGAAAAGGTAAAAAATCCCGTCTTTATACTCTTTTCTAACGATATTGAATGGGCAAAGAAAAACATAAAGATTGAAGGTTGCGAATGCTTTTACGAATCAGGGAAAGATGAGGTGTGGGAAACCATGCGACTGATGTCCTCATGTAAACATTTCATCATTAGCAATAGCACATTGCATTGGTGGGCACAGTTCCTTTCTGATAATCAAGAAAAAACAGTAATTGCTCCCAGCAGATGGTATAACCTTGATTTTAAATCGGATATTTATCAGAAAAACTGGATTTTATTACCTGTCAGCGTTGATAGAAAATGATACATATTTCTATTATTGTTCCCGTTTATAATGTTGAGCAGTACATTGAGCATTGCCTGATCTCAGTTACAGAACAATCCATGACAGAGGGTGTGGAATGTATTCTCGTTAACGACTGCGGAGGAGACAACAGCCTAAAGATTGCAGAGACTTTCATAGAAAGATATTCTGGGAATGTCAAGTTCAGCATAATACATCACGAGAAGAACAAAGGACTCTCAGCTGCAAGAAACTCTGGCATAAGGGTTGCTAAAGGAAAGTATCTGCTTTTCCTTGACAGTGACGATTTTCTTCTTCCACATTGTCTCTCTTACCTCTTTAAAGCGGCAACAGAAAACAATGCTGAACTGGTACAGGGAGGATATTCTTCTGATTCAGAATATCTAAAGAATCTCTCTGCCATACAACATCCTTCTTTCACCGACGACAGAAAATATATTATGAAGACGTTGTTGAATTATGACGTAAATCCTGTTATGGCACAAAACAGGCTCGTCGAGAAAAGGCTGATTGTAAACAATGGAATCTGGTTCAAGGAGGGCATTATTCATGAAGATACCTATTGGACGTTCTTTCTAGCGAAGCATGTCAAGCGTATGGCTTTTTGTCTGAAGGAGACATATTTCTATAGAGTGACACCAGGTTCAATCACTCAGCATGTAAACAAAGAAAAAGAAACAAAGGCTTTCTTTACTTTGATAAACGACTTCACAGATAATATCGACAACTTTGAAAAAGGAGCTCAGAAAAGATACGTCTTCTTGAATCTCCTTGTCATGAAAAAGAACGGTTTCATCGATTCATCAAAAGGGTTTCATGATTTGGTGAAGAAATTCTTGAGAAAATGCAGTCTCTTGGAAGCTTTTCTCATTTTGATTTCTTTGAACAGCAAAGGATTCATGCATGTAAAAGTTGTGAATCTCCTACAAAAATTATTTATCTTGAATTAAAATGAATATCTGTTTTATTAGCACCTTCTTTGAAGGGGCAACAATTCCTTTTGCAAAACATCTACATGACTTGGGAAATAATGTTTCTATGGTTTTCCTTGCAAGAGAGGGTGACACAGAGGCAGAAAATCTTTCATTCGGAAAGAAAGTGGGGGGATATGGCATAACCGCCTTGTCTGAAGAGAACAGCATGTACAAGTACATTGACAAATCGGTAAGCATCAATGTTGCACCATATAGGTTATGTAAAAAAAAGAGCATAAAGGGCTTGATGAGTTATTTGAAAAATGAGGTTGTTTTAAGAAAGATAATCGAAAAAATATCGACTAAAAAATTCGATATTATCTATATCAACGTAAATGAAGAATGGGATTCGAGGTTATGCAATATTCTAAAAAGGGAAGGATTTAGAAATGTTGTAATCGCTTATCATGAGATTCTGAGAAATCATGTTAGCGATAGAAGATTGAAGAATGTCGTGGTGAAAACAATAAAATTAGGGTTCCCTATAGTCACATATTCTGTGAATACAGGAAAGGCATTAAAAAAAGAATTTCCTGAAGCAGATATCAAGACAATCTATTTTGGTCCTTTTGAAACATATTCTTTGTTTGATGTCTCTGTGCCAATCATAAATGAACCGTACAGTTTGTTTATCGGATTTATTCAACCTTACAAGGGATTAGGATTCTTATATGACACCATTGTAAAGAATTCAGAACTAATAAAAAATAAAATCGTTATTGCAGGGGCTGGAAATGATCTCGCTTTGGAGAAAATAAAACATGACAATCGTTTTATTCTTATCAATCGCTTCTTGAAAGATGAGGAGTTCGCAAATCTTGTGAAATATGCTTCATGTGTCATTTGCCCATATGTTTCTGGTTCACAAAGTGGAATAACTCATACAGCAATGGTATTTGGAACTCCTGTAATAGCTACTAAGGTTGGGGCTTTTGAGGAATTTATAGAACAGGGAAAAAATGGTATGTTAGTGGATTATGGTGACACAAGAGCTTTGGCTGAATGTATTTCATACTATGAAAATGACCATAATGTAAACATCTTTGTTCCTGAGAAATTAAAGTGGAGGAATATTGTGAGAGAGGCCATCGATTTTTTCGAGCAATTCTCAAAAACAAATCGCCCGCACGCACTATGACAAAGATAAAAGCTGTTCAGCCTTTCCTGCATCCTGGAAGCATTAATTTCAAATATTCACCTTTCAAGGCATGGAAGGAAATCGGGGGACAGAGGGCAAAAGGACTCTATCCGCCAAGGGCACTCCATGGCATTGCGTTTAAGTGCTCCTTCCCGAGAATATGCCGATGTCGAGAGGCAAGACTGATGTTTGCAGAACCTGTCTCCATAAGCTTCGACACCTTTCCCTACTACCTTTCCCACGACATCGTGCCATTTCTCTGGGACTGCTGGCCATGCTACTACAATAAAGTAGAGGAATGGCTTAGGCGCTACAAGGTGAAAGCAGCTATCTTTACCTCAAGGCAGGAGATGGAAGAAATCAGTAGACGATTGCCAGAATTGAAAGTATTCCATTGTCCAGAGGGCATTGACGAAACTCTTTACCATGAAGGAAGACCATTATCAGAACGCACCATAGACCTTCTGGAATTTGGACGCTCAAACGAAATAATAATTCCAAAGGGATTTCTGTTTGAGGGAATAAACCACGTATCAACAAAAGTAGGCGAGAAATTCCTCTTCTCTAACGAACAACTCTATGCTGCTATGGCAGACGCCAAGCTCACCATCTGTCTGCCGAGAAGCATCACACATCCGCAGTTGGCGGAAGGAGTAGAGACACTCACCCAGAGATACTGGGAGGCAATGCTTTCGAGGATTCTCATTGTTGGTCATGCTCCTCAGGAGCTTATAGACCTTATGGGCTACAATCCTTGTATAGAAGTTGATTTCTCGTCTCCAACAGCACAGATAACAAATATTCTCTCACATATCTCTGACTATCAGACGTTTGTTGACCGCAACCGACTGAAAGCAATGGAAATTGCTCCCTGGAGAATTCGAATGAAAAATGTAAGAGCATGGCTTGAGGAAATTGGCTATCAAGTTTAGCCAACATATCTTGAGTATATGTAAGTCATATCTTGAGTATATGTAAGTCATATCTAACATATATATTAGTTATGACTTGAATATATATTAGTTATGACTTGAATATATATTAGTCATAACCAACATAAAAAAATCAATATGAGAAAAATATCCACAATAATCATAAAGCTCACTGCCGTTCTTCCTTTCCTTTGGGACAAGCTGATGTTCTTTTTCTACAGAAAGGCTATGAAGGAATGCGGAAAAGGAGTATATATGCGACCGTCTTCCTGCGACATAAAAGGCTTAGAGAATCTATCCATAGGAGACGGAACATCCATTCCTAAAGGTAGCATATTCTTCTGTACAGAAGCAGAACTGAAGATTGGCAGGAAAGTGGTTTTCGGTCCACGACCAACCATAATCACTGGCGACCATCGTACAGACATCCTCGGCAAGCATATCATCGACGTTACAGTAGAAGAGAAACTGCCTAACAACGACCTTCCTGTGACCATAGAAGACGGAGTGTGGATAGGAGCAAACGTCACTATTCTAAAAGGTGTAACAATAGGTCGAGGAAGCATAGTGGCTGCTGGAGCCGTAGTCACAAGATCCTGTCCGCCATATTCTATTATCGGTGGTGTACCAGCAAAAATCATTAAGCCTCGCTTCACTCCAGAGGATATCAAGGAGCACGAAAGGCTCTTGGGCTATTAGTAACACCTTTCGCAATCTCGAATAAAAAAACTCCTCAAAAACATAACACCCCTCAATTTCGAATAAAGAATCATCCGCATGACCATACATCATTTTATTCTCACAAGATTCAATCTCCTTATCTGGGTGAAAGACAAAACGGGAAAGGAGTTTGACAGAGAGAAATGGCTTCAAAAACGCTTGGAGCTCTTTGAGACATTCTGTCTTCCTTCGCTTACTTCACAGACATGCAAAGAGTTTACATGGATACTCCTTGTTGATGCAGAGACACCACAGCCTTATCGCAATAGAATCATGTCATACCGTGATGTCTGCAAGCAGATAGTCATAATCCCTGTACGCAGAGAGGGCGGACTGCAGTTTGCAAAGATCATGGGTGAAGTGGTTAGAAAGCAACTCGTGGAGCGCAATGCCTCTTCCAACGACCTTTGTCTGACAACATATCTCGACAACGACGACTGTCTGCATCACGACTATGTAGCAAACGTTCAGGAGCTTAGCAGGCAATGTCTCTCAAAGCCGTTCTTTCTCTCTTTCGACTATGGTCTGCAATATTACACAGAGCATACTCTCGCCACAAGAATCCTTTATCCCAACAATCATTTCATGACTGCCGTAGAGAAGGCAGGCGAGACGAAGACATGCTTCGGTTTCGGAAGTCATTTCCTTCTTGAGAAAAACGGAGTGGCAAAAGTGGTTCACATAACAGAGAAGGAGTCTCCAATGTGGATAGAGGTGATACACGAGGGAAATGTCGATAACGATGTGAAAATGACTCTCGACACTCATCTCTTCAGCAGTTCGTCGAGCATAAAGGAGATGTTCGGAATAGACGTGAGGTGCTGTCCACTACCCTCTCCTGCCTTCTTCCTTAGGGTTCTAAAACAGATAAAGAGGCGTGGGCAGGGACAATTGTAGTCTACAGTCTGAAAATTGTTTCGCACACCTAACTTATATTATAGAGATGACAAAGGTAATGATGGTTGGCTCGGCAGAGAAGAGCGGAGGCGGTGTGTCTTCTGTTCTGAAGACCATGAAGAGAATGCCGATATGGAAGCAATACAACTGCTATTGGCTGGGCACACAGATTCAGCGCAACTACCTGTGGAAACTATGGTATGCACTTCGGGGTGCTGTCATCACACCTTTTATTATATGGAGGTATGACATAATACACTTCCACACCACTCCTGACAGAACAGGACTTGCCATTCAGCTTCCACAACTTCTTGCAGCAAAGATGCTAAGGCGGAAGGTCATTGTGCATATACACATGGGTAACCAACTGGCAGACCATACCCGAAACACTTTCTTCAGATGGTGGCTGAAAAGGGCTGACGCAATTGTTCTCTTAGCAAGAAAATGGCAGAAGGTGTTTGGAGAACTGTTTCCCGACATAAAGAGTGTCACAAGGGTTGTCTATAACGCCTGCGAGGCACAGGGCGAGATAAACCTTCGGGAGAAGCGTAATTCCATCATTCTTATGGCGTTCATGAGTGAAGAAAAGGGCATAGACATCATGCTGAAGGCATGGAAGGAGATACACGAAAGGCATCCGCTGTGGCATGTGTATATGATGGGACAAGGAAAGGTTGACCATTACCGGCATCTCTCTGAGGAAATGGGACTAAAGGACAGCATGACCTTCACGGGATATATCACTGGCGAGGAGCGACTGAGAATGCTTCGTGAGGCGAGCATATCGGTTATGTGCTCCTATGCAGAGGGTTTTCCAATGACTGTTCTGGAGGCATGGACATATGGTGCGGCTGTTGTCACCACTCCTGTTGGCGGACTTCCTGACGTCATAGAAGACGGCAGAAACTGTCTTGTGACAGACTTTGGCAACGAGAAAATGCTTGCCCAGAAGCTTGAAAATCTCATGACAAACAACTCTCTTCGTGAAGAGATGGTTCGTTACTCTCATGATGTCATGATTCCAAAATTCTCCTTAGAGGCAATAAACAACCAGCTTCAGGAGTTGTATCGAGAACTGTCGAAAAAAAGTGTGTAGGAAACAACGGAATTTATGATGAAGGTATTGATAAACGCTTATGCCGTTTGCCCAGGAATGGGAAGCGAACCAGGAGTGGGATGGCATTGGACTACAGAGATTGCGAAGCACTGCGAGGTGTTCGTGATAACAGAGTCGGAATTCAAAGAAAAAATTCTTACTGAAGTAGAGAAACTGCCGCAGAAGAAAAACCTGCATTTCTTCTGGAATGAGGTCTCACCAGAAGTGAGGACGATGTGCTGGAATCAAGGCGACTGGCGCTTTTACTGGCATTACCGAAAATGGCAGAAACGAACTTACAAGATTGCAAAGCATCTCTGTGAGCAACAAGAGATAGACATTCTCCATCAGTTGAACATGATCGGATTCCGTGAACCGGGATTCCTTTGGAAACTGGCGAAGAAAAAAAATATCCCTTTCGTTTGGGGACCAATAGACGCTAAAGAGGGATTCCCAAAAGGGTATCTCTCTGCTCTGCCCCTGAAGCATCGCCTCTTCATGCAGGTAAAAACTCTGATCTCTATCTTCCAACTGAGATACAATTCCAGAGTAGACCGTGCTGCACGACGTGCCGCAATTCTCATCGGAGCAAGCCCGGAGAGTGTAGAGAGCATGCGGAAATACAAGAACTGCCGGGCTATTCTCATTAATGAAACAGCTTGTACGCTATCTCCCGATTCTGACTCACAAGAAACGATAGAGAAATTCTCTGACGGAATACACATTCTCTGGTGCGGAAAAATTGAAATCAGAAAACAGCTGACACTTGCCATAAAGACTCTGGGGGAATTGCTTCGTAAAGAACGTAAAGTCACTCTGCATGTTGCTGGAAGTGGAGACACCGCACCTTATAAGTCTCTTGCTAAAAGCCTAAATATAGAAGGGAACATTCAATGGCATGGAATGTTAAGCCACGAGGAGGTGCAGACACTTATGAAGAAATGCCACCTCTTGCTCTTTACAAGTCTTGCAGAAGGTACTCCTCATGTTGTCTTAGAAGCTATTCAGAACCGCCTTCCCGTTCTCTGTCACGACTGTTGCGGAATGGCAGCTGTTATAGACGACTCTATTGGGCGGAAGATTGCTGTTACGAATGCTGAAGGCTCAGTAGAGAGATTCACTGCCGTAATAGAGAACCTAACAGACTCTCCCGAAGAGATCCTTCGTCTTTCACAAAACTGCTCTGAGCGAAGAAAGTCACTTTCCTGGGAAAAGCGTGCAGAACAAATAGTGGAATTGTATTCACTTGCTCTTTCTGAAAAAAAATGACTAAAAGGTGTATAAACTTTTTGCTTACTCAAGAAGAAAAAAAAATAAATGTATAAAGTAGCAAATTTCTTCACCGTTTTCTGGATGGTGTATTTCCCGACATGTGTGGCATACAACGACTTGCCGGGATTCTCTTCAGTAGATGAGGTCATGACGGTTGTCATTCTCGCATTTACATTCATGCAGAAAGGTAAAAAATATGTCAACAACAAACCGTGGGGAGAGTTCTTCATCTTCCTCGCAATACTCGCATTCTACATAGTATACTCACTGCTCTTTGGACAGAACGTGGCAGGAGGAATATGGCTTGACACCGTTCAGACAATACGCCCTTTCTCCATCGTCTACTGCACATGGATTCTGAACCCAAGATTCTCGCCCATCCAGAAGAAGCTAATGCTTGGAACAATGATCGTCACACTCTTCTCCTGGATTCTCTACCATCCCGAGACAACGGCAGGAAAAGGAGCGGAGTTCCCCGTGTTGGGACAGTTGGCAATATGTACAGGCATGGCTTATTATCTCTTCTCCGACAATTCCGATGCTAATAAGGTAATCGCTCTGCTCCTTGCCTCTACAGGCTTACTCGCTCCGAAGTTTAAGTATATTGGTGAGCTGGTATGCTTCGTGGCACTGATGTTCAAGGTGAAGAGTCGACTAAACTTCACATCGGCAAAGACTCTTGCAGGAATCGGATTTCTCGTGCTCGTCATTGCGTTCTTTACGTGGGAGAGACTCGACGGATATTACATCTCCGGATTGGACAACGAGGAACTGGCACGACCAATGACCTACAAGACTTCATTGAAAGTGCTTGTAGACTATTTCCCCTTAGGACCAGGAATGGGAACTTTCGCTTCCCTTGGTGCATGGAGATACTACTCTCCCCTCTACCCAAAATACGGTCTCGACCAAATATGGGGCCTGGATGCTGGTGGTGGCTTTATCTGCGACGCTTTCTACCCTTCCCTAACACAGTTCGGAATTGTGGGAGTCATACTCTTCGGAATTTTCTGGAAGAGAAGGCTCCAGCTCATGAACCGCATCATGAGTGCGAAATATTACCGTGTTGCCTTTATGACCTTCCTCTGTCTTGCCATCGAACAAACAGCAGACTCATCATGGCTTTCTGGCAAGGGAATGGGATATTGCATGCTCCTCGGACTTTGCTTCAACGCAAAGACACTTCCAACGAAGAAGACTCCTTCACGCATTTGGAATATCAGAAACCTGCAGAGAAAGAAATCTTTAACCGATAGACAACATAAGGAAGAAAGAAAACCAACTGTTCATGAAAACACTCATGTAACACAAATGTCCCAGAAAACATAACATAAACCGAATAAACATAAGTAGGTGTGCAAAATTATTTTTATAATGATTGTATTGATTGGTGATGTA
>SAMEA3663036__coassemble_666_pt1 | contig 14898 bp, 14 predicted proteins | sample SAMEA3663036__metabat2_high_PE_014 | metagenome-assembled genome bin SAMEA3663036 (sample SAMEA3663036) | pig gut metagenome | biome: pig gut; feature: pig-associated habitat; material: faeces | place: France | collected 2012
GAACCCTCTTAGGCCCCAACCATTCGATATTTTTAAAATTTTGTCATGTGCTTAATAACCCATTGAATATTCTTCTCGATTTCGGCAGGACTTATATATCCAATGCCGCCTCTTTCATACATTTCAACTGAACCAGGGAAAGGCTTCTCTTTACCATGTGCGAAAGTTCTCAAACCGAAAGGTTTCTGTGAACTAACAAGTGTCTCTATGGTTTCTTCATTTAGGGCTTTTACTTTGTGATATATTGAAACGCCTTCAGCGTTGCGAATAAATACATCACTACCATCTTCCTTAAGGTATCGTGGTTCTTGTTCAATTACCTTGTTGCCATTGTGAGTAAATACTTTACACTTCCCTTCATTGTCCCGGTCTCTCAAAAAAAAGCATACGCCGCCTTTAATCTCAACACCATTACCAAAGCAATCTGATGCATTTAAGTAATCGTGAAGTTCGGTAATATGCTTGTCGCTAATCATCTCTTCACGAAAATCGTCAAGACCTCGGCCACCACCATACCATCGTGCAGGAATAATCATAGATAGATATCTCGGATTCAACTTTTTTGCTTGCTCTATAAAGTGCTGATAAATGGGTATTGCGCTTGCTTGTGCGCCCCCATCACTAAGTTGATATGGAGGGTTTCCGATGATTACGTCGAATTTCATATTGAATAATTCAAAAGGGCGGTTAATGTGAATGAATTGGTAAGCGTAAGATTCAAGGTCGTCGCCTCGATCGTATTCGCCTTTAGACGCGCCGCAATATTTACATCTATTATCCACCCAAGAATGTTGAATCCTATTGTAGAAAATGTTTCCTTGGGCTTGCTCTTCCTCAAACTGGAAAACTGAGAATCTGCTTGATGGAAATTTGCTGCAATAAACGCTTCTGCGCGAGAGCAGGCTTGTCAATTCGGTAATTGCAATTCCGAACAGTTGCTTTGTATAGATGTGCTCAAGCCTTTTTTCGAGATTTGGCATCTGTGGCTCCAGTCCTTTGATGAGGCGTTTTGCTATTTCACGGAGAAATACGCCGCTCTTACAGGCAGGATCAAGAAAGGTGGTGTCAGGATTCTCGAAGAGTTCCTGCGGCAGCATATCCAGCATCTTGTTGGCAAGCTCTGGAGGAGTGAAGACCTCGTCGTTGCTGAGGTTTGCTATGCACGACAAGACATCAGGATTGTAGATGTTTTGTAATAACCCGTTATCCATTCTGGTGTACTTTTTTGTAATGGGTTGTGTATCGCTTCAGGAATACACCTTCGGTGTCTTCCTCGTCATCATCACGAGCAAAGAGGTTTCCGTCGGGATTCGTGTTGTCTCTGTATAGCATAAGGTCGGAAAGTGTGTAGTCAGAACGCTGCATCTGGGTAGCGCCTATTAGTGCCCATTCCGAGAATACGATTGGCTCCGAGGTGTCATTTCCGGACTCATCAACACACATTAAGGTAAGGGCGTTTCCGCAGACTATGTTTCGCCTTATTATGAATCGAACTGCGTCACGAGTCTCATCCGAGCAGTCTTCCTTGCAAAGTGAGGTGTATTCCCTATCCCAAATATTGAATAACCGCTGGCGACAGACCTCAACATTGTCCTTCATAATATCAACCCCATAGAGGCTGCCGATAGCCTCAACGGCGTGAATCTCGTAACTACGGTGTGCTGATTTGTATCTCCGGCGTAGTTCTGCCAATTTTCGTTCAAGTATAGCTGAGAGGAAGTTTCCATCTCCACAGGCGGGCTCAAGGAAGCGAGAATCGGGGCGAAGGCATTCAGGCTTCACCAAATCGAGCATAGCATTGACTTCGCGTTCAGCAGTGAAGACTTCGCCATGTTCTGCGACTCTTTGTTTAGATTTTATTTGTTTTGCCACTGTTTTTTTTTGGAAATTTTAACGGTAAAGTTAGTAATTTTTGTGTATAATATGCCTTTCCAAGTCTATTTTCTGATGCAATGCGTTAATAAATAATGAAACCAGATAGGATAATGCGTATATGCAAAATCCTATCTGGATGATTAACAGTAGAAAATGCCAATACTACAACTTCCTATACTCCCCAGCCCGAATCATCTGTACTTCCCCTGATTCGATGGCCCGTTTGATCTGGCGTCGGATGGTGCGGAGGGTCTTGCCTACCTTGACGGCAATAGCCTTCATATCATCCGTGGTGAACTGACCGGGAAGGGAATCGAGTATGACTGTACGTGTGGCTGCACTGTAGGAGTCGGCAGTCGCAATCCCTTCAGGGCGCTCTTTGTTCAGTACATTGAAGATGTAGTCGTTGTGGTGACTCAATGTGCTGATGATTCCAATCGTGGTCTCAAAATCCTCATCGGAGCACTCTACCGTGTCTGCGAATCTGCCTGTGTCCATCATTCGAAGAGTGGTGAGGACCATTGCGATGCGGAGGAAGCCCCAGGCGAGACGATGGGAACTTGCGGAGTAGAGGTCTCCGTTGAGTTCCTGCATTCGGTCTTTCTCGGCCTTGAAGTAGTCGTTGAACTTCTGCTGCTGGACCATCGAGAGGCGGAACATAACCTTTGAACGCTCCTCGAGCACTTTCGTAAATGCTTCGAAGCGCTGGCCAAGCTGGTCAAACTCTTCTTCAAGGGAGCTGTCTTCTCCGTAGCCGTCAAAGCCGTCAAGCCATTCCGGAGTGGAGTTGATGCAGTAGAATAGAAATCGGCTGAGGAGACCATTTTCGGCATCCTTGATGAGGGATTTGACCTGCTCGGGAGTGCCGGAAAGGACTGTGGCGAGTCGAGGCGTTTCTATCTCCTTTTCCTCGCCGTCATCGCCTCTTCGGAGGTAGCCGAAGGATTCGTGGGCAAAGGCTTTTCGGAAGGAGTCGGAGTAGTTGCCGAAGTCGCTGTTGAAGGTGTTGACCACAGTGTCACCCTCTGTCTCGAAGAGAAGAAGGTTGCCGTTGTCGGCCATTGCCTGGGCAAATGATGTGGCACTACTATTCGCAGGAATGCGAAGCAGCTCAATAGGCGGTTTTACTGGTGGATCGATGTTTTCTCCTTTCTTCTGTCGCTTGTAGCGTGCGTATTCCTTGCGGTACTCTTCTTTGGCTGCAAGCCAGCGGTCGAGCTTTGCCTTGTGGATGGGTTTCACGAGGCGGAGGCAGAAGTCGAGACGGCCTTTGCCTGCTCCTGCTGGGCCAGGTACAAAGAGGTAGATGTTCGGATAGATTGTCTTGCCGAAGTATCTGGTCTGCATAGGGAGAATGGCTGATGAGAGCGTGACGATGGAGCCAATCAGTACGAGGTCTTTCTCCTGACTGATGTTGAGGTTTGCGACAACAGACTGGAGCAGGGATGGCAGATTGTCGTACACGGTGGATGGGAAGAGAGGCAAGTCCGGCATTCCTTCTTCGTCTTCTTCGGTCAAAAGTGACACGGGGACATTTTTGTCACTATGTCCCTTTGTGGCTTGGGTCGGCGTATATTGGTGTTTGGGAAGTGACACTCCGGCCTGCTTTGCCAGATAGAAGAGCGTTGAGATGTCAGTACGTCCATTCTCTGAGCGGAGGCATTCGTCGTACTTTTTGTCGGCTTCCCGGGCATCGTATCTACTGTAGATGGAGCTGATGTCGTGGAAGTAGGACCGACCGCTCTCACCGAAGGCACCGGCGAGAGCGAAGCCCACCTTTAGCCAGTCGTTGTAGCCGTTGGTAATGTCTGTTCCTGACTGATGAAGCAGGGTGATGAGTTCTTGCACTCTGTCGGAATCTGACGTGTTGGTTGTAGCCACTGCCGGCCTTGCCGGTTGAGGTTGCTGCTTGCCTTCGTTAAGGAGGTCATTATAAAAATCTTGTGATGTCATATGTAAAGTTGTCTTCTAAGTAAAGCGGATTTAGAAATGCGTTTGGATCGTGTGGGAGGAAGCAGGCTCGGCAGATGTCTTTGCCGGATGGGTCTGCTTCCACTCCATAATACTTTCGTGCGTAGTTGGAGAGGATGGTGAAGAACTCCGTGTGTGAGTAGGGTTTGCCATCCTCTTTGAGGAGCAGTGCCGGGCGTGAGACTATCCATTTGACTCCGTCTCCGGAAGGGCTGCGGAAGGCGAGGACCGTTTCGAAGTTGTCGTCTTTGGCGAGTTTGACGATCAGACCATCAGGGTCAGGGATGTGGTCGAAGTCGATGACGATGTAGCCGCTTTCCCTGATTATGTCTTTTTCGTTTCGGCTGCGGAAGATGCCTCCAGGTGTGATGTAGTCGAAGTTGAATGCCTTGAACTTGCTGCGCTCTTTCTGGTCCTTGATGGCTCTGCAACGCTCCGTAGTGGCTTTTGCATAGTCGCTGATAAGATACTTGAAGATGTCCTGTGGGCTGGCTTCCCGGCACGGTTTTGTGTTCTTTATGGGCCTTCTGTAGAAACTCATCTTTGGTGCAGGAGGCATAGAGTGTGACACTGTGACATTTTTGTCCTCGTGTCCTTTTTTATCTTCTTCCGGCTCTTTTTGGATGCTGCGAGGCTCTTTGATGTAGAGGTCGGCAGCTAGAGTTGCGATGGTTTCTTCCTCGGTTTTAGGAGTGCCTTTGCTCTGGAAGTAAAGCATCGCAAACTCAATGGCATCGCAGTCTGGGATTGTGCCGTCAAGGAAGTGAGCCTTAGCACAGCGGCTGGGCAGCTGGGCTCCAGGAGTGAAGGTCTTTTCTACGGCAATGGTGATAATTGTGCCGTCTCTATGAATCGGGTCGGGTGCTTCCCCGCAGTCATCACCTTTGATATGGGTGATGTGGTCGGGGTACTCAAGGCGGACGATGTGGGTTATGATGTCCACACCGTAGAGGGTCTTGGAGAGGAGGTAGTCTTTAGTCATTGTCTGCCTCCTTTTCTTCCGGGTTTGCACAGTCGAACTCGATAAGTGTGTCGAGTTCCTCATCTGAAAGGTCATCGAGTGACATATAGCCTTTCTTGATCATCTCGCGCTGGATGAATGGACAGCGGCGAAGAATCTTTGCCCAGGGGTCGTTGGGGTTGTTCAGAACGAGCTGGTGCATGATTTCGCTGATGTGTTTTGGCTGGCTCATAATGTCTTCTTTTTGTTAAAGAGTTCCATTGCCAGGTCTGCATCAACCACGATCTTGCGCCCGTTCTGCATTACTGCTGGGCGTAGGAATGTGTCCTTGTATTCCTGTGCAGTCTTGTGGCTGACTCCAAAGAGTTGCTGGATGCCTCTGAGACCATAGACATAGTTGCCGGAAGGCTTATCCACAGAGATAACCTTGTTATTAGTACCCAATGCCGCCGCAATGCGGTCATCGAGAAGTTGTGTGAATTGCTCTACTGTCAGAGCGTAGAGCGGCTCCTCACTTATACCTATCATATCTTTTTTATTGGTATTAAGTGAAGGCATTCGGAGACAGTTGACGATCAGCCCCAGCCTGCCCATCGCTATCCCCAAGAATTTAGCGTCAATCCTCCTTCTTGGTTCGCGACTGCAAGTTGGGTATAATAGAGTAAAGAAGCCGCCTATGTTTGTCTACAAATAAGACTACACAAGGCGGCAAATACGCATATATGCGTTTCTATGTTGTTCTAACAGGTTTTTTTAGATAGACCGTGTGCTATGCAAACCTTTTCTATTTCTGCAATTTTTGTTTTTTTACCTTGTGTTGCACACTTAGAAGCAGCATCGGTCAAACCTGTACACCCTATAATATTCTCAATTCTCCCGTATGTAATATCAGGAACATTCGACTTAATCACCCGTGCCATCCATCCAGCATGGTATATAGTGTGTCCTTTTACGCGAATCCAATGGTAGTTCTGGTCAAGATATCCCTCCTGAGCAAAAGCGGAAAGGTAATTATCTAACTCTTTTGTAATCACAACATTATTTATATTTTTACTATCGTTGATGCCTGAATCCAGCGATTGATTGTTTTGTGCTTTATGCTCATTAGTAACTGTATTGTCCTCCTCCGTTGGTTCTTTCGCTATAACGATTTCTCCACCAATACTTTCTAATAAATCTTGGATATGCTGTTTTAATTTTGATTGTTTAATCGAACTTGTATCAATTTTTCTGTCTGGTTCAAAATTTTCGATTGCAATGGTAAAGACATCTTCAGATGTCGCTGATAGTGTATGGCCGTAGCGAGTCACCAAAGTAGAAACCTGATCGTCATTCATATCCATTACAGCGCCAATTTCCGATTCACTAATATAATCTGTCAAAAACACATTGGAGTTACGCATATAGCTGAAGATGTCACGACTAATGCCATACCTCAGCAATGCCGCCTCTAGTATTGTAGCATAAAAATGCAATTCCTCAAATATGTCGCTAATTTTAGTGATATCTGAATTGCCAAAAGCGAGTCCTACTATTCCTCTCTTTTCTCGAATTGCATGGTCCAACACCCATATATTTCCTAATTCGGGTAGGTCCTGCTCCTTTGATATTCTCTTTGTTTCCTCAATGGATTGTAACCACTTTTCCTTAAATTCATCCAATGAAGAGCTGTCATCAATAGAATAGGTATGCAGTGCGATGGCGCCGTTTACATACATTGTGTCGTTAGCTTTTGGAAATAGCGAATGGCAAATTCCGTCAAATGGGCTAATGAGAGAAAACACAACGGCTTCCAACTCTTTCTCATCATCCTTTACCTGTTTTATCTTCTCGAATATCAATTCTATAAGCGGTTCTTCATATTCTGTTTGCCATTTGAAATCGAATGGCAATGAATATATTTCTTTGCACCAATCCCAGGGTTCTTTAAGTTTTCTGAAAGTCATATCAGGATAATATCCCAACATGGCTATTACTGACTGAACATATTTCCCGGCATATTCTTCACCATACTTTGTTTTGAAATACTCCAATGCATTCTCTTGAACAGGAATCAATTCATTCTGATTCTGTTGTTCACTATTCTCTTCAAAGATTCTGTTGTCACAATGAGGACCGATCAATTCAAGAATTCCATGTGTTTCATCAACGCGCCCCATACATCCTCGTACCGAGCATTTGACGCATTGGTCATTCCTATATCTCAGCATCAATGACTCTGATATGCCGCAGTAATCAGCTGATTTTCTTATAAGGTCAGTACCATTATTTCCTTGAATTTCTTTCCCTATTTTGTTCAAGATTGTTCTATAGCAGAACTTCGGATCTTTAAAAGTGGAGTTGAAATATGCCGCAGCAATATAACTGAACACCAGCTGTTCAATTGTTAACATAGCGCAGTATTCTTTTGACCTCTGGTCTTCAAGGCCTTCAATATACTCTTGTATTTTGTTATAGGTCGAAATAAGTCTATCCCAGATATACAATATTGTTCTCTGATACTTTTCTTCTTCCAAATCTTTTAATGAGGCAAGTTCCTTTGTAAACCTCTCTTTGTTCTCCCCGTCCAGATAATCCCAATCAATATCTAAAGTGCTTTGCTCATTGATAACGGCGATTCTGAACATTTCAGCTTGTTCTTCAAGATAATCGACAGGCTCCTTGCTTCTATATGTTACCAATTTTTCTTCGCGACTAATATTTTGTGGCTCTTGAGATTTGTGTTGTTTAGCAATCTGTTTATCGTAATTTGCGAGTTTTTTGTTCAAATCAATGCCGGACCAAACAAAGTATACGACAGGAAATAAGCAGTCTATCAAAATTCTCCTCCAAACAGGGATATAAATCGAGAATGGTTTTATCTTATTGACTATTATTACAAGATTGTCTGCAAACACAGACAATACCACTGAAAGGATAATTGTTTTAAGGAGCCAATGAAGAATTATATGGTTCCTGTTATGGTCTTTTATTGATTCCATATGCTTTTCTCTTTTAACGATTGTGGTTTATATTCAACTGGTTAATTGCGTCTTGTGTATAATTTTCAACAAGACGCAATTAAGATGTATGTAGAGCACAATAGTTCGATAATTGCTAATGAATTATTGCTTCAGCAAATAGGTGTCCCTACCCCATTAATCCTTTCTCAAATATCGCCATCTGCTCGGCTTTCGTTTTCTCAGCTATGTCAATGTACGGCTTCATCGCCTTGTAGTCGGAGTGGCCGGTCCATTTCATAACGACCTGAGGAGGGATGCCTGAAGAAAGGGCGAAGCAGATGAAGGTGCGGCGGCCTGCGTGAGTGCCTATGTATTCGTATTTCGGTAAGGTTTCCTCAACCCGTTGTCCGGCACGGAAGAATACTTTCGTGACGGGGTCGTTTATCTCGCAGAGTTCGCAGAGGTCCTTCAGGTAGTAGTTCATCTTTTGGTTGCTGATGACTGGGAGAGCGAGACCACCCGGGAACTGACAATCTTTGTATTTGTCGAGTATGGCTTGGGCGAATGAGTTGAGCTCAATTGGCAGGCGGTCATTGGTCTTCTTGGTGGTGATGTAGATCTTGCCGTCTGAAATGTCGGTGCGCTTGAGTTTTGCCATATCGGAGTAGCGCAGGGATGTGAAGGCACAGAAGCAGAAGAGGTCTCTGGTCTTGGCAATAGCACCGGCTTCGATAACTCTCTTCTCGTATTCCCGGCCATCGAATGTGTGAAGTTTCACTATGGTCTGGTTTGCCGGAATCTCGTAGTTATAGACTTTAAGCAGTTCTTCTTTCGTCAGGAATATGACGGGCTTCTGCACTATCTTGAACTTGACCTTGTATTTTAAGATGTAGTCTTGCTTGGTGTAGCCTTTGCGTAAAGCCCAGGTGACGAACCATTTGAGCTGAGAGTACTGCTTCAAGACTGTCTTTTCTTCAAGGTTTTCTGTTACGCGAAGGAAGCGGATAAAGCGGTTGAGGCCTGCTTCATCGAAATCTTCGAACTTGACCCTCGGACCGAAGTGTTCGAGGTGATGGGAGAAAGTCTTCCAAGTCTGATGGGTGGCGTATGCCCACTGACTAACCGCCCCCTGGTCTTTTATGAATTCCTCAAGTCGTTCATATATTGACGGAGCCTTTGGGGCTTTCTTGACCTCTGCCGGCTGCTCGTCTCTGCCCAGTGCTTTCTGCAGCTCGGCGCGGAGGTCATCAACAGTGGGAACCGCAGACCTCAAATCGTTCTCATATTCTGAGAAGTGAGCGTCAACCGTCTTGATGATTGTGTTCATTCTTTCGGCTGACATCCCCGAATTGTTCTTATATTTACTCCTGACAAAGTTGGTAGTCTTCTTTTTGGATGCACTCTTATCATTAGGAAGCCAGGCATCGAAGTCTACGGAGAAACCTAGAGTGGTGATGTAACGGACTTTCTTGACATTGATGGATACCCTGACGGGGTATTCGCCGGTTTTGAGTGGTTTTGGTACGAGGTAGAACTTAACTGACATAGTATAAGCAACTATAGGGTTTCCAAATTTCTATACACAAATTTATACACAAATTTTGATAAATCCTAATAAATTGCACTATACTACACAAAACGCTAATATATTGAGTATTAGGCTATAAGGTTATTTTAAGTGATTATAAAGATAGTGGGGTTATAGTCCGCCCATCTCCACAAAAACGGCTCTCAGTCATGCTGAGGGCCGTTTTTGTGGAGATGCACCGCTGTTTTGCAGCGGTGCCCTTCTATGCCTAGGGGCTCTGCCCCTATTATACCCTGCGGCTCCGCCTTCAAAATGGCGTATCCCATTCTTTAGGGAGATTTCGGACTCGAACTTAAGTGAATTTGTGTGGAGTTGAGTGGAGGGGAAAGCAGCAATTCTCAACTATTCTTCAAGGGTCTCCCAACCCCCACCATAGGTCGGAGAACCTACTCTGACAATTCGATTATCATTACGCAACTTTTTAAGATGCTTTCCAACTGCTCTTGTGGAAATGCCTAGAATGTTCGCCAGTTCCGCATTAGTAATTCCCGGACGTCCTTTGATGATTCTCAATATTTTATCGATAGTCCTTTTCGGTGTTTCGGAACTTGTTTCGGAACTTTTTCCGAAACTCAGCCGATTTTCACACCCTTCGTGTACGGGAATTGTCACCAGAAATGCGAGTCTATCCTCATCAGTCTCGAAAACAGCTCTAGGAGAACCATTGGCCCGAAGTTTCTCCTGAATTGTAGGTACACCTGTTGAACGGCCTTCAGTCAGGTCAAGTTCCTTCAAGAAATCACCCAGCCTGCGGTTCCTGTAGCGCCTGCTTCTCAGAAGCTCGCCCTTCTCCAATGCCTCATTACTGATGCTTCTGTCCGGTCTCGGGCAGTTAAGCACGCATCCGGTCACGACATCGTGCCGGAATCCGTTGAACGAAATGGTGAATAATAAATAATTCTTATCTTTGCCGCATAATACAATTGGATGCGTAATTCTTATTTGGATATTGTCCGTTAGCGTTCCTTCAGTTCTTTGTCTGGAACGCATAATTTCTGGAACTCGTCCCTGTCTTATGGGGATGGGCTTTTGATTAGTGTATTTTAATAATAAGATAACAATGAATAAGAATTACATAATCCGTCTCGAGACGGAACACGATTATAGGATAGTCGAAAATCTCTGCAGAGAGGCTTTCTGGAATGTGTATCAGCCAGGTTGCACCGAACACTACGTGCTCCATCAACTCAGAAATCATCCGGATTTCATTCCGGAATTGGACTTCGTGATGCTGGTGGACGATGTCATCATAGGACAGGTAGTTTTCTGTCGGGCAGAGATACTCTCAGATGACGGGAGGCATATCCCGATTCTGACCTTTGGGCCTATCGGCATTGCACCACAGTTCAAGCGTAAGGGTTACGGATTGGCACTTCTGAACTATGCCTTGGAGAAAGCCAGGGAGATGGGCTTTGGGGCAGTATGTATGGAGGGGAACATTGATTTCTATGGGAAGGCCGGCTTTGTTCTGGCTTCCTCCAAAGGGATTCATTATTATGCGGAAGAGCGCAGTTCGGTAGTTCCCTATTTCCTCTGCCTTGAACTTCAGGAAGGCTATCTTGATGGGATCGAGGGAGTTTACCATACTCCAAAGCCATATTTCGTGGCTCAGGAAAACCCTCAGGATTTCGAAAACTTTGACAAAGGGTTTCCGCCAAAGGAAAAACTGAAACTCCCCGGACAGCTGTTTTAGTCTATTTTCTGGTCATCGGATGCTCAAACGAGCTCCGATGACTATCAAGGCATAGGGTAGGTAAGGGTGCGATTCTGGGCCAAGGCTTCCTCTACACTGAGGGTACATTTGCATTCCCAGAGTTTGCCAGCCACCAGTTCGCTCCAGCTATGGTTGTCCCAGACATACTTTTTGAATATATAGAAAGTCATCTCGTCATCCACCCCGTAAGTTTCCAGAGGAGTGATATAGTTGTCATTACTGTCGTAGGTGAGCTCGAAGGACTGATGTGCTTCTACAGTATAGACAGATATTTGCTGCCACTCTGTAAGTTTATCTGTCGGGAGATTATCGGCGTGTTCCTTATCTGGAATATACCATACCGTGTAATCGGAAGAGTAGTTTCTCAAGAGCAAAAATCCCTTATTTGTCTCGTATGGGGGAATTTCATCACCTATTATGGGGTCAAAGTCTCCTTTGTCGCAGGATGAAAGGGCGAAAACAGCCGCCGCAAATAGTGTTAATATTTTTTTCATAATGGCTTTCCTAAATTAAAAACTGATACCTACTCCGAAATTCACATAAAAGAAAGGTGCGAAACTTCTCTTTTTTAAAGTGGAACTTTTGGAAGACTCATCTTTAATCCAAGACTGCGCGGAGTCTCCCTGACCTACGGCTTCGACCCAATTTGAAGGCTCCGAATACTTTTTGCTCTCATAATGATCGAAGACCACACTTAGCTTGAAGGGAGAGTAGTTCAGACCTGGTTCCACATAGGCGTAAAGGTGTTTGAAAACTTTATAAGTAAGCTGACAGGAAGCTCCGAACTGTAGGAGCCTTTCCTCCTTATACTCTTCATAACTATTTATCAGGAAATCATTTACTTCTACTTTAGGAGAATGGATGTAAAAGTATTCCGGGCCACTGTCGCCACTTTTGCTTATCCTCTTGTATTCGAAATTCATAGTGCTGGGGAAACTGATTCCTATGCTTACCCTCGGTACAATCGTGAAGCGTTTGTGCTGAACCCGGTAGAAGCCTCCTAGCATAAGATTACTCTGGCTTTGGTTTAGGTAGGAATTCCACCGTTCGTAAAGGCCATATTTGTACCTTCCGCCATCTGCCACATTCAGTGCTCCAAAGTAGTCGGCTTCAGAGAACGAAGCCCACTGATAGTTCATCTCCAGGCTTAGTCCCCAATTGTTGTTAATATGGTAATTCATTCTAAGACAGGAAGATGAGCCGGTAGCTACGAAAAGCTCAGATCCCTGTTCACCCTGTACTTTTAATATTTGGCCGGCCCAACCCCCTCCGGTTTCAAGGGAAAGTTTGCCTGAAATGTCATTTTGAGAAAAGACCGGAATGCCGACGAGCAGCATAGCCGCTGATAAAATAAATGTCTTTTTCATAAATCATTAAATTTGCTCAAATATACAGTTTTTTTGTAAGTTTGCAAGTTGATTTCTCCTTCAGGAGGATAATTGTTCAGCTTAGCTCAGTGCCTGAGAGAATTTGCTAATGAATGAAGTGGATTACATACTGATAGCCAAACTGAATGCTTCGAGTAAATTGGCATTCGGAGAACTTTTCGACAAGTATGTAGGGATGGTGCACGCCTTTGTGTCTTCTCTCATAAAGGATGAATCTACCGCTGAGGACATTACACAGTTGGTCTTCGTTAAACTCTGGGAGCATAGGAAAGGCATAGATCCGGATGGCAATCTTCCGGCCTGGCTATATGTGACTGCCAGAAATGCTGTCTTCAAGGAGTTGAAGCGGATGATACTGATGGATAAATATGTAAACTATGCCAATTATTCTCAATCATCTCAGGAGATCCCTTCCTGGGGAAATATCGATGGGGAAGTCATAAAAAGGGAATTGGATTCTGTGGTGAATTCTTTCCCGAAGGCTATGAAAAACATATATCTCTTACGCACTGTTGAAGTCTGAGTTTTGCAATAATTTGTACTAAAAATTCTCGGTTTGCGGTTTAGGCGGGCGACCGCACTTTCCCTTGTTGGATTTCTTGGATGTGTAGGTTGGACGGCATCCTTCAGGAACCTCGAAGCCGAAAGCATCGCATATAAGGAGTTGGTCTCCGACAAATGGCGTGATGAACTTCCGACGGCCATCGTGCTCGATGCAACGTATGGTCTGCATCTCCTCAAGGATGGCAGACATTGACGGGAATGATTTGGACAGTTCCGGCTTGGTGTCTCGGATATGCCTGATATATGACGCGAGAATCAAGGCCACAAAGCAGATGAACATTCTGCCGTGCTTGGAAGACTCCGTGCATACCCTCAGTCGGTCTTCGCCCAGAGGGCCTTTCTGAAGCATGAAGGTCTTTTCCTGCTCGTCCCGCATCCCATATCTGCTTCTCGCCTCCATCGGGTCGAGGTCCAGCCCAAGGGTCTTGCTGGCAAAGAACCCACTTGTGAGCGTAGCCTTCTTGACCGCATCTTTATCCACCTCAAAGGAACGTATCTTGCCACTCTTCCAGAAAGCAATCTTCATGAAGTTATTATCCTTTCTGAAGGTCTCGCGGTCTTCTTTTGGTACTGGCTTGCCGGACTCGTACACGGCCTGTACGACCTCAGTCTGAGTGGTGATTGCCATCTGCACCCTTGCAAGATCATCCGCTCTCTTGTGGATATCAAAGTAGACATTGAGTTTTAGGCGATCAGCGTCAATGACGTGGTTGCCATTACCTTGCACTTTGTAGTCGAGATTATACTGCTTGTAGAACAGATTGGTATCCTTTGAGAAGGACATTCCTTCCGGCACCCCTGTTGAGAGGTCTATGGACTTGATAACCTTAAGAGCTTCCCCCTGACCACATTTGACACTGGTTATAACCTTTTGCCCCTTGGCGATATAGACTTCAAGGTTCTTCATTGACTCGTATCCACGGTCGGTGACAAGGATTACGTTCTTGAACCTTGCATGCTCAAGTTCGGTAACTATCATCTCTATAGTCCTACTGTCGGGCATATTGCCAGGGAGTTCCAGATAGTAGATTGGCAGATGTGATGTGAGCGAGTATACAATAACCTCTAGTGTCTGTTTCAGCGGAAGATGCTCCTTGTTGTGACCCCAACGAATGTCTACAAGATGGAATCCGTATGTGGAGACAGAGGTAGAATCAACAGCGCAGTATTCGTCCTTGCCCATCCTTTTAGCTCGCAGCCTGAACAGGTCCATCCGGTTCTGCTCAGTAATGCTTTGTGTGAGTCGTGTGATACTGGAACTGGTCAATGTGTGGACCGAAGGGGTCTTAACGATGCGTTGCCACTTCTCAATATGAGAGTAAGTGCGGCTGTCCAAAAACAAATAGTAGGCAAGCGTGAGCACGTCCTGAGCCATCTCGACATTGCCACCAAACACCTTCTGAAGGTCATCTGAAAGGCCTGTCTCTTTGGCAACGTTATTCAGAAACCAAGTCGGACCATACATCCTGTCAAGATCGCCGCCGTCATACTCTACAACTCCGCGATGCCCCGTCCCGGAAAGTGACTTAATCTCCGACAAGTCCCAATCAGAGGGAAAGATGAGTTTGCATCGCTCTTCCAAAGACGCGTAAAAATAGGTCGAGTTGGGATGAAACTTCATATCGTCATCAACAATACCCCAATGCTTGTGTGAGTAATGCTTCTTGCCGTTCTCATCAACAGTGAAGGGTTGTGTGGAAGCATACTTTCGTCCGCCATTGTTATGGATACCGACTTTGTATATTGTATTAGCCTTTGCTGGTCTTCCTTTTGTCATGGATGTCGCTATTTTTATTAGTACAAATGTACTAAATAATAACGACAATTCCAATACTTTATGAGCTTAGTATTAAATATTTATGACTTTTTAGTACAAAGTGCTGCAAAACTCAGAG
>SAMEA3663036__coassemble_687_pt1 | contig 14615 bp, 15 predicted proteins | sample SAMEA3663036__metabat2_high_PE_014 | metagenome-assembled genome bin SAMEA3663036 (sample SAMEA3663036) | pig gut metagenome | biome: pig gut; feature: pig-associated habitat; material: faeces | place: France | collected 2012
TTGTTAGCCGCTTGTTAGTCTAACTCTGTGTTGATTCAACAAAATTTCAATCAGCGAACAGAAAGTGTTCAATCAGTAATTTATCATTAACCATTCAAAACAGGAGTAGGAACTACCTGAGGGGCAGGGGTGTTAGCAGGGGTGTTTTACTAAGCACCGCAATACCAATCACCATCACCCACAACCTAAAAGTGTTCCAAATAATTATGGCAATCAAGACCAAAGCAGTTAAGGAGTACAACACCGCGGTGGTGAACCAGAGCGGACGAATAGGTACTGTACGCTGCTACACTAAGAACAGACTCACCTACGTTCGTGCAGCAAGCAACTCCAGCGTTACGAACAACCGCACCAACAGTCAGATGACTCAGCGACTCCTCTTCTCTTCTCTCGCCCCAGCCTTTGTGAAGGTTGCTGAGCTCAGTGCATCAATCGTGGCGAACAACGAGGGATGGAATAAAAGACCTCTCTTTTCCAAGGAAAGAATAATGAAGAAGGCTGATTCCAAAATGTATGAAACCAGCCTTGATTGTTTTTTGCAAGGTTTTTGTTTACTCTCCCCAGACGTATACGGTGTATGTTCCGTAGATGCCGAGGATGCTTGTCTTCTTCACGTCAATGTGTGAGATGCGTGTGATGCCAGCTTTCTTTGCTGCAGTCTGAATGGATGCGTCACCGTTAAACGCAATGCAGCTGAGGAATACCGGATAAGACACTTCTCCGCATTTTGTTCCGAGAGGGTTTGATGTTGCAGCAAGCGGAGTGATTGACGAACAGCTTGCTAATGCTACGAGCACGAATGCTGCGAAAAGAACTTTTAATGCTTTCATAACGATTGCTTTTTGTTAGGTTATAAATGTGAATGAATTGCAGTGTCTCATACCTATGCGCTTGACGATAGGAGAAATGCTCCACGAAGTTAAAGAGGATGTTTGGTGGCTCTTTTACCTTGGTGCCTGACGATAGCAGAAATAAGCCACGAAGCCAAAGAGGATGTTTGGTACCCAGGCAGCGAGAACAGCTGGTACGTCAGCATTTATGGCGAAGGTGGCAGAGATGGTCTGCAGGAGGATATAGGCGAAGGAGAGCGCAAGACCGATGCCGAGGTACATGCCCATTCCGCCCTTCCTTTTCCTTGCCGACAGCGATGCTCCGATGATGGTTAGAATGAACGAAGCGAATGAAGCTGCAATGCGTTTATGGTATTCCACCTCATACTGCACCGTGTTCTTCGAGCCACGGTTTATCTGCTTACTGATATACTCTGTTAGCTGCGGAGAGGTGAGTGTTTCCTGCTGTCCTTTTGAGAAGACAAGGTCCATAGGCTCCATTTGAATGAGAGTGTCCATGGAGACTCCAGAGGTTATTTTCTCTTTCAGTCCTCTCATGTTACGAATCTTCCAGGAGTACGCCTTCCAATGATATTTTGAGTCAGCGATGGTGTCGTACTGAATGCTGGCAGCCGTCATGTGCGAGACAAGCTTTTTATTCTCGAACTTATCGAGACAGAAGCCATAACCTGTTTTGCGCGTGTTGTCGTAGTGCTGGATATAAGCAATCACGCCATGGTCTACCTGTATCTGCACATTGTCTGCCTGCGTGTCTTTTTTCTTGTTACGATACATAGCCTCGAAGTTCAGCTTCACCACATTTCCCTTAGGAATGACATAAGCTGCCAAGGAGAACGACAACGCACTGATCAGTACGCAAGAGATCATGTATGGTCGGAGGAGACGCTTGAAACTCACGCCAGCGGCAATGATAGCAATAATCTCTGAGTTTCCCGCCATTTTCGACGTGAAGAAGATCACGGCTATGAAGACGAAGAGGGGGGAGAAGAGGTTTGCGAAGTAGGGTACGAAGTTTGCGTAATAGTCGAAGACGATTGCCTTCCATGGAGCGTTATACTGCGAGAACTTTGAAAGGTTCTCGTTGAAGTCGAACACAATGGATATGGAGATTATCAGCACGATAGCAAAGAAGTACGTGCCGATGAATTTTGTGATGATGTATTTGTCTAAGCGTGTGAGATAGTGTGGTGGCCACAGGTATCTGAACACCCTCATCCATGAAAATGCTTTCTTTATGTTCATAACTGCTAAGGTGAGGAAAATGGTTCTATCTGCCGAGAGAGAAAAAATGTTCAGAACCAGTGGTTACACTCTTCTTCCGAGGTTGTCGATAACGCTCCGCTTCCATGTTGAGAAGTCGCCAGCGATGATATGCTTTCGTGCGTCGGAAACGAGTCGGAGGTAGAAAGCGAGGTTGTGGATGCTGGCAATCTGCATGGCGAGCAGCTCTTGCGCTTTGAAGAGATGATGGAGGTATGCCTTTGAGTAGATGCGATCTATATCGCAGCCCTCAGGGTCGATTGGAGAGAAGTCGTTCTCCCATTTCTTGTTCTTCATGTTCATGGTGCCCTGATAGGTGAAGAGCATGGCGTTTCTGCCGTTGCGAGTAGGCATCACACAGTCGAACATATCCACGCCACGTTCTATTGCCTCAAGGATGTTCTGCGGAGTGCCCACACCCATGAGGTAACGAGGCTTCTCTTTTGGCAGGATTTCATTCACCACCTCAATCATCTCATACATCACCTCTGTAGGCTCTCCAACAGCAAGCCCTCCAATGGCATTGCCGTCAGCACCCTTGTCGGCTATGAACTTTGCCGATTCCCGCCGAAGGTCTGGGTATTTGCATCCCTGCACAATTGGGAAGAGCGTCTGATCATATCCGTATAGCGGCTCCGTCTCGTGGAAACGCTTCCAGCAACGGTCCAGCCATCTGTGAGTCATCTCCATGGACTTCTTCGCATAGGCATAGTCAGCCTCTCCAGGCGCACATTCATCGAACGCCATAATGATATCTGCTCCAATCACCCTCTGTGTGTCCATGACATTCTCTGGAGTGAAGATATGCTTTGAACCGTCTATATGAGAGCGGAATTCGCACCCCTCCTCTTTCAGCTTTCTTATTCCCGTGAGCGAGAAAACTTGAAATCCGCCAGAGTCGGTGAGAATCGGTCTATCCCAGGTGTTGAACTTATGAAGCCCACCAGCATTCTTGAGAACGTCAAGCCCTGGGCGCAGATAGAGATGGTATGTGTTTCCGAGAATAATCTGTGCCTTTACTTGCTCTCTGAGTTCTGAGAAGTGAACGCCCTTGACAGAGCCCACCGTTCCCACTGGCATGAAGATAGGTGTTTCTATCTCCCCATGTGCGGTGGCTATTTTTCCTGCACGAGCATCAGAGGCAGGGTCGGTGTATTGAAGTTTGAAATCCATGTATTGTCTGTTTCGATGGGGAGGCTTTCGCCAATGCTTATGAGATATATAATATAAGGTGTAACTATGCGAGATATGAGGTGTAACTACGCAAGAAATAAGGTGTAACTATGCGATACATATATAAGGTATACATATGCTTATGAAACAATCATGGGAAAAAAGGGGAGAGAGAAGGTTATGCCTTCTTCTCTTCCTCAATAACCCACTCTTGTGCGTTTTCCACCTTTTCGTCGGTGAGCGCAATCTTCCACACGTCTTGAACGTTCTCAACGTAATGGAATGTGACGCCAGTGAGATAGAAGTCAGGAATCTCCTCAATGTCTTTACGGTTCTCGTCGCAGAGAATGATATCTGTTATTCCTGCACGCTTTGCTGCAAGAATTTTCTCTTTTATGCCACCAACAGGGAGCACACGCCCACGGAGTGTGATCTCTCCCGTCATTGCCACGTTCTTGCGCACCTTCCTCTGAGTGAGTGCAGAGGCTATGGAGGTGGCGATGGTGATGCCGGCAGACGGACCGTCTTTCGGCGTGGCACCTTCTGGGACGTGGATATGGATGTTGTAGTTGTCGAAGATGCGATAGTCGATGCCTAAGAGCTCTGAGTGCGCCTTGCAATATTCGAGTGCAAGAACGGCAGACTCCTTCATAACGTCACCGAGGTTTCCCGTCAGCGTGAGCTTTCCTGCCTTTCCTTTCGACAGAGATGTCTCGATGAAGAGAATTTCTCCACCCACGCTTGTCCAAGCGAGTCCCGTAACCACACCAGCATATTTATTTCCCTGATAGATGTCGCGAACCACGAGAGGCTTACCAAGATACTCCTCTACCTGATCTTCAGTGATCTTCATGCCCTCAAGGCTTTCTGCCTTTACTGTCTTCACAGCGATCTTTCGGAAGATTTTGTTGATTTGACGGTCGAGCTGTCTCACGCCGCTCTCGCGTGTGTACTGTTCAATAACCTTTATGAGCGCTTTTTTGTCGAACTTCAAGTTCTTGTAGGTCTCGTCAACAAAGCCTGTCTCCGCCTTGTCGCGCTTCACGAGATGGCGTTTAGCAATCTCATATTTCTCTTCTGTGGTGTAGCCCGTAAGCTCGATGAGCTCCATACGGTCGAGGAGAGGGCGGGGGAGGGTGCTGAGGTCGTTTGCCGTGCATACGAAGAGCACATCAGAGAGGTCGAAGTCGATGTCGAGGTAGTTGTCGTGGAAGGTTGCGTTCTGCTCTGGGTCGAGAACTTCAAGGAGTGCGGAGGTAGGGTCGCCATGAACGGTTGACTGTGTCACCTTGTCGATCTCGTCGAGAATGAAGACAGGGTTGTTTGAGCCCACCTTCTGCAAAGCCTTTATGATGCGTCCCGGCATAGCACCGATATATGTCTTTCTATGACCGCGAATCTCGCTCTCGTCGTGCATACCGCCAAGGGAAATTCTTGCATACTTCCTTCCCATAGCCTTTGCTATGCTCTTTCCGAGAGATGTCTTTCCCACTCCCGGAGGACCGTAAAGGCAGATGATCTGCGACTTATGCTTCAGCTCCTTGTCTTTCTTCAGCGCCTTTGCTCTCATGCTCATCACGGCAAGGAATTCAAGGATGCGCTCCTTCACTTTGTCCATGCCGTAATGGTCGGAGTTCAGCACTTTCTCTGCATGCTGGAGGTTGAGGTTGTCGGTGGTCTTGTCGCCCCAAGGGAGGGAGACAATGGTCTGGAGGTATGTCAGCTGCACCTGATAGTCAGGAGACTGCGGGTTGTAGTTGTCGAGACGCTCGTATTCCTTCTCGAAAGCCTCACGAACGGCATCGCTCCATTTCTGCTGCTCTGCCTTCACCCTCAGCGCCTTCTTCTCTGGAGAGAGCTCGTTGCCTCCAAGTTCCTCGCGAATGTTTCTCATCTGCTGGTGGAGGAAATACTCTCGCTGCTGCTCGTCGATATCCTGATGTGTCTTGTTCTGAATCTGAAGCTTGAGGTCCATGAACTGAATCTCGCGGCTGAGGATGTTCAGAAGACTGTAGAGGCGCTCTGCAACGGTGGCAGTCTGCAGGAGTTCCATCTTCTCGTCGTTGCTGATAGGGAGGTTTGTGGCGATGAAGTTCACAAGGAGCACATCGTCTTCAATATTCCTAATGGCGAGAAGAGACTCGTTAGGGAATTCATCGTTCTTCTGAACGTATTCCTCCATGCGTGAGCGCAGAGAGCTGACGGCGGTATCGTAGACATCGCCAGCGTCGAAGGTGTTCTCTGGGAACTGCTCTGGGAACGCCTCCACCTTTCCGAAGAGGAATGGCGTTGAGAGTGTCAGCTCTTCGAGGTTACATCTTCCGAGTGCCTGCACGATGGCGGTCTTCTGTCCGGTTGCCACAGGCATGTCGATGATCTTCACAAGCTTTGCATAAACACCAGTTGGGTAGATATCGTCTAAGCTCGGATGCTCCACGTCTGTGTTCTCCTGGCAGAAAAGTCCAAAGACGTTCTTTGGGTCTTTGTTCATCTCGTTGATGAGGTTCAGACTTTGCTCTCTGCCTATGAGGATTGGGGTTATGACACCTGGGAAGAGCACGATGTTTCGTGTTGCGAGAATAGGCAACACACCGTCATATTTTGTTTCAACGATGGAGCGTATGTCTCCGTCGTATTCGGCAATCATCTGTATTTGTGAAATGTTCTTTGGTTTCATAATGATTCTTCTTTTGAGTACTTTTTTCTCTTTTTCTCTTAGTTTTCTTTTTTTGCGTGCTTTTTTCTCTTGGTTTTCTTCTTGTGAGTGCTTTGGCATATTTCTCCGCACTTTATTAGTGCTTTTTCGTGCTCTTTCTCATGTCGTTGTGACGGTAAAGGCACAAATCGGGTGCAAAATTATAAAAAAAAATTAATAAACCGCCTATAACCTTATTAAATAAATATAAATACCAATCTTTTCTTGTCGGAGATTAGTTGTCGAGGTGTTGTTTTCTGCCCTTTCTTTATTTCTTGCTAACGAAATCAATGATTTTCTAATGCTCCTCACGAAGTTTTTTCCTGACCTTTCCTTATTTCAGGCTAACCAAAACAAGGTGTTTTTTTCTCTCAAGGCAGTTTTTTCTGGCTTGGGAGGCATAAAAATGGTAGAAATCTGCACTTAAGAGGTAAAAAAATTAAAAAACATGCACTTTTTCCCGATTTTTCTTTGTCACTTCAAAGAGAATTACTATCTTTGCATAAGGAATTCAGTGGAGGAAAAGATTCCTGCGCTTGATTTCCCTCAAAAAATCATTTTTTTAGCAATAAAAATTTTTTAACTCATTAATAAACACAAACTATGAAGAAAAAATTCATTTGTACAGTATGTGGTTATATCCACGAAGGTACTGAGGCTCCAGAGAAGTGCCCATTGTGTAAGGCACCTGCAACAAAGTTCAACGAGATGAAGGACGACGATCAGGCTACATTCGCTACTGTTCACGAACTCGGCGCAGCAAAGACATCTGGTGCAGACGAGGAAATGATCAAGGATCTCAATACACACTTCAACGGTGAGTGCATGGAGGTAGGTATGTATCTCGCAATGTCTCGTCAGGCAGACCGTGAGGGCTACCCAGAAGTTGCAGAGGCTTACAAGCGTTACGCTCTCGAAGAGGCAGAGCACGCAAGCAAGTTCGCAGAGCTCCTCGGTGACGTTCTCGGTGATACAAAGGCAAACCTCGAGGCTCGTATCGCAGCTGAGATTGGTGCTTGCGAAGACAAGTTCCGCATTGCAAAGAACGCAAAGGCTGCTGGTCTTGACGCTATCCACGACACTGTTCACGAGATGGCAAAAGACGAGGCTCGTCACGCAGCTGGCTTCCGCGGACTTTACAACCGTCTTTTCAAGAAGTAAATTTCATATTCACAAACTCAGTCTCTTTCCAAGCAGTATGACTCGTAATGCCACTTTTCATATTCTTAATTGTTTTAATCGTTCCTAATATGGCAATGAACTGCTGGAAACGAGAAGGGGGCGTATCCAAAGACGATGTTCTTGGGTGCGCCCCCGTTTTCTGAGAAGCTTTTTTTTGTTTCTTTCAACACACAAACTACTGACAATGATTTATTTGGCAAGCAATTCACCAAGGAGAAAAGAGCTACTCGCAGGTCTCGACATAGACTTCGAGACATGGGTGATTCCAGATATCGACGAATCGTTCCCAGAGAACCTCCACCCAGAAGAGACGGCTGAGTTTTTGGCAAAGAAAAAGGCGGCTCCCTATTTTGTTGGAGAGAATCTCTTGCGACTCGCAGAAGACGATATCGTTGTTACGGCAGATACGGTAGTGATTCTCGAAGAACGTGTGCTTGGAAAGCCTGCCGACGAGGCGGAGGCGAGAGAAATGCTTCGTGCCCTCTCTGGAAAGACGCATGAAGTGATCACTGGAGTCTGTCTGACCTCAAAGTCCAAACAACGCCATTTCTCTGTAACCACAAAAGTTACGTTTGCAAAACTCTCTGAAAAACAGATTTCATATTACATTGAGAAATACCAACCCTTCGACAAAGCAGGTGCCTACGGCATTCAAGAATGGATAGGCTATGTTGGCGTCACGAGACTCGAAGGTTCCTATTTTAACGTCATGGGACTCCCCGTTCAACGTATTTATGAAGAAATTTGCCGCTTTTAGGCTGAAATTTACCTCTTCAATGCAAATTTTTATTAATTTTTTATTCTAAATAAAAAAAAATAAGTAATTTTGCAGAAACCATTCTCGTGAACAACCGTATCGCACTCCCTACACCCCCTTTTAAATGTCAAGGAGGAGTGCAAGAACACGTAAAAACCGAAATTCTTCGGCATCTGCAAACACAATTCATTTAACTACATACTATGAGCGACCAGATCAGGCATGAAGGAATAGTTGAAAGCATAGACGGAGAGCACCTAAAGGTGAGAATCGTCCAGCAATCGGCGTGTACATCATGCAAGTTAGCGAAAAGTTGTCTCACATCTGAAAGTAAGGTGAAAATGGTGGATGTGTGGACGAAGGAATACGAAAAGTATATGGTTGGGCAAGAGGTAATGGTGGAAATAACAGGGAAGATAGGAGCTATGGCGGTCTTGCTGGGGTTCGTCGTTCCAACGATTCTCGTTCTGCTCACCGTGATAGCATCTCTCTATGCCATGGAGAACGTGCCAGAACTCTATGTCGCAGAACCAAACTGTCAAGCATATGCTGCCTTGCTCGGGCTCCTCGCCCTCATTCCCTATTACCTTCTGTTGTATGCCTTCCGAGCAGCAATAAAGCAAAAGGTTACGTTCCGACTTCTCACCGTAGACTGACGGTTCTGACCTCCGCCTCTGAAACAATCACTTCATTCGAAAACTATTCTCATTAGCTTCCCTAAGCTATCATTGCTTGGGATACTAAAAAAACAAATAAAGAATTTGTTGACTTATAAATATAATTAACTAAAAAATACACAAATTATGAATGTAATTCTTATTGCAGTACTCGTCTTAGGCATTATAGCACTCATAGCATCTGTTGTGCTGTATATCTGCTCTAAGCGCTTTGCTGTCGAAGAAGACCCAAGACTGCCTGCTGTTCTGGAGGCACTGCCGGGTGCAAACTGCGGCGGATGTGGATATCCAGGATGTTCGGGAATGGCAGACGCACTCATAAAAGGTGCTAATGCTGGCAGTATCGAGGGACTCAACTGCCCTGTTGGTGGGGCAGAATGTATGTCAAAGATTGCTGACCTGCTCGGTATGGCAGTAGCGGCAAGCGACCCAAAGGTGGCTGTTGTGCGCTGTGGTGGATGCTTTGCAAAGCGCCCTCGAACAGTAGAGTATGACGGTCTTCGCACCTGCACGGCTGTGAACAGTGTTGGTGCTGGAGAAACGGGATGCGGCTTTGGCTGTCTTGGCTGTGGCGACTGTGTTGCCGCTTGTAACTTTGGTGCTATCGCCATCAATCCAGAGACTGGCTTGCCAGAGGTTGATGAAGAGAAGTGTACCTCTTGTGGCGCTTGCGTAAAGGCATGTCCACGACATATCATCGAAATTAGACCGAAGGGAAAGGTTATAAAGGAAATTCCACACAGAGTGTATGTCTCTTGTGTCAACAAAGACAAGGGTGCAGTGGCTCGAAAGAACTGTCAGGCGGCTTGTATCGGATGCAGCAAGTGTCAGAAAGTCTGCAAGTTCGACGCTATCACCATCGAGAACAACGTCTCTTATATCGACCCAGCTAAGTGTAAGGCGTGTGGAGCTTGCGTAAGAGAGTGCCCTACAGGTGCAATCGTGGCTACATGGCCACTACCAGTGCTCAAACCAAAAGCAACTCCTGCTGCTGGTAGCACTCCTGCCCCTGCTGCTGCAAAACCTGCCGCTGCTAACACCTCTGGTCCTGCTGCTGCAGAGAAAGTTCCTGTAGATGCAGTAAAACCTGCTGCTGCTAACGCCCCTGCTGCAGAGAAGTAATAAATGTCATGCAATTATCACAATGAAAGTACGTACATTTAAAATAGGTGGTATTCATCCTGATGAGAATAAGCTGACCAATGATGCCATCACAAAGCCTGCCCCATTGCCAAAGGTGGCAGTATTCCCAATGAGTCAGCATATCGGTGCTCCTGCAAAGCCTATCGTCAAGAAGGGTGACAAGGTGAAGGTGGGCACTATGATTGGAGAAGCCGCTGGTTTTGTCAGTGCTCCAGTATTCTCTTCCGTATCAGGAACAGTGCTGAAGGTAGACAATGCCATTGACGCTTCTGGTTACCTTCGCCCAGCCGTCACCATTACTGTAGAAGGCGACGAATGGGAAGAGACCATCGACCGCTCAGTGAAATTGGAGCGTCTGGAAGATCACCCTGAGCTCACTCCAGAGGAAATCGTTGAAAGAATCAAACGTGCCGGAGTGGTTGGTATGGGTGGCGCCTGCTTCCCTACGTTCATAAAGCTCTGTCCTCCTCCGGGCTCAAAGGCAGAGTGTGTCATCATTAACGGTGTGGAGTGTGAGCCATATATCACTTCCGACTTCCGACTCATGGTTGAGAAGGCAGACCAGCTCATAGAGGGTGTGAAAATCCTCATGAAGGGCGCAAAGGTAGAGAAGGGATATATCGGCATTGAAGACAACAAGCCAGAGGCTATCCGCCTCCTTGCCGAGAAGCTAAAAGACAATAAGAACATAGAGGTTGTGCCTTTGGCAAAGAAATATCCGCAGGGTGGCGAGAAGCAGCTCGTCGATGCCGTTATCGGTCGTCAGGTGCCAGCACCTCCTGCTATTCCTGTCAGCGTAGGCGCTGTTGTGCAGAATGCTGGTACGGCAGTGGCTGTCTATGAGGCGGTTATGAAGAACAAACCTCTCTTTGAACGCTACACAACCGTTACTGGAAAGCAGATAAAGAACCCAGGGAACTTCCTTGTGCGCATGGGAACTTCTTTCGGTGAACTCATTGAGCTCTGTGGCGGACTCCCAGAGGGCGACAACAAAATTCTTGCTGGCGGTCCGATGATGGGAAAGGCTGTTAGCTCTCTTGACACACCTGTTGGAAAGGGTCAGAACTGTATCACTGTGCTCACCGATGCTGATGCCCACCGTAAGGAGCCAGATCCTTGTATTCGTTGCGGAAAGTGCGTAGGAGCATGCCCTATGGGTCTTGAGCCTTATCTCCTTGCCACATGCTCTGCAAAGCATATGTGGGAGAAGGTGGAGAGCGAGGATATCGTTAGCTGCATAGAGTGTGGCTCTTGTCAGTTCACATGTCCTTCTCACCGTCCTATGTTGGATAATATTCGTCTTGGTAAATCAACTGTTATGGGTATTATTCGTGCCCGTGCTGCTAAAAAGTAAAAGAAAAAATGGGAAAACTTATAGTATCACTATCTCCACACGCACATGGGAACGACTCTGTTGAGAAGAACATGTATGGAGTAATAATCGCTCTTCTTCCAGCACTTCTCACGAGCTTCTGGTTCTTCGGAATAGGCTCAGTAATCGTTTGTGCGGCAAGTGTCATTGCCTGCGTACTCTTTGAGTGGGCAATAACAAAATATATTCTCGGCATACAGAGATGCACCGTCTGTGACGGCTCTGCCGCCCTCACCGGACTCCTCCTTGGCATGAACCTTCCAAGTAATCTTCCTATCTGGATGATTGTGATTGGTGCGCTCGTGGCTATCGGAGTGGGAAAGATGACTTTCGGCGGACTCGGACAGAATCCTTTCAACCCTGCTCTTGTGGGACGTTGCTTCCTTCTCGTCAGCTTCCCAACTGCCATGACAACATGGCCAGTGCCAGGACAGCTCACTGCATATGCAGATGCACAGACAGGGGCAACACCGCTGAGCATCATGCAGAGAGCAATAAAGGGTGAAGATGTGCTCGACCAGCTGCCTTCTTCTCTCGATATGTTCCTCGGAAACAGCGCTGGAACAATCGGTGAGGTATGTGCATTGGCACTCCTCGCTGGTCTTGCCTTCATGCTTTGGAAGAATATCATCACATGGCACATTCCTGTCTCTATTCTCGGAACTGTCTTCGTGCTTGCTGGACTCCTCTGGCTCGTTGACGATGCACGCTATGCTGACCCATTCCAGGTGCTCTTCTCTGGTGGTCTCATGCTCGGTGCTATCTTCATGGCTACCGACTATGTCACTTCTCCAATGTGCCACAAGGGACAGCTCATCTACGGTGTTGCCATTGGTGTGCTCACGGTCGTAATACGTAACTGGGGCGCATATCCAGAGGGCATGTCGTTCGCAATCCTTATCATGAATGCCTTTACGCCATTAATAAACATGTACATCAAGCCAAAGAGATTCGGTGAGGTGCCAGCAAAGAAATAAGGAGGGTAAAGAATGGAAAAACTTAAATCAAATCTTCAGAATATGGTGCTCGTCCTCGTGGGCGTGGCACTCGTTTGCGGCGGACTGCTCGCTTCTGTCAATGAAGCAACGGCTTCTGCCATTAAAGCACAAGAGGAGAAAACTCTCTCTGACGGTATAAAGGTTGTGCTGGCAGCTGATGAGGTGAAGGTGACAGACACTAAGCCTCTTAGCAGAAACGTGAACGGAAAGCAGTTAGACTTCGTGGTGTACACAACCGATAAGGGCGTTGCCGTTCAGTCTACAGACCCTAACGGCTTTGGCGGAAACCTTACCGTTCTTGTGGGCTTCGACGAAAGCGGAATCATCAAGGGTTATACCGTTCTTGCACATGCTGAGACTCCTGGACTTGGAGCAAAGGCAGGAGAATGGTTCCAGAAGGGCAACCCTGGTTGTATCGTTGGGCTAAACCCTGCTGAGAAGAACCTCACAGTGGCAAACGACGGTGGTGACATTCAGGCAATTACTGCCTCTACCATCACTTCTCGATCTTTCCTTCGTGCCGTACAGGAAGCTTACAACACGTTCAAAGAAAACAAATAACCACAAAAGTAGACTTTTATTATGAGTAAATTCGGAATTATAATGAACGGCATCATAAAGGAGAATCCTACCTTTGTGTTAATGCTCGGTATGTGTCCTACACTTGCCACTACCACAAGTGCTAATAACGGTATGATGATGGGACTTGCCACTATGGTTGTGTTGATATTCTCAAATATCATTATCTCCATGATCAAGAAGATAACACCAGACATGGTGCATATCCCAGTATATATCGTTGTCATTGCAACGCTCGTGACAATCGTGCAGTTCCTCCTTGCGGCTTACCTACCTGATGTGAACAAGTCTCTCGGACTGTTCATTCCATTGATTGTGGTGAACTGCGTTATTCTCGGTAGAGCAGAGTCGTTTGCTTCTAAGAACAATGTTATTGACTCTGCCCTCGACGGAATAGGTATCGGACTCGGTTTCACCATCGGACTCACACTCCTTGGTATCTGCCGTGAGCTGCTCGGAAACGGTACGGTGTTCGGATTGGAATGTATTCCTTCTGACTACAGCATGCTCCTCTTCATCCTTCCTCCGGGAGCATTCATCACACTCGGATACATCATCGCTGTTGTGAACAAGTTCAAGAAGTAAACAAATAGCGAGTGGAATAGAGGCAAGATATGAACGTTCATAACGTGAGAACATGAAAACATGAAAAAACGTGATGGTGCGAAAACATGAATAAACATGATAGCGTAAAAACGTGAAGAAGATGGAGGTGAAGGAAAAAAGATGCTCCTAAATGTTATGTTGTCTCGTTCCACGAAAAAATAGTCAATCTCATTAACATTAATTTTGAACACCTACTAATATGGAATATTTATTGATATTTATAGCTGCGATATTCGTAAACAATATCGTGCTCAGCCAGTTCCTAGGAATATGTCCGTTCCTTGGTGTCAGCCAGAAAGTGAAGACATCACTTGGCATGTCTGCTGCTGTGGCATTCGTGATGATGCTTGCTACGCTCGTGACATGGCTTATACAGATGTTTGTGCTCAATCCGTTTAACCTCGGATATCTGCAGACGCTATCGTTCATTCTCGTGATCGCTGCTCTCGTGCAGATGGTGGAGATTATTCTCAAGAAGGTGTCACCTCCGCTATATCAAGCACTCGGTGTCTTCCTCCCTCTCATCACAACAAACTGTGCCGTGCTTGGCGTGGCTATCTCGGTTATCCAAAAAGATTACAACCTGCTGATGGCTCTCGACTATGCTCTCGCATCTGCTATCGGCTTCGGCATTGCACTCATTCTCTTTGCAGGACTTCGTGAGCAGCAGGAGTTGGCAAACATACCAAAGGGAATGCGTGGTGTTAGCATCACTCTCATAACAGCTGGTCTCCTCGCCCTTTCATTCATGGGATTCTCGGGAGTAGACGGTGGTTTGAAGGTCCTCTTCGGAATTGAATAACCTGTGATGTTCACATTTTTATCACGCATTATGTGGCATAAAAAATAGATAATATTACTTGTGCTGCCTCGTGCAGCACCAGTTTTTTTGTGTTTGTGTTGTTGACAGCTCGCGTCGTGAGACGTGGGCTGTTTCTTTTGATTAATTTCGGTGCTCCTAACAAAATAAATGAGACAACGTAGTTCTAAAGCATGTGATTAGAAAGCAGATATTATTAAACGAACTGGTAAAAAGAGTAATAATGAGTAGCTCTTGAGGCTTGAAACCTGAAATCTGAAACAGTCATTGTTAGCTCGGTATCTTAAGGATCTCCTATTTATTGTTTGTCGTTTGCGTCTTTATTTCATTTACTGCCTTCATTTTTTTATTCCCTTTATCATTTTGTTTTTATAATTTATTCAAGTCCCACAAGTGTTTGTTTCTGGTAACTGTTGGTTCGTTGCTTGTCATATAGTTGAAGTATCTGTCGCCAATATTCAATAGGAGGTAGAACGGAGTTACATATGAGTTACATATGAGT
>SAMEA3663036__coassemble_691_pt1 | contig 14579 bp, 8 predicted proteins | sample SAMEA3663036__metabat2_high_PE_014 | metagenome-assembled genome bin SAMEA3663036 (sample SAMEA3663036) | pig gut metagenome | biome: pig gut; feature: pig-associated habitat; material: faeces | place: France | collected 2012
TGCATCACCAATCAATACAATCATTATAAAAATAATTTTGCACACCTACTTATACTTCGATAAACCATGATTGAAAACATAGAAAAAGAGCTTGAACGTCTGAAAGAAGAAAACGCTAAACTGAAAAGGGAATTGGCTGCATTGACTAAAGAAAATGCCACTTCTTTCCGAGACCGTTATGCCTCAGATATCCTCGTACAGATACCTGACATGCTAACTGTGTTTGATAAAGACGAGCGAGTGGTGGAGGTGGTCTCGGGAGAACACACTAATCATGTCGGACGCCCCAGTGAGGAACTTAAGGGTACTCACATGAGTGAATCAATTACTCCGGAGGCTTACGAGGCTCTGCACAATACATTCCGTAAGGCATACGAAACAAAGCAGTATGCCATGGGCCTTCATTCCATTGATGTTCTGGGAGAACGGAGATTCTTTGAAAACCATTGCTTCCCTATTGCTGACGACCATATTCTTGTGATGTGTCATGACATCACAGAGCGTACAAATGCTAAAAACCAATATTCCGACCTTAGTAGGCTTACTGCAACCATTCTACATCATATACCTATTGCAGTATATGTAATAGACTCTGGCGACGATATGAAGTATATCTATTGGAATAGAATGATGGAGGTGCTTACTGGGATTCCTGCTGCTGACGCAATCGGGAAAAACGAATATGAGATTTGGAAAGACCCTGCGGAGATTGAGAAGTTCGTTAGGCAGAACAAAGAACTTCTTGAAAGCGGAAAACCAATGAAAATGCAGCATACCTTTATAAACGAGAAAAACGGCTCAAGGGTTATGCAGATACAGAAAATCGTTCTTAACTACGAAGGGAGAGCACCTCTCATTCTCGGAATTGGATATGATATCAGTAATCTCGAAGAAATTGAACACAACCTAGTAACAGACAGAATAAAAGCTGAAAAGGCAGACCGGCAGAAGTCAGCTTTCCTAGCGAATATGAGCCATGAACTGCGCTCTCCACTAACGGCTATTGTCGGATTTGCAGAACTACTTGCTTATACTGAAGAGGAAGAGGAGAAAGAGCAGTATGCACGCATCATAAGCCTGAACTCTGAACTCCTCATGCAACTCATAAACGATATACTTGACACTGCAAAGATGGAGGCTGGAACACTGGAATACCATAAGGTGCCAATGAACCTTACTGAACTCTGTGAAGGTCTCTCGCAAACAATGCTAACACGTGTGCAGGATGGCGTTTCACTTATCTTCGACCGTCCAAACCGTGATGTGACAGTAAACGAAGACCCTAACCGTATTTCCCAGGTGCTCATAAACCTCATCACCAATGCAACGAAGTTTACTTCTCAGGGTGAGATACGCTTTGGCTACAATATCGAGGGTGAGGAAATTCATTTCCATGTCTCAGATACTGGAATAGGTATCCCAGAAGACAAAATCGGAAAGGTCTTCGAAAGATTCGTGAAGCTCAACGACCGTGCGCAGGGAACAGGTCTCGGACTTGCCATATGCCAGATGATTGTAAAGAACAGAGGTGGCAGAATTTGGGTGGAGTCTGAATTTGGAAAGGGAAGCACATTCCATTTCGTAATCCCTCTCGATGAAGTAGCAGAATAAGATTCTTTCTCAAGAAGAAGTTCTTGTGATTTTCTTTCAGGTAGAAAATCCTGATTTTTTGAATATAGAAGAAACCGTTGGAAAAACTCTTGCCATAAGACTTTTCCAACGGTTTCTCTTTCCTCTCTGTTTCAAAGATCTTGCATTCCTAAAATGTCTATAAAGGGAGGTGCTCCAACGATTATCTTAGAAAATCTCTAACTCAACAGGACAATGATCGGAACCGAACACTTGGGTGTGGATGCTTGCTCCTTTTATCTCTTCTTTCAGACGCTCCGAGCAAACAAAATAGTCTATACGCCACCCCGTGTTCTTTTCTCTCGCCTTGAAACGGTACGACCACCAGGAGTAAACAACGTCCTCGGGATGCAACGTACGGAAAGTGTCTATAAAACCAGAACCTAATAGTTCTGTGAACTTCCCACGCTCCTCATCGGTAAAGCCAGGATTCCGCCTGTTCGTCTTAGGGTTCTTGAGGTCTATCTCCTGGTGAGCAACATTCATGTCACCACAGATAATAACGGCTTTCTTCTTGTCAAGAGCGGTGATATACTCACGGAAAGCATCCTCCCATTCCATTCTGTAATCCAAACGCTTTAGCTCATCTTGAGCATTCGGAACATATACATTTACGAGATAGAAACGCTCATATTCAATGGTAATCATTCTGCCCTCATGGTTATGAACAGAATCGTCATCGTAGACAATACCGTCTTCCGTAACAGTTCCTAAACCGTAGTAAACGGCTGAAGGGGTATGGCGAGTGTAAATAGCAGTACCAGAATAGCCTTTTTTCTCTGCATAATTCCAATAAGACTCATAACCATCAAAGGAAAGGTCTAACTGTCCTGCCTGCATCTTCGTCTCCTGAAGACAAAAGAAGTCGGCATCCAACTCCTGAAACGATTTCTCAAAATCTTTTCCTACACAGGCTCTGAGCCCGTTAACATTCCATGAGATAAACTTCATATTTTCTTTCTAAGTAGGTGTGCAAAATGATTTTTATAATGATTGTATTGATTGGTGATGCAGAATCAGTTTGTGACATAAAGGAGTGTAGCGACTCCTACTCGACTGTTGTCACTGGCTGATAATGCGCAGTAGGCGGTGCAAGGATTATAAAAATCATTTTGCACACCTACTTATTACCTTTTTATTATTCATAATTCTACTTTGCTTTCATGTAAAGTGCAAAAGTGTCTCCAAAGATACAAACTTTCTTTGAAACGACAAAGAGAAAACTCCATTTCTGTACATTTTTTTTACAAAAAGTGTCTTTTTACTGCTTTTTTATGAAAAAAAAGAGTTTTTTCTATGAGCAAAAAACTTTTTTTTCATACCTTTGCATTTGAAAAGAAATTCAAAGACTATAACAAACAATATTTTTGTTATTACTATGGAGAAAAGATTAATGAAATCAGCAGACAAGAAGTTCTGTGGCGTTTGTGGAGGCATTGCAAACTACTTCGACATCGACCCTACAATAATCCGTGCAATATATGCTGCATTGACCCTTTTTTCTGCAGCATTCCCAGGAATAATTCTGTACTTCGTTCTTGCTGTCGTGATGCCGTCAGAAAACTAAGTGCTGAAAAAAAGAATAGTTATTATTGAAATAAAGACGAAAAGGGTGGCTTTATCGCCACCCTTTTCTCGTCTTTTTACGCCCCTCAACTATCGAGGCCCCTCCATCCCCTTTTCTTTTTGCTCCTTTGCCGTCAATATCTTGGGCATCGAATGCCCGAAAGTCCAGCCAAATTTTTTTGCTGCTTTGCCGTCAATACCTCGGGCATCGAATGCCCGAAAGTCCAGCCATAATCAAACAGCCACTCATTTCTCCTTCTTCACCTCATGCAGCATCTTCCCTTTTTTGTCTATCATAAACAGCGAGAGAGCGGACTTTGTCGCAGAGAGCACTGAGAATCCCGGTTCTGGAGAGCAGAACACTGTTCCCTCTATTGGCTTTACCTTTCTTGCCAGTGCCCCAGCGCTATTCACAACATAGTCAATTTCATCTCCCTGCATCTTTATATGCTGGAAGTTATGTATATGTCCGCAAACATATAGCGCAACATTCTTATGGCTCTTAAGAAAAGGAAGCAGGCGAGACTGCATATCTTCTCGCTCCTCCTTGTTCTTTGATGTCTCGGCATAAATAGGATGGTGGCCAACAACAATCACCCAGTCTTCCTTCGCCTCACCGAGAGTCTTCTCCAACCATCTCAACTGCTCCTCGACATCCTGTTTGCAAGCATCTGGATATTCCTCTTTCTCTTTCTGGTAACGCCCTATGAGTGGGGTGGTGTCAAGGAAAACAACACGCACCGAAACACCTTTCTTAACGAAAGTCCTCGTGTAATACCTCTCACCACTCATCCACCGTCTGCTAACCTTTCCATAGTCCATCACAGCCTGGGTGTTCCCGCGATACTCGTGATTTCCAAGCACTGGAAACCAGTCGATCATCAGCTCCGGATGAGAGTAGATATCCTCAAAATTCGTTCTCCATAAAGGATCGCTGACAGAGGCAACACCATTGAAATGATGCACGTCTCCAATAGCAAGGATTGCTTCCGGACCAACCTCTTCTGCCATCTCACCCATCAACGAGGCTATTGGCTTCTGGTCGTAATAACCGTTCCTGCCAAGGTCGTTAGCAATAAAGAGGTTTACAGTTCCCTTTAGGCTTTTCCATTCTTTCTTGCTTCCCTCTGACAGCTTTCCCGTTTCCTGTGCAGAAACATCCCCGACAGTTGTCAGCAGCATTGCTGCAACCGCCATTATTGACAGTAGTCTTTTCATTCGTTCCAATCAATTTAAAGGTTAATCTTAAAGCCGGCATTCACCTTCACACCGTAATATTCCACCTGCATTGTTCTGTCTTTCTGACCTTGATAATAGCGCAAAGGCTGGTTCAAGAGGTTGTTTGCTTCTGCGAAGATCGTGAACTTCGTCTTCTTGCCCCATGTGTAGCTTGCATTCAGGTCAAGGTAGTTAACTGAGTCGTAGTATCTGTCAAGTTCTCGACTGCCAGTGTTCATCTGGTCGATAAAGTTTGATGCGAAATTGTATGACAGACGGACATTGATGCCGCTCTTCTCGAAATACAAAGAGGCGTTTGCAGTGTGTTCTGGAGAACCAGCCATCTTTACATCGTCACCATCCTTAATGCCAAGGCGTTCGTTGTAGTTCCTTGTTGTTGTATGTGTGAAGGTGTAGTTTCCGTAGAATCCGAGGCAACGGAGGGAAGGACAGATAAAACCGAAGTCACGCTGGTAAGCAGCCTCCACACCAAACACTCTCGCATCGTAAGCGTTCATGTTCTGTGTCACCTCAAAAGTCTCTTCGTTATCTGAAAGTCCAAGCTCTGTACCTGTGTAGTAGCCGAGTGTCTCGATGTTCACGTTCTTGATGTCTTTGAAGAAGACTCCGAGGCTAACCATTCCAATGCTTTTGAAATAGTAGTCTGCAGAAAGGTCTGCATTCCATGCCGTTGTAGGCTTTATGTTTGGGTCACCAATAGTTGCTTCCTGGTCGGCAAGGTTAAAGCTTTTGTTCGCTACTAAAGCAGAGTATTTCGGGCGAGACAAACTTTTGGTAATCGAAGCTCTCAGATTACCTTCTTCTCCCATCTTGTATTTCAGGAGCAGGGAAGGCAGAAGGTTCGTGTAGTCGTTCTTGTATTCTCCAGTAGGAGTGAGAGATTCTTTCTCTTCGGCATCCATAACATAGTTCACACCACTTGTGTTCAGACGGGTGTTCTCTATTCTCAATCCGAGAGAAGCCTCCAGACGCTTTCCAAAGTGCTGGTCAAAGCGAAGGTAACCAGCATGAACCTGCTCTGTAGCCTTGTAGTTGCCAGCCTCTTCTGCTAAGAGTTCCTTTCCGTCTGCCTTGTTGAAATCAATGCGTCCCATATATTTCTTTGAAACAAACTGACTGCCTATAGGATATTGACTTCCTGGCATAAAGCCGTTGCGAACCTCTGATATAGTGTTCTCCTGCCAATCGCTGATATACTTATCTGCAGCATCGGTGTAGTCGAAGTACTCTGTCTCACGCTCCTTCTCTTTTCGAGTGTATTTATATCCGAACTTCAAGGAATTGCCATATATTCCAGAAGAGAGGGGGAGAGAGAAGTTTATTCTTTCCTTGAACTCGTTCTCCTTGATAGCCTGATCGGAGTTGCAGAATTCGTCTATCTTCCATTTCGCCTCTCCATAGGCAGGTATCAGAAGTGTGGAATATGGTTGGCGCATGCCCACATCCTCAAATGTCTCACGAATGTCCATATCCTTGCTGCCCTTCAGCTTCAAGCCAATGTAACGCTCGTTAGGACGGTCTTCTGTGGCACGCGAGTAGCTGGAAGCCCAGTCCATCTTCAGAATACCAAACTGATGCTCTCCGTCAAGTGTGAAGTCCATTGTCTGCTGACGCTCTAAACGTGCCGACTTGTTGTCGTCACTGCCAGCCTTCGTCTGCATCACGATACTCTGATCCTTGGCGTCTGAGTTCAGCTTTTTGTAGCTGATTCGGTAACGGTTCTCCCAGTCGTTCCTGCGGTTATAGATTCCCTTGAAGGAAATCTTGTTCAGGGGGTTGAAGAGATAGTCAAGGGAAAGGGAGTAGCTCTGGCGCTCACGAGTAACGTAATACTGTCGCACCTGCGCCTCTTTTAACTGTATCTCACCCTTCTTCTCAACATACTCAAACTCAGTATTGTCTGAACCGCCAGGAGCATACTGGTAAGAAGCACTCGCCATAATTCCAAACTTCCCGTCTAAGAAGCGGTCACCCCAAGTGCCACCAATGTTACATTGTGGCTTCTCGCTAATCCAGGTATAGCCTGTAGAACCGGTGAAGTTCAAAATTCGGCGAGATGGTGAGTTCTTTGTAACGAGGTTTATACCACCACCGATAGCATCACCGTCCATATCTGCCGTTACAACCTTGTTGACCTCGATTGTCTGAATCATATCTGCTGGAATAAGGTCAAGCTGAACATTTCTCGTGTCTCCCTCGGCAGAAGGAAGACGGTTGCCATTAACAGTCACAGAGGTGAGGTCGGCACTCGTTCCTCGCACTTGTCCGAAGCGCGCTTCACCCTGATCGTACTGCACATTGATGCCGTTTATTCTTTTCAGTGCATCACCAATATTTGAGTCTGGGAACTTCCCTACCTGGTCGGCAGATACAACATTGCAGATTCCCATGCTGCTTTTCTGCATCTGAAGAGCTTTACGCTGACCAGAGAAAGCGCCCTCCACCTTTACTTCCTGAAGTTCAAGGCCTTCGTTCATAGTTATGTTCGCCTCTGAGACATTGTTCTTTGAAACCGTAATCTCTCTTCGTATTGGCTCATAGCCAACATAGCTTACCGTAATAACATACTTTCCTGGCTTGAGGTTAGAAAGCGTATAGAAGCCGTTGATATCGCTCGTAACGCCTGTGTGAAGATTCTCTATCTGGACAGTGGCGCCCGGAAGTGTGTGGCTCTCACTGTCTGTTATCCTTCCTGTCACAATTCCGTAACTGTCACTCTCTGGCAGATTCTCTGCCTGTCCTGCAATGGCTCCTGTTGCTGCCATTGCTGCAATAATCATGTTTCTTAATTTCATTCTTTTCTTAATATTGTTAAATATCAAATTTTCCTAAGTGTAAAGTTTGTCCACAGGACTCGCACGAAGGGAAAAGGGCTCGTTGGTATTGCCCAGAGTTCTTCGTACTAATTTTTCGCGTGCAAAGGTAGTTACATGGTATTACACCGTTATGACGCAAATATTAAGAAAAGATTACACAGTAAAAAAATCAAAAAAAATAGGGATACGAGCTTCACAGCCCATATCCCCTCAGTAATTTACTTTAACCATACAATAATAGGAGACGCTTCTCCCAATATCTTTTAAAAAATATCTTTTATCTAATCATAAATCGTTTTGTTGTGCCGTCAGACATTCTGATGATGTTCACACCACGTTGTGGCTTGTTAAGCTTAACACCGTCAATCGTGTATACACCCTCCATAGTGGTGTCTGCCTTCTTCTCGGTGATACACTCTATTCCTGTTGGGATATCGTCTGTAAGCTGTGCTTTCAGATTGTCGATACAGAAATATGCTGGAGTGTTCATAAAGCCCCAGGACGTATCAGAAGAAGACATTGTGAACTCAATATAATCTACTGCTCCAAGAGAAGTAAGGTCTATCTTCTCCCAATCCTTCAGAATCTTTCCGTCCTTAGCAAGATAGAAATCGACATGTCCTGTCTCAGCACCATCGTTGGTATAGCCTGTAATCTTCAGCAGGAACCAGTCTTCATCTGTAAACTTCTTTGCAAACTCGTCTCCGTTCAGCATGGAGAGGTAAGAATTTGCGGAGTTCGTGACATATACATACTCTGGCTTGTAGGCCTTTGTAGCAAAGATTGCTGGTGCCTGACCATCAACAGAGTGATTGTATTCTGAGTAATAACCCACAGCAAATTGCTTCGAAGCAAGACCACCTCCTACACAAGAGTTGAACTCAGAAGGAGTACCCCAGCCGCTATAGTCGGTTCCAGTGGTGGCAGAGAGTGCGAAGCCATTCCAAGACATGTACTCCTTATTATAATAGTTCATGAAGCTGAACACATCGTTTGCTACAAACAGTCCTGATTCATCAGAACCATTCCAATAGTCCTCACCCTTCAGGTCTACATCCTCAAACGTAATCACATCTTCTGCAGTGAGGGCAATGCGAACGTCTGGAAGCTGTCCGAAGTATGTCTCGTGGCTTACGGCTGTGAAGTTTGCTGAGCGACCAGCCTCACGGCTTATGAGACGGTGATTGCCAATAGGGTCACCAAAGCCTTTTACCTGAATCACTCCTTCTGAAAGAACATACTCTCCGTTCTTCTCTATGTCATAGTCGGCTGGAATGTCTATTGTTACCGCTTGCGCCTTCTCGGTAGAGGCAAAGGTATACTGTGAACCAGAACCGTAGGCAGAGTCTCCATTTGGAGTTCCGTTATAGGTAACGTATGCTGACATGTTGTAAATACCAGCAAGCTTATTAGCAGGATGGAATAGGCCGCTATATTGAACCTTCACCTGATCTCCAGGCTGGAATGTCTTGCTGCCCTCGCGAGTGAGATTCGTTATCTCCATATGGCAAGGCTTTGCTGTTATTACCTGATAAACACAATTGCCGCTGGCATCTGTGAGCCTTACAATCTGTCTACCTGCCTTCAGCGTAAGGGTATATGTCTTACCATCACGCACCACACCTTCCTCACTGAATCCCGTGTAGGTGGCCATCTGTTCTCCTATGGTAGGATATGCTATCTCCACCTTCTCAACACCTTCTGGTGCGAAGGAGTATGTCGTACTGCCTTCTGAATCAAGGAAGTAGAAAACGTCGTGCTCTGCGTCAAGATACTCTCCTGAGTTCTTCATGGTGCTCTCGTTGTATTTCTGGTTGATAAGCATGTTTGGAGAAATAACGGAATTCTTATCGCCTACAGTGACAACGAAGGCAGCTGTGTTCTCTGGCCATATAGCACTCCAATACTGACCGCCAAGGAAGTCTTTCTTCGTGGCTCCAGAGTAGTAGTTGAGACCAATGGCATCGTATGTCACCAACACAATGGCTGTTCCTTTGCCAATAGCCTTGATTGTCGACCATGGAGAGGTGGTGGTGTTGGCATTGTCTATTTCTATAACACCTGTGCTTGGATTTCCATTCACATCGAGAACAGTATAGTGAAAGTCTGGTTCGAAGAAGTAATTGCCAACAGAGGAGTCGGTTAGCTGCCATGTGCGCATAGCATGGGCATCGAAGGTGTCACCAATATTCAGTCTCAGGTGCCCACGCTCGTTGATGTTTACATAAATATCGCCAGTTTCGTAACCATTGTTCCACTTCACATCGTGCTGAATGGTCTTTGCACCAAAAGCGGCATAATCATCTTCTGTGAAAACAAGCTCTGGACGTGCTGTCTCGTCTGTTGACATGGTGAAATAACCGGCTTGGGTAAGTCCGTCCTTCAGCCATGTGCGGAAGTTATATACCTGCTTGTTGGCAAGGCGATAGGTAACAGTCTTCGTATTTCCATTCTCCTTTACACTCTTTGGAAGAACGGTTGTGAAATCGGTGAAATGAACGAACTTCATACCTAATGACAATTCTGCCTTGGAAGGAACAGTAATAGAATATTCTGCTCCAACAGGAATCTCTCCGCTGACGGTGGCATTAAACGTAACAGAACCGCCTTTGTAGAAGGACATATTATCAGGATGTTTTTCTGTCGGCTTCATTTCTGCGAGATAGCTATCTCCCTTTACTGCGAGGAAGGTCTTCCGACCTGCTGTAACACTGTTTCCGATTGTCAGCTGTCGTGGTTTATCTACACTCTTCACAGAAACAGAAAACTCATAGTCTTCACCCATTGTCCATTCCTTGTTTGTGGCATAAGCAGTACAAGTAAAGATGCTGATCTCTTGCTCTGCCTGATCATTGACATCAAACTCTATACTTCCGTTTACGGTTGTTCCGTCTGTTCCAAAACCAACAAGGACGTATGTTCCTGGAGCAGCTTCAAACGAATAGGTGGTGCCTTCTGGTTCTCCAGTTTCCACAACGGCTCCACTTTCTTTGTTTACCAATGTCATGGTCTTAGAGACATTGTTCATGATTACTTTCACAGCCGTAGCGTAACAACAGCTAATCGAAAGCATCATCATCAGTGCTAAAGAGTAAATCTTCTTCATAATAATTGTTTTTTTCTTAGAGGTATGTGGCGTTTTCAGCCACATACCTGCGTTCATTATTTTAGTTCTTTATGTATTTCTTTCCGTCTTTGATATACAGCTGCCCTTTGTCCGCAGAGTGAAGCGGTCTTCCTGAAAGGTCGAAGATTCGTCCGTCTGTCACTGGCTTCTCCATTTCTATGGCATCTATTCCTGTAAAGTGACCGTCTGGAGGGAGGGCAAGGAGATGGGAGGGATTGATGTAGACAGCGTGCTTACCAAGCAACTCTCCCTCTGCCGACCATTGGTATAGCTTTCCTCCAGAGGCATACGAGCCAGCATCTGTGGCATATAGAAATCCAGTATATGGATTGACGTATATAGAATATGGTGAGGTCATCTTTCCAATGTCGCTCATCATAGTGCCAGGAAGACTTTTGGTGATTCCTCGCTGCCCATCGCTCTCCATGACTTCTTCTGGGTTGATGGTGATTTGGTCAAAGTGGTATTCACCAGTGAGGTAAGAGAAACGAGAACCAATGGCAAGAATCTTTCCATCTCTATCCACAGTGTTGTAAGTGGCGGCATAGGGCATGGTAACCACACTTCCTGATTCTCCTTTCAATGCTTTCTCACAGTCAAGAATCATGCTGTGGGGTGCTATCTCGTAGTTGTCGCCACCAGAATTGATACACAGAAACTTCCCGCTCTGTGCCATCTCGCCATAGAGGTTTATGGAACCAGTGTCCACGGTCTTCACAACCTTCATGGTCTCTGCGTCTATAATGCTCACTGTGCGCTCGTAGTCGTGACTCTCCTGAAACGCATAGCCACCAGTGTTAGCAACGAAGAGGTGTCCTTTGTAAATGGCTATACCTTCTGGCTCATAGCCCACCTCCACAGCCTTCACAACCTTGAACGTCTCTGTGTCTATCTTCGCAACAAAGCCTTTCTCGAACGTCTGAAAACCGTCCATTGTGGCGCACTCATGGCCGTATGATGTTACATAGACATATCTGCCGTCTGTAGCAAGTCGTCTATTGTTCGGAATATCCTCAGTGGCGGCAACAGCCTTTCCCTCTGGGGTTATGAACTGCACGATATTCGACCAGTTGATAGCGATTGCCAACAACTCATCGTTTATCTGAATGATATCATTTGGTGTATCGCCCAATTTCTGCTTGTTAACGTCTCGAAACCATTGGTTGCTAACAATCCTCCCATCCTCGAAGTAAGACATCTTTCCATTGTCAGCCTGCCAGTTTCCTTCGTTCAGCACAATAATTTTCTCTTGTGCCACCGCCACAGATGCGAGCGACAACCCAAGCACTCCGATACATATTTTTCTTATTGTTTCTTTCATTGCACTTTCCTTTTTTTTATTCTTCTTATTAGCATTACAACGCCTACTGTCTTTTCCTCGTATTGCTCACCTTTTCAAATTCCCAACGAGAGCGTAATCCTGTAATTCCTTCCTGGCATAGGGTATCTCGGAATATGCTCATACTGCTCGTCAAGCAGGTCGTTAACCTCAAGTGATATGCCCATATCCACATTCCTGCCAATCGGCTGACTGTAGGAGATTTTCATATCTATATTGTTGTAAGGCTTGAGAATATCCTCTGGGTCAGCATAACTCCACATCCTCTCAGAGACATGAAGGTCTGAGATTGTTAGCGTGAGGCGCTTCCACCCTGCTATGCCCGTGATGCCGTAAGAGAGGGTAGGGGAGTAGCAGATGGGCTTGTCGTACACGTCTTCATCCTCTGGGTCAGTACGGTTAAGGTCTTTCTGCCATGTCAATGAGGTGAGGAGCGAGAACATCCAAGGACCTTTCTCATATCTAACGTTCCCCTTTGCGTTCAGACCTCGGCAGAATGTGTATCCATAGTTCATCATCGACCAGGTGTAAGTTCCCTTCATCGGAAGACAGACAATCCTGTTCTCTATCTTGTTGATATATCCGTCTGCCTGAAGGCTTCCACTGAACATTCCTGCCGTCCAATGATACTCGGCTCCAAGGTTCCACTGTTTCGTATACTCTGGCTTCAGATTCCTGTTTCCTGCTTGGGTGTAGTAAAGGTCGTTGAGAGTAGGCACACGGAATATTTTCTTATACCATGCTCGCATCGTTACACCATATAGCGTATATGCCAAAGAAAATGATGGTGTAAAACGCTCGATAGGCTCTGCTGCTCCTACACCAAGTTTCGTATGGTCGCGATAATGCTGGTAGAGCACAGAGGTGGCTGCCTGAATCCCTTTCCAATTTGTCTGGAGGGCGAGAACAGCCTTTTGATCGGTACGGTGAACGGTATCGAAATACCGTAGGTCGGCTCTGAGCTTTGAATAGCGAATGTCGTAGCTGGCATTAAACGATAGCCAGTTCCAAGGCATCCAACCATAACAGGCGGCTCCATAGAGATCTTCCTGACGGTAGTGGTTATTGACACGGGCGGTATTCTGATTCTCTGGGTAGTCGGTACAGTATCTGAGGTATTCGTTCGTGTACTTCCCATTCACCTTGAAGCGGTGGGTGCCAAAATGCCATTGGTATGATGCCTGAACGAAGAAGTCACTATCCCACTCCCTGCCTACGTTCGTGTACTTGTCTGATAGGCGTCTCACTATTCCACCGGGGCATCCTCGCTCGGAGTTGTAGTAGTAGAGATGTGAAGCAAAACCGCCATTGAACAGAGCTCCTTCTATACGGTAGTAGTCAATATCTGAGTTTGTTCGCCTTCCTATCGTATCTTCGTATTCTGACTTGTAGCGGAAAGGATAGTCGCCTTTCGTTGTCAACCACTCGCCGTCTATGAACCCTTTCCAGCCATTTCGAGAGAACTGTACGTTGCCCTTTGCCATATAGGTGCCAAAAGAGGCATTGCGAAGCTGAACGGAAATGGAGTCGCTCTCTGGTCTACGGGTTCTGAGGTATACAGTTGCTCCTGAGGAGTATTCTGATGCCGACTGACAGTTGTCGAGCTTATTGGCGTTATACAACTCCACGGTCTCCATTGTTGTCAGCGAGAACTTCCCAAGGTCCACCGTGCCGTTCTGTGCGTTTGTGACTCTGATGCCGTCAATGTATATGCCTACATGTTGCGCTCCCAACGAGCGGACATTGATCGTCTTTAAACCACCAAGTCCCCCATAGTCTTTTATCTGCACTCCCGCGAAGTATTTCAGGGCGTCAGCAACACTCGTGGTGGAAAGGGCTTGCAGCTCCACACCCTTCAGCGACTGGCGGGTTGCCAAAGGGCGTCTGCCATATACTTCCACACTCATGAGGGTATCTGTCTTGTCGGGAATGATGTCTGCAAAGTCTTCTGTGATACTCTTTTCTTCTACTCTGCCACCATCTGGCAGTGGGGCTCCGTATGCCGACTCAGGGCTTACAATCATCAATGTCAGAAGAACAAAGGCAATGGCAAGACTTCTGAGACCGCCCTTCCAAGAAGCCTCCCTCTCTAAAGAAATATATGTCTTTAAAGAGGTTTCTCCATTCCAAGAAACTTTCGCCTCCTGAGATTGTTTGGAGCATTTTATTCGCATGTAAAGCCTGTATGTCATTAAAGTGTTGTTTTCTAATGCTCATAATCCCGTGAGCACGTTTCAATTCACAAAAGGCAGGTCTTCTGACTTCATCCTAAGTAACTCCGTCTTCCCGAATCAAACGCTGGCATAAAAAGCATTTTTATGCCAGTCGTCTCTTCAGTGACTTTTTGTGTAAGCAGGCTGCATGTTTTTTTAGTTTCGCCTGTTTACATATTAATAAGGTGTTTCTGTTCTCCTTATTATTCCTTTGATTACTTTAAAAAAGGATTTACAGCACCGGGTAGTGTTGCAGATTTTCACTGCATTCCCTTCTTAGCTCGAATCGATTCCTCTTTCTCAGAGAAACCACGAGAACCAATTGCGACTGCAAAATTAATGCTTTTTCTCCATGCCCGAAAATTTTTCTATGAAAATCGCACCATTGTAAACAATTATTAACGCTAACCGAAATCTTATGCTTTCCTCTGTTCCTTTCCAAAGGTCAACAAAAAAGTTGTTCCCTGTTGACCTTCGGTCTTCCTCCTTCTCGCAAGGCATAGCCAAAGCAAGCTTTGTCTCTGCTCTTGCTTCGCGCGTCGGTTGTCTCCGTTGTCGTATTAAAAAAATATCTCAGTTGTCGTGATACTGTTCTCTCTAAGTAGGTGTGCAAAATTATTTTTATAATGATTGTATTGATTGGTGATGTA
>SAMEA3663036__coassemble_696_pt1 | contig 14518 bp, 10 predicted proteins | sample SAMEA3663036__metabat2_high_PE_014 | metagenome-assembled genome bin SAMEA3663036 (sample SAMEA3663036) | pig gut metagenome | biome: pig gut; feature: pig-associated habitat; material: faeces | place: France | collected 2012
ACTTCTCTTCACAGACGGGAACCCTCGATGGCTTCAAGGCTGTCTCTGAATCAGGTGCAGGGGTGCAGGGGCAGGGGTGTTGTAAACCTTGACCTTAACACAGTTGGAACATCACACAACAACAGGGACAACAGGGACTGAAGTCCCCTTGTACCTGTACCCTGTCCCCTTGTACCCGCCGCCCAGTTGCTCGGCAAAATGCCAGCAGCACCCCATTTCTGCTTTTCCTGTATTGATTGTAGCCATATTACTCTTCTTCGGTTCCGATTTCAAGATCCATGTAATAGTAGTCAGAGATCTGTTGCAGAGCGTTCATCATCTGCTCGTCGTTCAGATTCTTATACACATACACGCCATCTATCTTTATCTGTTTTTCTGCATCCTTTTCCATTACGGACACTAGATTAATGTTTCCGTATGTGATTCCAACATCAGGGATGCGGTTAAGTCCTATCTTCTTTAGTGTAAGAAGGAACGTTTCGTATGATGAATCACCTTCTATGTATGAGCCATCAGCAAAGGTTACTCCAAAGGTACTTCCCTCGACATTCGTTTCTGCTACCGTCTGAGTTTTTTCCTCTTCTGGAGTTTGGTATGATGTGTTTGGCTGTTCTTCTATGAGAATTCCATCAATAGCTTTGCGTACTGACCATCCTTGCTTTTCTGCCAGCTCTACCATGTTTGCTAGACGTTCAGGATTCCACTGGCTGCATACGGTAATAATGTCGCCATCAGCAAGTTCAATAAGGTCATCATCCTTCATCATGTAACGCTGAGAATATTCGCTTTCAGGCATATCTGCAGGCATATCAATAATTGAACGAACCACCCCAAGGCGTTTGCTCGTAAATTCCGGTAGGAAGACATCCTGAAGTTCTGAGTATGTCACTGTGGGATTCTTTTCTATGTATGTCTTCACTACCTGCCAAGCAAATCTGCGTTTGTTAGTGAAGTCGGCACCATTAAGCGAAAACTTCGTCTTGTCATGGTTTGCCGTAAAAGAGGCTCTCTTAGACTCTGAATTTGTGCGATTACCTCTTGGACGTATAGGTTCATTATCACTCGTATATGTTTCGCCACTATCTACGTTCTTTATAACAAGATTTAGATTGAACAGGCGATCTATTTCCAACAACTTTTTAATCTTGTCGTAATTGCTGGCATGGGTATATACAAACCATCCATCTACCTGTTCCTGCCATGACTCCTTCCCGTTAGGTCGTCTTTCTACACTCACTACTGGCCATGACGAAAGTTTAATGCTACTTGCTTCATTAGCTATGCGTTCAAGCCCAATATGTTGTAGTACCTTTATGAATGTGCGAGCTGCATTCTTTTCCAGGATTACTTTACCATCAGGCATTGTGACTGAAAAGGCTTCTGACTTCTTTCTGCTTCGCTGAATTTCGTCCGTCGGCTCCTCTTTATGCTCTTCTGTAAGACTTTCCTCTGTAATTTCTTCTTGGAAATCTTTTTCTGGTAAAGATTCATCCAAAATCTCTGGTTGACACTCTTTTATCGTCACAATCTTATTCTTGCGTTCTATAACAAAAGAGAACTCAATATCAGAATCTGCAAGCGTTTGGCTTACAGATTCCACTATGCATTCTTTCACCTTGGCCAGTGCCTTCGATTGCTCTTTCTGGAGCATGGTGGCAAGATTATTTCTTATTTCATCTTGCGTACTTTGAGGCATCAATCCGAACGCACTCGAATTGATGAAGTTCTGTAATGCTATTATTGATTCATTATTTGCCATAATCGGATTATTATTGATTTAAGATTGTGAGATAACTTGAACTTGCTTGTTCCCTGCGACTACATCATCGTATAACGTTCGGAGTGAACTGTCTTGCGAGAGGTAGCCGAAAGTGATAGAGTCGCTATTCTTACAGATGTATTCGTTGGCAGCAAATGCTGATTCGCGTGAGATACGACCCTGATTGCTGATTGATATAATTAGCAATCTGCCGCTATCGAGGGCAGGACGTAGTTTTTCGGGAACTTTCTTGTATAAACTTCGTCCAAGCACTAAGATGATGGGACAAGTACCTGGGAGCAACATATCGAGTACGGCATCTTCCATCTCGCTATGGAAAGTACTCATCACTACAGCATCACCATGAGCATGGCCTACAGCCCAGTCAAGGCATGGTAGTATCACACTACTCTTCGTACATCGAGAGCAGAGGAAACCATGCTTTGGCTGGTCAAGAAGCGATATGTTGCCGAGGTAGGTCATTTATTCTTCTGTACTTAGCTCATCGCCCATGCGATATTTGATGTTGTAGTTGATGATGAAATCGAGTTCTTCTTCCGTAAAGCCATAATGCTTCGCTAGAACCTTGTCGATTTCGTCGATGATGGGCTTAGATTTTGATGGATAATACTCATCATAAATTACTTTTCCGGTTGTCTTATAGAAGGTTTCTTTTCTGTATGCATTTGCATCATAATCAGCAAGTAATTTTGACACAAGCTTAGCATCCATATCAAAAGAAGGAACGCAGAAGAAATTTATTTCTCGTGAAACGAGGTCTCTACAGTTTGAGAAAATTGTGAACCACCAAAAGAATAGGGAAGAGTTCAACGCTGCCGAAAATCTTGTAAAGTCACTCTTAGATTGCGCATAGATGCTCTTTACATGGCCAGAGACTTGTTCGCCTATTTTATCACTATAGAAGTATGGAGGTTTTTCTGCGAAACGTAGAAAATATCGTGGCGCGTTATGATAATAAATAGGAATTCCATTCTTTGAAAAGAGTGACTCGCCTAATGTGCGGTTATTTGTAACCTTATTAAAAATGGATTCCTCTATTCCCCAAGAGAACTTAGAAACTGACATGTATTGCTTGGATAAAACCGCCCTTGTATATTTGATTGTTGGAAGAAGAATCTGTCGATTCTGAGTGTACCACCTATTATAAGTTGTAGAATACACTTCCTTTCCTCCAAGAATATAAATAAGCAGACGTTGATCAACACCATCAAATAATGTTGATGGACGTGTGTCATAAGTAGAGAACCAAGCTCCATTTTCCAGCAAAATTTTACACAAAGGCTCCATTCTGTCTGTACATATAGAAGAGTGAGGTATAATCATACCTGTTTTACCTTCTACTTTCAAGATATGTTTTGTTCGCTCTATGACAAAAGCGTATAAATTTCCGCAGTTTTCTGTAGTATAACCTGTGATTTTATAAAGGTCAGAAATTGCTTTCTTCGTTTCCTTGTCCTTCTTGTTATATTCCACATACGGCGGATTACCAATGATTACATCAAAACCTCCGTTGCCCTTAATAATCTGATAGAACTCAGCAAGCCAGTGGAAGGGCTGAGTATCTTTAAGCCACTTTTCATAATCAGAACCGCCTGTAGCACTATGGTGCATGTGTTGATTGAGCAAATCATTAAGCGTAGTGAGACGTTCCTTCAGCATCTCCTTTGTAGCCTTGATACTTGCGTTATCGTCATACGTCTTCAACTGTTCAGAGCGGAAACAAGAATAGGCAGTAGATATCAGTTTCATCTCCTGTTCTATGATCTCTTTGAACTCTGCATTAGCAAAAAAATCTCCATATACAAGTGCTTCGTGTAACTGCTTCTCATTAGCATATCCAACAAGGGTATTTCCACTCTTTATGTTAAAATCAATATCTGGCAATGGGTCAAGTCCAAGATTGTTTTTTCGTTTGTCAACGTCTACTACAGCTACCATCTTCAGGAACAGACGCAGCTTAGCAATCTCCGTTGCCTCCACCATGATGTCCACACCATAGAGGTTACGAAGGATGATGCTCTTGTAGATAAAGTACTGGCGGTTGCTGCTATACCTGGCATTAATCTCTTCCAACTCTCGCACAAAAAGATTGCTGTTCTGCTGATAGAACTCTTCCATGCGGTCAAGACATGCCTCGTAGAGCGGTTCGAGGATGTTGAGTGCAGCAAAGAGAAAGGCACCTGAACCACAAGTTGGGTCGAGAATAGTAACATTCTGGAGTGCATGATAGAAATGCGCGACGAACTTGTGATCCGTAGCCTGCCGAATCACATCTTCAGTGAACTGCCGAATGTCTAGATTGTAGGTTATGAAGTCGTTAATATGCTGTATTTCTCCATTTGATATTTTCTGAAGTAAAGTATCGCAACGCTGAAGACGTTCTATTGTCTCACGCCATATTTCGGTAGGTAGAGCAAAGTCCTCATGCGTCTTCTCATTCCAACGGCTGCGGCGATCAAGGAGATTTCCAAATGATGTATCTATTCCTTTGCTAATATACTCTGGAATTTTTTTCTGCCAGTCAGGCGAATAGCCTTTCTTCACTGCATCATAGATATATTTATCTCCACTCTGCTTGAGCAATGTCCATACCTCTCCATGTTGGCGGAATGCTGTGCTACTCTTTTCTGCCGTTTTGTCGAAAAGATATGGAATAATACAGTTCTTCCCTATGTATTCTGTTATATCCTCTTTCGTGTAGTAAGCACCCATTGATGCACGGTCGTTTATGTATTGCTCGAAGATATATCCGAGAACATCAGGGTTTATATCCTTTCCTGATGCTGTTAGGCGAGTATCGAGATGCCAATTCCACTTGTCAAAGAAGTTGAAGAGGTTCTCAAAAGCAATATCAGCGATGTCAATGCCTTTATGCTCACGCTCTATTTGATGATTGTCGAACAGACCACCATTGAGGTATGGAATACGACCGTACTTTGCTATAAATTCGTTTGTATCGTGACTTGGATTGTTCAGACCCTCATGAAACAATGCACAAAGAAATCCTTTATAGAAAGTCCCAAAGAACTGGTTTTCACCTTGCTGCTGGCGAACCCATTTGAGCTTATCTTGCAAATAGTTGGCATTCATATCAAGGAATCTCTTTTTCTGAATGAAATAGCAGAACATAAGTCGGTTAAGCATAACGCTGGCATACCAGTCTTTGTTCTTATCATCGTCAATACCAGTAATGTGCTTCTTGAAAGCTGTATGCTCCTTTCGGAACTGCGCATAGAAGTCCTTAGTGACCTTCTCGCTGTTCAGATGGAACGAGCCATGCACACGATTCTTGACATCTGTAATCAGTACGCGCTCGGTAAGTTTGAAGGTCAAATCATCAATCTTGGAGAAAAGGAAGTCAGCCTTGGCGCCACCAATGTATTCTGTTTTTACAAGTTCTCGCTTCTCATTGGTCTTGACTGGGGTAAGCCACAAATGGTGTGCTGTACCCGTCTGAACAAAGATGCAGATATAGTCGTAGCCATAGTTGCGAAGCTTATTGTCAATCTTCTTACACTCGGCAGCTGTAGGCAGAATGTCCATCACGCATGAATAGACATGAAAACCCTGCTTGTCTGCCACAGGCATGAAGTCAAAGTCCTGTTCGTCGATAGTGATGTACAGTGGCTGACTAATATCGGGATTGTTCCATCCCATTTCTGTAACGAAGAGCTCGCGGAATGCGCCTCTGTCGATAAGCGAATCAAAATCCTTGCGTTTCATACCTTATCTGTTTTCGTTTACGTTATCGTTTTCGTTCTTAAGTCCCATAGCGCAGATTACACGTGCTTCCTTGCCTTCCTGTTCTTCTGCAACGATGCAAAGTTGGTTGGCATTGTACATTTCCACAAGATAGTCAGCAAATGAATCAACCATTTCACCTCGCTTTAGCATCTGACCAAGTGTAAACTTCGATTGCTCACGCATAGGATAGTTGTAAATCTGGTCGATGGCCTCCTTCAATTCTGGAGTAGCAAAGATAGGATTCTGCTCCATGTAGGTTTCCATCATCGTGACAACCTTATACTTTGTACTGAATCGGCTTCCAAGAACACCACTTGTCTTGAAATTCATCTCGCTTACAGCGGCAAGAGCCTTATCTACAAGTTCATGATGCTTCTCTAAAGGCTCCAAGCTTGGAGTATTTGCATCGCAAGCCATCGCTTTAAGAATGGTGAGCTGAGACTGAGTAACTATACGTCCCTTGCTATCCACCCATGTGAGCATATCGCTGTCGCTTGAAGTTTTCGCGTATGTAACCACGCCTTCGTCTATGCTACGACCAGTATTACTCTTGGTTGTATAGGATTTCTCTGGGATAGCAGGGATAATCTTCTTGAGTTCGGGATTGGCATCGGTAGCATTTTTCCAAATCTGGTATGCGTATGAAGCCATATCTACATCACCATCATCCTCGTCATCGAGCGAACCAGACTTTTCATTGAAGAGATCCTGAAGGTTCTGAGCGTTACCCTCAAAGAAGATTTCGTCAGACCCCACCACATTGGCGTTCTCGTTGATACGGTCGTTGAGACGAGTGCGGAGCTTGATAATCTTCTCAACGCCTTCTGCTGGGAAGAACGAGTAACAAAGAATCTTCTCTGCCTCCTGACCGATGCGGTCAACACGACCAGCACGCTGGATGAGACGGATGATTGCCCATGGCATATCGTAGTTGACAATGACGTGAGCATCCTGCAAGTTCTGACCTTCGGAAAGAACATCGGTAGCAACGATGATGCGGAGTTCGTCAACAGGATCTATGTTGGCATTATTGCTCTTTGGAGAGAATTTCTCTACAATTTCTGTAGGATTAGGCGTATTACCTGTTACGCAACCAATGCCCTTGACACCTCGTTTTTGGAGCTGACGATAGATATAATCGGCAGTGTCACTATACTGAGTGAAGATCAGCACCTTCTCTTTTCCATGAGTCTTGTTAATAAGAGTTTCAAGCTCGTTGAGTTTCTGGTCTTCCTTTGTTACCCAATCCCCACACATATCTATCATCTTGAAGAGTGTTTCGCAATCCTTCTTCAGTTGCTGCTTCAGTGAACGCTTGAAGTACTGTGAGTCGAGACGTTTCACACTGCTGCCTCCCTTCTGGGCAACTAGTTCGTAATAGCCCTTGGCAATCTTCATATAGAGGTCGGTATCGGTAGAGACCAAAATCTTACCATCGACTTCCTTCAAGATGCTCTCGGTAGGTGGCAATCCTGGAATCTGGTTCTGGTCATCATCCTCAATGAAATCATCTGGCAATGCATTCTCGTCACTGATAGGCAACTTGAGTTTGTTGTCTATAGCATAGATGAACACCATATTACGAAGGATGTGGCGATAGAGGGTAAGTAGGAACGAATAACCGCTGGAGTCAATACGCTTGAAGAAGGTACTCATGCAGAAGCCCATCATGCGAGTTCCTGCTCGTGAAAGATTCTGAAGGTATTGCTTATCAATCTTACTTGCCTCTTCAGTCTTTTTCTCGTCAATGTACTTCGAAAGACCATAGCGAGGGAGTTTCAGTTCCCTCATCACCTCAATCATTTCGTCACTATAGAGACGCGAATACTGGTCGTTGTCTCTTGTTTTGAATTTTAATGCGCAAGGTATGCGGTCAGGGAAGTAACTGCGGTAACCGTTGTTGAACTGGAGATATTTGCGTCCGTTCTCAGGATCCGTTTCGGCATAGTTCTCCTTGATGAAGGTGCGGGTACGGCGAACGAGGAAGAGTTTCATCAGGTCGCGCCAGTCTTCTGCCTTGTCGCTCTGCTCAAAGGCACGAACGCTACGGATAAACACTTCGTTGTGCTTCATCAGGAACTGACGTTCACCACCGATTGCACCGATGTATTGTTCAGGACGAATACCCAAATCCATATCAGGATCGAGGAAGAGTTTGAGCTGGTTGCCAAGGTCGGTGAAGTCCTTGTTGTAAGGTGTAGCAGTAAGCAGCAGCACCTTGCAATCCATGGATTGAATAAGGTCTTTGATGTTGTGATAACGTGCACCCTCTGAGTTGCGCAGGTTGTGACTCTCATCGATGATTACCAACTTGTAGTACTTCATGTTCTCGATGTCGAGACGCTTCTGCATAGAGGTAACATCAGCCTTTAGGTCGTAGTTCTTGATGTACTTGTGCCACATTTCCTGAAGGTTGGCAGGACAAATAATCAAGGTTGATGCGTAATACTGCTGTTCGAACACTTTGGCAATCGCACAAGCTGTAATGGTCTTACCCAAACCTACTACATCACCAATCATAGCTCCTCCACGCTTGTCGTTGTTCAAATGCTTGGCTGCAATCTTTACGGCTGTTTCCTGAAACTCAAAAAGATCCTTCTTGAACATAGGAGGCAGCGTGTATTCTGCCATACCTGTACGAGCATCCTGCGAGAGCATATAAGCGGTCTTCAGGTAGATGTGATATGGAGAAATTTCCTTTACGGATGCCCAACTATTGTTGATGACATCAATAAGTTCTTCGGTTATGTCAATGGCGAACTTGTCATCCCAACGGTCATTGAACCATTGGGCAAGATAGGCATCGTTGGTTGTATCGTCAACTTCAATGTTCAGCTCGCCGTTACCTGTAAGTCCGCTATAGGTAAGGTTACTGCTACCCATGAAAGAGAATATCTTTTTGAAGTTACTGTTAGGATTATATGCCAAATACAGTTTGGCATGAAGAGCTTCTTTCAGATATAGCTTTACAGCAAGCTTATTCTCCTCCATCTGACGAACAAGATTACGTAGAGTGTCCTCATCTTGCTTTGTTGTTTTTCCTATTAGCAACTGACGGCGAAAGTCTTCTGCAATTCGTCTCTTGCATTTCTGAACATAGTCGGCGTCTGGATAGAACGGTTTGGCATATTGTTTGCGAATAATCTCTTCTGGAGCTTGATACATACCGATGAGCAGACGGGCGGTACGCAACTTGCGACCATCTTCTTCATCAACATACGAGCCTTCAAGATTGTCAACTTCTTCTGAAATAAAGTTCCATCCACGAAGATTGAAATATCCTACGCACATATCTATGCGTTTTACTCCATCTTCGGCAATAACATCTTTGAGGACTTTTTTGAACTTCTTATCCTCTGTACTGTTGTCAAATATTTTAGACATATATGAGTATACGATTTGGTTTTAGCGAATTCCTTCCAACCTGCAAAATTAATGTTTTTTCTTGATAAAAGCAAACATTTTGTAGATAAAAACCTTTTGAGGTGTAATTTTTCTCTATATCCACTCTTCTTCCCCATACTTTGGCGGTGATTTATCTCTTTTTTTCATAAAAAGAGCGGGGCGAGGGGGATGGCTGCAGGGTGTTCTGGCAGTACCTTCTATGGTTTCTCTTCTTTGCTTGCATACCGTCTTTTTTTAACACAAAAATCTTGCAAAAGGGGAAAAATGTTCATCAGGAATTGTAACGACAACAAATATGCTTATCATCTGTAATTTTTTATAGATTTTTTTTGGAGAAATGAAAGAAAAATCGTAATTTTGCGTATAAAACCAAATCTTTTTTTTTACTTAAATTTTATATACTTATGAAGGAACTAATTGCTAACGACATTAATAAACTAACAAAAGGATTGCAGAATGCAACAACACCTTTTATGTTCTACTGGATGCTCGCAATCCTTGACTTCGCAAAGCGGGGGGAGATAGACAAGCCGATTCCGTATCATAGGCTGACGGCAAGAATGCTGGCGAAGGCATGGGGACCTCTCATGGAGCATGGGCACTCCTTAGGGAAGCAGGATATGATTTCTGACGATATCCATGAAATAATTTTTTGTTCTCCCCTATCGAAATGCAGTCTGGAGGAGAACATCATTCAGCATCTGGAAACGAACAAAAACAGCAAGTGGTATAAGAAGATTGTCGACAAGTTGACGAAATACGTACCAGAGCGGCTCCTTTACCCGTGGATAGGGACATGCACGAGTGCGCAGGCGGTGACGATGTCGGCAAAGAAAGAGAACAGGTGCCTCTATGCGCTCTCGGGGAAGAAGACAATCGTCGTGAACCGGCTCTGGCGAGAATATCTGGAGATGAACGCAACAATCCTTGAGGGGTTCGTATATCAACACTTGCACATATACCTCGAAAAGAGGAATAAGAAACAGCAGCACTCTTCTGCCAACGAGAAAGGGAAGAAGGGGGCATACACTTTCAACAACGATTTCTCTATCTTTAACGGCATGGCGGCAGAGCCGACTCCTCTGAAGAAGTGTGTGGAGGAAAAGACTTCTTCTACGACGGTGAACAACACGTTCATTAAAGAGCTGAACATCAATGGTAATGCCACGGTGCTTGGCGACGTGATAACAGATAACGGAAAAAAGATCAACAATATTTTTTTTAAACAGTAAAAACCATGGGAATAACAGTGAATGGAAATCTGATCGTTAAGGGCGACCAGCTCGCTGACAATGCAGTGAAGATTGTGTACGCAGCGCAGGAAAAGGGGAGAAAGGAAGAAGAGGCTCAGGAAGCGGAATTCAAGGAGGTGGTGGAGACGGAATGCGAGGAGGCGGAGCCTGCGGATGCCGAGCCTGCGGATGCCGAGCCTGCGGATGCCGAGCCTGTGGCAGAGCAGGCACTGGAGATCGAGAACGGTGCTGTGGAGACGAAGGAAGAGAAAGAGACTTCGCAGGGCGAGATGTCTCCTGACGACATGAAGAACCTGAAGGAGAGAATAGCAGAGGTGCTTCCAGATATGGCAAACCAACGGATGTGGTTCCCGGTATGCAAATATCTGATGGAGGAGAAAATTGTTCCTGAGGGTGACTTCAATGCTGCATGCAGAATAATCTGGCAGTTATTCCCAGATGTGAAGTTGACTCCGAGAGACCTCGCGAGTATGTATAACAAGAACCTTCTGAAACCAATAGAAGAATGGACGTTCGAGAAAAGCCTGCTCGACTCTAAGAAAAATTTTCTGAAATATAAAGAGATTGTGATGAAGCTAAAGAAACATAAAAATCAACCTTAACGTCGAGGTTGATTTTTTTACGTCGAGCTGTTAAGGTTGATTTTGACAAGGTTCTGGCGAAGAAGCCAGTACCCACAGTAAAGGGTTTTACGGTGGAATTTATAAAACCACCCTTAAGGTCAAGGTTAAATGCTTTTGAATTCCTTTTCCGCATCGAAGCAGGGGCATGCTTTCTGTGGGTTGAAGGTATGGTGCGAGACGACAATAGCCTTTCTATGCCGTTTCTTCAAGAACCGAACAAGGTCTTGGAGAGCCATTTTCTGTTCTTCGGTGCGAGTGTCCTTCGGCTTCCCATTTTTATCGAGACCTCCAACATAGCAGATTCCGATGCTATGGCTGTTGTGTCCCTTGCAATGAGCACCGATCTCCTCTTCGTTGCGACCCTTCTCGATTGTTCCATCGAGACGCACAACATAATGGTATCCAATGCCCTTCCAACCGCGATCACGGTGCCAGCGGTCTATGTCTTTTGCAGTGATGTCCTTGCCTTCGACCGTCGCACTGCAATGAATGATTAATAGCGTTATTGTTCTCATATTTTTGAAGTTTTTAAAGGGTTAAAAAGCGATAGCTTTTAGAGGAGAAAGAGGAAGCTAGAGGAAGCGATAACGATAACGATAACGATAACGATAACGAGAGCTCAAAGCGAGAGCTCAAAGAGAGAGCTCAAAGCGAGAGCTCAGAGAGGAAGCCAGAGGAAGGCTGCTTGAGAGGGAGGGCTTTGAGAGGAAGCAAGAGGAAGCAAGAGGAAGCCAGAGGATAGAGGAAGCAAGAGGAGGACTGCTTGAGCGAGAGAGCTCAAAGAGGAAGCAAGAGGAAGGCTGCTTGAGGCTTGAGGCTGAGCTTTAGGCTTGAGCTTGAGGTTTCCTCTAGTTCCCTCTTGCTTCCTCTCTCCTCTAGCTTCCTCTTGCTTCCTCTAGCTTCCTCTGCCTTCCTCTAAAGGCTTCCTCTCTCCTCTCATTAACCCTTTATCTAACCCCTTCACTCCGAGGAACGTGGCGCAGACCAGGAGGAACTGCGCCACGAGAAGAAGGACGGAGTGGTCGATGATTCCCATGGGCGGGAGCAGCAGGGCTGTCACCGACAGCACCACTGCGACCACCCACGATGCCACTGCGAGCTTAACCTTCATAGTCTTCCGCTATTTGGTTAGGGCTCAAGGTCTCCAGAGCCTGGATCTACACTGCCACCGCCAGAGCCAGAATCGGAGCCTGCACCGCCAGAGTTACCGCCAGAAGGTTCAGAGGAGTCTGTGCTGTTTGGGTTAAGCACTCCCGATGGAGAGAGGTAGATGTTGTTCACGCCTCCGTAGCTATTGGCAGCAGAGTCGTAAGCATCCTCCGACTGGTAGGATTTGAGCAGACTGTTCTCGCAGACGAGGTACTGGGCAGAAATCTCGGTACTGCTATTTCCCTTGTCCTTGCGAGAGTGAATCCACACCATGCCATGGTCGCCGAAGTCCTCATCCTGCTTTGCAGCGAGGAACCCGTTCTTCACAGCGAACCCTCGAGGGTCAACGACAGAGAGCAGCTTCGCGTTGTTGTTCTTGTCGAGCACGATGCAGCACGCATCAACGTCAGCGATCGGGATGTTTGTAACGTCGTTCATGGTCTGGAAGACAAGGAAGAACGTGATCTGGTCGCCGTAGTTGAATGAGCGGTTGTTCTCAACAACAGCGTTGGAGAAAGCAGCCACCGTGGTCTCAGCATCGATTGTCAGCGAGCCAACAGAGATATTTGTCACAGACGTCTTCCCTGAGCCACTCACCGAGATACTGTTCAGCAGACCATGAGTAACCTTGTAAGGAGCCACCACGCAAGCACCTGCGCTTACCTCCGCTTTTGTGAGATAGACGGGAGTCAGCGCCGTGTTTGCCGACACGAACTTATTATAGTCGGTTCGTCTGTTCTGCGAACCGCCGAACGCCATCTTCATGTACGGTCGAAGCACCTTGTACATGCGAACAACGTTCGCCCACTTCATACGCTGTCGGAACTGCGGGTCTGTCTTTGCATCGTTAACTTGTGTCACCTTCTCTGACACGATTGTCTCACCACCACTCTGCTTAAACGTAAGGTTTCCTGCAGAGCCATTGAATTTTGAAATGATTCCTTTAAGAATTGCCATTGTTAAATTGTTTTTGGTTAAAGATTTTGTTAAATTGATTTAGAGGAAAGAGGAAGAGGAAGCTTTTAGAGGAAAGAGGAAGCTTTTAGAGGAAAGAGGAAGAGGACGCAAGAGGAAGCCAGAGGAAGCCAGAGGATGAGAGGACTCAAGAGGATTTTTGGGCTGGCTTTAGGGCTGGTTTAAGGCTGGCTTTAAGGCTGCCTTTAGGGCTGGCTCAGAGGCAGCCTTTCCTCTTTCCTCTGGCTTCCTCTTGCTTCCTCTTGCGTCCTCTTCCTCTTGAGTCCTCTTGCTTCCTCTTGCTTCCTCTTTTCCTCTAAAACCCTCTGGCTTTGCTTTTCTCTCGTTTCTTTCTCACTTCTTTCTTGCTTTCCATTCGATGTCATAGCGAGGTGAAAGCGAGGTTCTATCGAGGTGAAAGCGAAGGTAGAGCGAAGGTAAAGCGAAGAACTATCGAAGAGCTATCGAAGAGCTATCGAAGAACTATCGAAGAGGGTCTCTGAATTCTGTTTGCAAAGTTACGAAATTTCAAAACCGCATTTTCACCTTTTTGGTCGATAGTGGCACTTTTTGGCACTTTTTGGCAGTTAATGGTCGATAGTGGCAGATAATGGTCGAAAATGGCAGTTAATGGTCGAAAGTGGCAGTTAATGGTCGAAAGTGTCTTTTAAAAGCGTGTTTTAGAGTTGTTTTTCAAGAAAACATGGTGTTTTTCTCCCTTTTCTCTCCTTTTTCCCTGTTTTTCTTGCCAGAATGCGGAAGAAATCGTATCTTTGTAGCTGAATTTCAATAAAAAATCAAAAAAAAATCCCGAAACTATGGACAAACCTAATAACACAAAAAATCAACAACTAAACAATAGCAACACCCCTGCTGCTGGAAAGAACAACACCCCTGCTGGCCAGCGCAAAGAGGAGAAAGTATTGCTTGAAGGTGCGAACTGGAGGGATCTCCGCTTCTACCAGAAGACGGAGGTTCTCTACCAGCTCACATTCGTTTTCTGCGACCGGTTTCTTCCGAAGCACGGTGACAGAACCGTCGATCAGATGATTCAGGCGGCACGGTCGGGGAAGCAGAACATCATTGAAGGCTCGGAAGACGGAAAGACCTCCACAGAGATGGAGCTAAAACTGCTGAACGTGGCACGCTCTAGCATTCAGGAGCTCCGCGAGGACTTCCGTGACTTCCTCCTTGCTCGCCATCTCCCTCTCTGGGACAAGGGGCACCCTCGATACCATGGCATGCATGCGTTCACCAAGGCAAACAACACCCTCGACGCCTTCGAGCCTTTCTTCACCCGATGGACCGAGGAGGAGATGGCGAACACTGGCTACACGCTCTGCTGCCAGGTGGACGTGATGATGAACGGCTACCTCCACACCCTCGAAGAGCGGTTCAAGACAGAGGGCGGCATCCGGGAGCGCATGCACCGCGTCAGAACTGGCTATCGGGCTCAGCAAGACCAGAAAATGAAGCAAATGGAAGAAACCATACGGCTCCAGCAGCAAAGAATCATAGCCCTCGAAGCAGAACTTGCAAGGCTGAGAAACCTTTTAGCTGAGAGAGGAAGGGGTTAGAGGAAGGGTTTAGAGGAAGGTTTTAGAGGAGAG
>SAMEA3663036__coassemble_713_pt1 | contig 14272 bp, 14 predicted proteins | sample SAMEA3663036__metabat2_high_PE_014 | metagenome-assembled genome bin SAMEA3663036 (sample SAMEA3663036) | pig gut metagenome | biome: pig gut; feature: pig-associated habitat; material: faeces | place: France | collected 2012
TTTTGAGCATAATATTAATCAATTATTTAGGCGATTTTCAATTCCGCCAACAGGTTTATTATTATATATTAAATTAGGTGGGAGATTGCCATCCCTCACCTTAAGAGAAAAAAGGAAAAAACAATAAGAATCAGTAAATGTTTGTCTCACATAAACTCCGCAAGGAGAATATCGCAGAGTATCTGCTCTATATGTGGCAGGTGGAGGATATCATACGTGCCTTCGACTGCTATCTCCCGGCTCTCCGCCGTAACTACTTGAGTACTTTCGACCTTTCAGACGACGACCGTGAAGATTTGGCTGACTGGTATTCTGACCTTATACGTATGATGACTGAAGAGGGAAAGCGAGAAGGTGGGCATCTGCAAATAAACAAAGTTGTTATGCAGAACCTCGTGGAACTCCATAACCAGCTGCTCTCTTCTCCTAAGTTTCCATTTTATAGTGCCGCCTACTACAAGGTGCTGCCATATATCGTGGAGCTCCGCAACAAAGGCGACAAGGATGTGAACGAAATAGAGACCTGTTTCGATGCTCTCTATGGTGTCATGCTGCTTAGACTGCGGAAGCAGGAGGTTTCTGAAGATACCCTCTCTGCCATAAAGGAGATCTCTACCTTCATAGGCACTCTCTCCGATTATTATAAGAAAGACCGTGAGGAGGGGCTCGAATTTGAATAAAAACAGTCAGAAAAATGAACATACTTATCACAGGATGCAACGGACAGTTGGGAAACGAAATACAGCGCCTTCAAGGTGAATACCCCAACCATAGCTTCTATAATACCGACATTCAGGAATGCTGTCCGTCTGTTGCAAACTACTCAAAGTTAGATATCACAGACTCTGCAGCCGTCTCTGCCTTTGTTGAGGAACATAACATTCAATGCATCGTGAACTGTGCTGCCTACACAGCCGTTGACAAGGCAGAGGAAGAGGAGTCTTTCTGCCAACTTCTCAATGCCACAGCTCCTGCCATTCTTGCAAAGGCAATGGGTGAACGTAACGGATGGATCATACAGGTATCTACGGACTACGTCTTTGATGGAACCGCTCATATGCCTTACACAGAGGATGTTGCCACTTCTCCATCGAGTGTATATGGTGAGACGAAACTCGATGGGGAGCGTGCTGTCGTAGAGTTGTGCAAAGAGGCTGTGGTGATTCGTACGGCATGGCTGTATTCTGAATACGGAAAGAATTTCGTGAAGACAATGAAAACATTAGGCGAGACAAGAGACAGCCTCGGTGTCGTCTTCGACCAAATAGGTACTCCCACCTATGCTCTTGACTTGGCAAACGCCATCATGACCATTGTGGAGAAAGGCATAAAGCCTGGCATTTATCACTTCTCAAATGAGGGTGTCACCTCTTGGTATGACTTCACAAAGGCAATACATCGCATAGCAGGAATAACCTCTTGCCATGTACGCCCAATTCATACTCATGAATACCCTACTCCTGCCTGCCGCCCTGCATATAGCGTGCTCGACAAGACAAAGATAAAGAATGTCTATGGCATTCATATCCCACATTGGGAAGAGTCATTGGAAAAATGCATGGCAAACATGCAGGAATAACAGCTGAGAGAAGTATCTTAAAAGAGAAGAATCTTAAAAGAGAAGTCATTATAATAGGCAGCCATCAGAGAAAAGGTAGCCAGCAAAAAAGAACAGACAGAAAACAAGAGAAAAATCATTTTTATGAGCGTAGAAATAGAAAGAAGAAGAACGTTTGCAATCATTTCACACCCAGATGCTGGTAAAACCACACTGACAGAGAAATTCCTCCTCTTTGGTGGTCAGATACAGGTCGCGGGTGCAGTAAAGAGTAATAAGATACGTAAGACAGCCACTTCCGACTGGATGGAGATAGAGAAACAACGTGGTATCTCTGTAACCACATCGGTCATGGAGTTTGACTATAAAGACTATAAGGTGAACATCCTCGACACTCCTGGTCACCAAGACTTTGCTGAGGATACCTTCCGCACACTCACTGCCGTTGACAGTGCCATTATTGTTGTTGATAGCGCAAAGGGTGTTGAGACTCAGACACGAAAGCTTATGGAGGTGTGTCGAATGAGGAAGACTCCGGTGATTATCTTCATAAACAAAATGGACCGTGAGGGTCGCGACCCGTTTGATGTTCTCGATGAATTGGAGCAGGAACTGCAGATTCACGTGCGCCCATTGTCATGGCCAATCAATCAGGGTGCTAAGTTCAAGGGTGTGTATAATATCTTCGAGCAGCAGCTGAACCTGTTCACCCCTGACAAACAGAGGGTTACCGATAAGGTGGAGGTGGATATCGACAGTGAGGAACTGGAGAAAATGATTGGTGAGCGAGATGCACAGGAACTGAGAGACAACCTCGAACTCGTTTCGGGAGTGTATCCCGACTTTGATGTTGAGGCTTACCGTGATGCAGAGGTTGCTCCCGTCTTCTTCGGCTCTGCTCTCAATAACTTCGGTGTGCAGGAGCTGCTCGACTGCTTCGTAGAGATAGCACCTTCCCCACGCCCAACACAGGCAGAGGAGCGCATGGTTGACCCAGAGGAACCGAAGTTCAGTGGCTTTATCTTTAAGATCACGGCAAACATCGACCCTAACCATCGCTCTTGCATTGCCTTCTGTAAGGTATGCTCTGGAAAGTTTGTGAGAAATCAGCCTTATCTGCATGTTCGTCAGGGAAAGACGCTTCGCTTCTCTTCTCCAACTCAGTTCATGGCGCAGAGAAAGTCAACCATCGATGAGGCTTGGGCAGGAGATATCGTGGGACTTCCTGACAATGGCACTTTCAAGATTGGAGACACGCTCACAGAGGGTGAGAAGATTCATTTCCGCGGACTGCCTTCGTTCTCTCCTGAATTGTTCAAATACATTGAAAACGACGACCCTATGAAGGCAAAGCAGCTGGAGAAGGGAATCAACCAGCTCATGGACGAGGGTGTTGCCCAGCTCTTCGTAAACCAGTTTAACGGAAGAAAGATCATTGGTACTGTTGGTCAGCTGCAGTTTGAGGTTATTCAGTATCGATTAGAGAAAGAGTACAACGCAAAGTGCCGCTGGGAACCTATTCATCTCTATAAGGCGTGCTGGATAGAAAGCGACAACGAACAGGAGTTGGAGAACTTCAAAAAGCGAAAATATCAGTATATGGCGAAGGATAGGGAGGGAAGAGATGTCTTCCTCGCCGACTCGGGATATGTGCTGCAGATGGCGCAAGAGGACTTTAAAAACATCCGCTTCCATTTCACTTCTGAGTTCTAACAGAGCAGGGTGCTCCTTTGTTAGGTATCGCAGTAGGAATGATAACAATGACGTTGAATCCCGAAATTCTTAAAGTCTGAAAGACTTTCTGATAAACAAATGAATATTAAAAACGATAGCCTATGTTACAGATAAACAACCATGAAGACGCCTCTTTGGAGCGTTACCTCCTTGAAATAGGTCGTGAGGAACTGCTTACAGAAGAAGAGGAGAAGGCTCTTGCGATGAAAGCTCGTGAGGGCAGTCGTCGTGCGCAAGACCGTCTTGTCACGGCAAATCTAAAGCTCGTTGTTTCCATTGCAAAGAAATTTCAGGGAAAGGGGCTGCGTCTCCCAGATTTGATAAACGAGGGAAACCTCGGACTCTTGCGTGCTGCGGAGAAATACGACTGCAGAAGGGGTATTCGCTTTGCATCGTTCGCCACTATGTGGATTCGTGAGGCTATTGAGGAAGCTGTTGCTGAGCAGTCTCGTGTGGTTACAATGCCTTCCGACGACCTCTCCCGCATCAATAAGCTGAACGGATTGCGCTCTGCTTTTGAGCAGGAACATGGCATGAAACCGAACATAAACGAAATGGCGGAAGCAGCGAAAATGTCGGAGATAGAGGTGAAGAACGCCATGAAGGGCAGCTCAAGGCAGTATTCTGTCGATGCACCAATCAGGGAGGGAGCACCAAACACATTGCTCGACATCCTTGCTGCCGATATCCCTGCCACTGACAGTCAGACAGCTGTTGTGGCTGCTCGTGCGGAGATTGCTCGTGTTGTTTCTCTGTTAGACGATCGTGAGAGGAATGTCGTTACGGCATTTTATGGCATTGGTGAACCGGAGCAGACATTTGCAGAGATTGGCAAGCGATATGGCTTCTCTCGTGAGCGTGCGCGCCAGATTCGTAAGAAGGCGCTTCGCCACATGCGTTCCAAGACGAAGAATCGTTTCCTGCGCACTTATCTTTCTGAATAAACCGTAAGCAATGACATAATAGAGTGGCAATCACTCATAAACAAAAAAGAATAAAAAACAGTAATGAAAAAAATACTATTTCTCCTCCTCTTTCTTGGAGTGGCGTTCTGTGCATCAGCAAAAGAAAAGCAGAAGAAGCAGAAGGGACCAAAGTCAATACCAGTGTTCCTCTATGCCGTCTCTTCTTCGTTTAACGATAGCATCACCTATATCACTGATATACAGAAAGTAGATAGCGGATATATGGAACACAAGCATATTCTTGGTGGTATGAGAGAATATGTTGGTCAGTTGGATGCTTACTACAAGGCGAAGGGGCAACGTCGCTTGAACACCGTCTTCTTCAAAAAAGACCGTAAAAAAGCAGAGAAGGGTTTCATAAAGCTAAAGAAAAAGCTTATGAAGAACGGTGCTAACTTAAAGGTGCTGCCGCAAGGTGAGTTTACATTTAAGTCCGAAAAGCGTCCTGCAGCAGAGTAGGCTGACGGCTCCTTTTCGAGAAAATGAAGTGTAACCATTTTTTTGCACACAACCACTTTCCACTCACGTATTGTTTAACTGTTATCCTCAGAAGATAATAGAACCTCCTAAAACAGAATGAGCAAGAGATTTTTCCGTTTGGCAGACTGGACAATAGATATCGACCCTCAAACAGAGTCGAACGATATCTTCCGCCAGTATATACCGAATTTCCTTCCGTTTGAGATAAAGGAGGAGGATGCCGACGAACAGTCTCATCTCTTTTCTTTTCTCATCGACAATGGTATCGCCTCGCTGAAGGAAGAATATGCGGAGAAGAGTTCTCTCTTTGAGAATACCAACGGAAAGATATTCATTCATCTCTCTGAAGAGAAGGAATATACGTTTGTGATAAAAGATATGCACGACGATTATTGTGCTATCCTGATGTGCAACAAAGGTTTCTCTTCCTTTCGTTGCGCTCTCTTTGGAGATGCCGACAGTAGAATCTACGGACTCAGCAATGCTCTCATGCTTGCCTTCGTGCATTCTGGCTCACAACGCCAGACGGTTGTCATTCACGCTTCCATGATACGCCATGAAGGCTATTCTTATTGCTTTGTGGCAAAGAGTGGAACGGGAAAGAGCACGCAGTCTGCCAATTGGTTGAAGGTGATTCCTCAGACAGACCTTATGAACGACGACAATCCACTCCTTCGCATTCAAAATGGGGTGGTGTGGAGCTATGGCTCGCCATGGAGTGGAAAGACACCTTGCTATCGTGATGTGAAGGCTCCATTGGGTGGCATTGTGAACATCATGCGGAGTAAAGAAAACCACGTGGAGCAACTGAAGGATGTCTTTGCCTACGGCAGAATACTTCCTTCTTTTTCATGTATGAAGTCTGATGCCGTGAAGTATCGTGAGGTGTGCCAAACGGTAGAGGGAATCGTCTCTTCTGTAGGCATTTATAACCTTTTCTGTACACAATATCCTGAATCGGCAATCGTCTGTCACGATGCCGTATGCGTAAACAAGAAACACCACAGTAAATAAAAAAAAGTTATGACACGATTGTCTGCCTCGTTAGCCATGACACAAGTCCGTGAACTGCTGAAAGCGGGACACACCGTAACAATTCCCGTGCAAGGAAAGAGCATGTGGCCATTCCTCTCTGGAAATGGGAACAAAGCGGTTATCTCTTCCCCTGAGCATTTCGCTCTCCACGATGCCATACTCTTCGAACTCTCTTCAGGGGTGTTTATCCTCCATCGTGTCGTAGGCATTGAAGGCGACACTGTTTTTCTCTGTGGCGATGGCAACACAACCATTGAGCGTTGCAAGCGGAGCGATATAGTGGGTAGGGCGACTGCCTTTATCAAAAGGGGACAGAAGCCTGTCTTTCTTTCCACCTCACGGAAATGGAAACTCTATAGCTTCTTCTGGACAAAGCTATACCCCGTCAGAAAGCCCATTATAATTCTTTATCGTGCGTATTGCAAGGTCTTTCGCAGGTAATTCTTCACCACTCCATAATCATCAATCCCATTCCCAATCCCTCAAAACAATTCTTTTTTTTATGAGAAAACGTCCTGGTGTTGTCTCCCGAAAAATGGGAGAGCAGTATTTCCTCATCTCTGAAGGAGAAGAGAATATCGATTTCAGCCGTTTGATAAGCCTTAGTCCAGTTGCCTTAGACATCTGGCAGGGACTTCCCGATTCTTCTATCTTTTCTATCGACGATATGGTTGACATTCTCTTGAAAGAATACGATGTCGATGAGAAAACGGCACGTGCTGATCTCGAGGAACTTGCAGAGCAGTTGATAAAGGCGGGAGTGATCATAGAGCAGTAATCTTCTCTTTGCCAGCAGAAAAAACTTTTCAAACCCTGTTTACTTATGACAACAAACAATAGAATATGTGCCCTTTTCGGCATTGAACGCCCAATCATTCAGGGAGGAATGGTATGGTGCAGCGGATGGCGACTCGCCTCTGCAGTAAGTAATTGTGGCGGACTCGGACTTCTCGGAGCAGGTTCCATGCATCCTGAGACGCTCGTTGAGCACATACAGAAAATGAAACAAGCCACTCAGAAGCCTTGGGGTGTGAACGTTCCTCTCATGTATCCCGAGATAGAACGCCTCATGGATATTCTCATTTCAGAAGGTGTGAAGATTGTGTTCACCTCGGCAGGAAGTCCGAAGAAATACACGCAGCGTCTACATGATGCGGGCATAAAGGTGGCTCATGTGGTTTCGAGTAGTCTTTTTGCAAGGAAATGTGAGGAGGCGGGAGTAGATGCTATTGTTGCTGAGGGCTTTGAGGCAGGAGGACACAATGGTCGTGAGGAGACAACCACCATGGCGCTCATCCCTTCTGTTCGCAAGGCAACAACACTCCCTTTGATTGCTGCTGGTGGAATAGGCTCTGGACAAGCAATCCTTGCTGCTGAGGCTCTTGGTGCGGAGGGTGTGCAGATAGGTACTCTTTTCGCACTCGCAGAAGAGAGCAGTGCATCGCCTGCTTTCAAGGAATTGTGTCTCTCCCTTTCTGAAGGTGGCACCATGCTTTGTCTAAAGAAACTTTCTCCCACTCGTCTTGTGAAGAACACTCTTTACGAAAGAATAGCAGAGGCGGAGGCGATGGGTGCTGAGGCAGAGGAGCTTCGCGCACTCTTAGGGCAAGCAGCCTCCAAGCGTGGCATCTTCCTTGGTGAAACGGCTGACGGAGAGGTGGAGATTGGTCAAGTCGCTTCTGCTATCACCTCCATTGATTCCGTAAGCACCATCATGTCTCGCCTTCTTCAAGAATATGAAGAAACAAAGCGTCGACTCTTAGGGTAATAGCAAAGCTTTGCCTGCGAATTCATCCAAACTGTTCAAGCCTTACCGGTTTCAAACCGTGAGAGCAATCAAAACAAAAAAGGCTGTCAAAAAGAAAAAAAAGCAATGCTGACACATCCTTATTCTTGTGTGGGCAATCAAACAAAAAAGCCTGTCAACAGATTCTGTCGGCAGGCTTTTTGTGATTCGTGCAGGATTCAAACCTGCAACCTTCTGATCCGTAGTCAGATGCTCTATTCAGTTGAGCTAACGAACCAATTTCCACAATTTCGTGACTCCTGCAGGATTCAAACCTGCAACCTTCTGATCCGTAGTCAGATGCTCTATTCAGTTGAGCTAAGGAGCCGTATTTCGTAATTGCGGGTGCAAAGGTACTGCTTTTTTCGTTACTATGCAAGTTTTTTTCGATGTTTTTTCGTTTTTTCGCTGATTTTTCTCATTTTTCCTCTTTTTCTTGTTGAAAATCAATTTCCCATAGAGTCTTTTCAACGGTAAAAATTCAAATACAGTCAAGATGCCTTTCAACACTTTCGAAGTCCTTTCAAAACCCTTTCAAAACTTTCGAAGCTCTTTTTAGCCTAATTGGTACGGCACGACCTGGTCGTGCCGCTTTTCCTTTATCTCCTCCTTGCCCCCATAAACAATCTTTTCTAAGGAGCCTTGCTTTCAAGATTCAGCAGGAACTTTTTTTTATCTAACCCTCCCGCAAAACCAGTTAGGGAGTGCTTGGCGCCAACGACACGGTGGCAGGGAATGAAAATATCTATGCCGTTGGCACCAATGGCTTGCGCCACTGCTCTCACACCCTTTTCGTTACCAATTGCCTTCGCAATCTCCATATAGCTTCTGGTTTCTCCGTAAGGAATATCGAGCAATGCCTTCCAGACGCAAAGCTGAAAATCGGTCCCGACAGGCAGCAGCGGTATTTCGAACTCTCTTCGCTTGCCAGCGAAATATTCATCCAGCTGTCTCTTTGCCTCCTCTATCACTGCCGACGACCGTTTTCTGAACTCTGCATTCAACAACCTTTCCAGTCTCCTTCTGCTCCGTTCTGCGCAAGGCATGTCATTCCAGTCGCAGAGACACAGAGCATCTTCTGTTGATGCAATGATAAGTTCTCCACATAGTGAGGAGTAGTGTTGTATGCAAATCACTTTCTTCATGTTCCTTTAGTCAGCAAATATTTTCTGTTTATGTTCTATCTATAAGTAGGTGTGCAAAATTATTTTTATAATGATTGTATTGATTGGTGATGTAGAATCAGTATGTGACATAAAGGAGTGTAGCGACTCCTACTCGACTGTTGTCACTTGCTGATAATGCGCAGTAGGCGATGCAAGGATTATAAAAATAATTTTGCACACCTACTTAACATTTTCTGCAAAGTTACACATTTTCTCTGACAACCAATACAAAAAACTATTAATCATAGTGAATTTTTTTTATTATGGCAGGAAAAACGTTGAGTGTATTTTTTTTATTTTTCCGCAAAAGTAGGTGTAATAATTTAAAAGCAAAGAAAAAACGGGAAAAAACTTGGCTTTAACAATAAATAATCTGGTTTTACACAATAAATAACATATATCATTCGTTATTAAATAGGTGTGCGGAGTTATTTTTTATAATCCTTGCACTGCCCATCGCTCATTGTCAGTAAGTGATGACAGTCGAGAGAGGAGTCGCTACACTCCTTTATATCACATGCTGAAACTCCACCCCTAAACGATACCATTTTTGTAAGTTCAAATTCTGCACACCTACTAAAAAATATATGAACAGACTATTTTTATTCTTAGCAACAATATTCTTTGGAATAGAAGTGTCGGCACAGACATTCACTCTGAAGGGAAAGGTGACAGACGAGAATCAGGACCCTCTGGAGCTCGCCACTGTTACCGTTACACCTGCTCTTAAAGTTGCATTCACGAATCTTAAAGGAGAATACAAGATGACGGTACCTACGGCAGACAGTGTCGTGGTGAAATTCTCAATGGTGGGATACAAGACAAAGACGAGGGTGTTGAGAAATCCGAAGGGTGTACAGACACTACAGATACAACTTTTCAGTGACAACCAGATTGATGAGGTTACCGTTACACAGAAGCGTAGGCAGACAACAACGACAGAACAGCTTTCACACGATGACCTTATGGACGTAAGGCGCAGTGCCTCTATAACGGGAAATGCTGTGGAGGACATGATTCAGACGCAGGCTGGTGTCTCCACACATTCTGAGCTATCGTCGCAATACAATGTTCGTGGAGGTGCCTTTGATGAAAACTCGGTATATATCAACAACGTTGATGTCTACCGACCATTCCTTGTGAGAAGTGGACAGCAGGAGGGTCTCTCGGTCATTAACCCAGATATGGTGGAGTCTGTTGGCTTCTCTTCTGGAGGCTATGAGGCAAAGTACGGCGATAAGATGTCGTCTGCCTTGGACATAAAATACCGCAGACCGTCGAAGTTTGAGGCAAACGTAACGGCATCACAGCTCGGAGGAAGTGCCTTTGTTGGATTCTCTACAAAGAAATTCTCTTGGAGCAATGGCATTCGCTATAAAACCATCAAGGGACTCCTTGGCTCTATGGATACAAAGGGTGAGTACAGTCCGAATTTCCTTGACTATCAGACGTATCTCGTTTACAATCCCAACAAGCGATGGGAGTTCTCCTTCCTTGGAAACATCTCTGAAAACCATTATAACTTCATTCCTGTGAACCGTGAGACAACCTTCGGAACACAGCAGAACGTGAAGTCGTTCAAGGTGTATTTCGACGGGCAAGAGAAAGACCTTTTCAGAACTTTCTTCGGAACATTCGGAATAAAACGCTTCTTAGCTCCGAAAACAAGTCTTACGCTCTATGGCTCTGCCTTTAAGACAAAGGAACAGGAGACATACGACATACAGGGACAGTATTGGCTCGACCAAACGGAGACCTCAGAGAATATTGGTGTGGGAACATACATGGAGCATACGAGGAACTTCCTCAATGCAAGCGTGTTATCGGCGAAACTCCTTCTCGACCATAAGTCACGCACTCACGACTTCCTCATGGGCATGACAATAAAGAAGGAGCATATCAAGGAGAAAGCAAGGGAGTATGAATACCGCGACTCGGCAGGATATAGCATTCCGCATACTGGTCAGGATCTCCAAATGATTTACAACCTTGACGCAAAGAACACTCTCGACGCAACACGCTTCGAAGTATTCGCACAAGACAGTTACCGCTTCACCTCAGGAGGATGGGCAGAAGAGGGAGAAAGAGACGAGAACCGCATGACGCTCTACACGCTCAACTACGGTCTCAGATTCTCTAACTGGTCGTTCAACAAAGAGTCTATTGTCTCACCAAGGGTTTCCCTCGCCATTGTTCCTGGTTCAAATCATGATGTCACATGGCGATTTGCTGCTGGACTATATTATCAAGCACCTTTCTATAAGGAGCTGAGAGACACCACAACCGTAAACGGCATCACAACGGCTGTCTTGAATAAGAAGATAAAGTCGCAGAGGTCTATTCACTTCATTGCCGCTTACGACCGCCGTTTCACCATGTCAGAGAAACGCTACCGATTCTCTGCAGAGGCATACTATAAGGCGCTCGGAAATCTTGTGCCGTATTCTGTCTCTAACGTGAAGGTGGTTTATTACGGTACGAACGAGGCTTCGGGACATGCTGCGGGTATTGACCTGAAGCTATATGGCGAGTTTGTGCCAGGAACAGACTCTTGGGTGTCTTTCTCGCTCATGGACACAAAGATGAAGCTCCACGGGAAGTCTGTTGCTCTGCCAACCGACCAGAGATATTCTGTGAACCTTTTCTTCACCGACTATTTCCCAGGAACAGACAGATGGAAGATGTCGCTGAAGTTAGCCTATGCTGATGGCCTTCCGTTTGCAGCTCCTCATAGGGGTATCGAGGAGAACAACTTCCGTGCTCCGGCTTATAAGCGTTGCGATATTGGCATGAGCTTCTGTGCCTTGAAAAATGAGCGAAGGGTGGAGAACACCGCTATTACTGGCGAGCAGGGGAAGGTGATGGGATTTGCGAAGCGCGACAAGAAAAAGCTGTTCCGAAACCTTTGGTTAGGTGTTGACTGTCTGAACCTCTTCGGTATTAGCAACGTGAACTCATACTATTGGGTTACTGACATACAAAACAACCAATATGCCGTTCCGAATTATCTCACTGGACGACAGCTGAACTTCAAGATACAAGCGGAATTCTAAGGAACTCTTTAAGAAAAAAAGATTCTAAGGAACTCCTTAACCTTTTAAAAATAATTACTATGATCTGTGTTCTTTGAAATAAAGAAGTAGAAAGACAGATAATCTCCTCCTTTATGAAGGAGTTCATATCTATATAACCCTCCTCCTAAACAGAAAAATGACACTAAGTAGGTGAAAAAATAAAAAAAATATATCTTTTTCCAAGAAAAATTTCTTAGATTAGGATATTATTCGTAACTTTGCAGAAGATAAGCAGGCGAAAGCCTATTCTGAATACATCACGATTGTTTCACAATATTAATAGAAAAATAAATTGGGAAAAGTATTAGTTATTGGCTGTGGCGGAGTTGCCAGTGTTGCCATTCAGAAATGTGCGCAGAACGCTTCGGTGTTTAACGAGATTTGCATCGCATCACGCACGGTGAGCAAATGTGACGCCCTGAAGAAGAAACTTGAGGGAAAGACAACGGCTGTTATAACCACAAGAAAGGTTGACGCAGACAATGTCGAGGAACTCAAAGCACTCATCAATGATGTGAAACCAGACATCGTTCTCAACCTCGCTCTCCCATATCAGGACCTTACCATTATGGAGGCTTGCCTCGCTTGTGGAGTCGACTATGTGGACACCGCAAACTACGAGTGCGAAGACACTAACGACCCAGAATGGAGAGCAATCTATGAAGCACGTTGCAAGGAAAAGGGATTCACCGCCTATTTCGACTACTCATGGCAATGGGCTTACCGAAAGAGGTTTGAAGAGGCTGGACTGACGGCATTGCTCGGAACAGGCTTCGACCCAGGAGTAACAAGTGTCTTCTCTGCATACGCACTGAAACATTACTTTGACGAGATACATACCATAGACATACTCGACTGCAATGGTGGAGACCACGGATATCCTTTCGCGACAAACTTCAATCCAGAGATAAACCTCCGCGAGGTGAGCGCAAACGGCTCTTACTGGGAGAACGGTCACTGGGTGGAGACAGAGCCAATGGAAATCAAACGAGTGTATAACTTCGATGGAGTAGGGGAGAAGGATATGTACCTCCTCCACCACGAAGAAATCGAATCGCTCGCACAGAATATCCCTGGCGTGAAGAGAATCAGATTCTTCATGACATTCGGACAGAGCTACCTCACACACATGAACTGTCTGCAGAATGTCGGAATGCTCGGAACAGAGCCAGTGGAATTTAACGGACAGCAGATTGTGCCTATACAGTTCCTTCGCACTCTACTTCCAGACCCTGCTTCACTCGGTCCACGCACTGTAGGAAAGACAAACATCGGATGTATCTTCACAGGAATAAAGGACGGAAAGGAAAAGAGCATATATATATATAATGTATGCGACCATCAGGAATGCTACAAAGAGGTGGAGTCACAGGCAATCTCCTACACAACAGGTGTTCCAGCAATGATTGGCACTTCTCTCGTTCTTCAGGGACTATGGAAGAAACCAGGTGTGTTCAACGTTGAAGAGTTCGACCCAGATCCTTATATGGATGCTCTGAACAAATGGGGACTTCCTTGGAAGGTTGACGAAAATCCGGTATTGGTAGATTAATTGACCATATCATATTATACAGATTTGTTATAACTTTGTTAGTAATCATGTTTTTGATTGAAAAAGCATGATTGCGCAACACCGACGGCATCGTGAGATTCTGCCGGTGTTTTTCATTTCATTATATTACAAAAAAAATCTACTCGCCTATATAGAGAAATACCTATACTCTTCAATAGAGCATTTAAAAAAGGTGAAAGAACATTCACAAAAAAAACTTAAAACCCAAAAACAGAAAAATCATGACTCCAAAAGAGATACGCAACGAAAAGTTAGCACAGAAAATCATTAAGAACCTTCAAGAACGACATATGAAGGCTTATTATTGTAGAACAGCAGATGAGGCTGTTGAGAAGGTTCTGGAATTGATTCCTGACGGAAGCAGCATCACATGGGGCGGCTCAATGACACTACGTGATATGGGGATTGTAAAGGCTCTTCATGAGAAGAACACCTACACGCTCTATGATCGTGACCTCCCTAATGCTAATCCTGCGGAAATATATCTTCAGGCTTTCCATTCTGACTTCTACCTCTCAAGTGCTAATGCCTTGAGCGAAGACGGAGTCATTGTGAACATTGACGGTAACGGAAATCGTGTTGCTGCCATCACGTTCGGTCCAAAGAACGTAATCTTCGTAATTGGAATGAATAAGGTTTGTCAGGATGCTGAGAGTGCACTAAAGCGAGCTCGTTCAACAGCAGCACCAATAAACACCGCACGATTCAATATCTCCACTCCTTGTTCTGTTGACGGTGTTTGTCACAACTGCAAATCTTCAGATTGTATCTGTAACTATATCCACTTCCTCCGAAACTCTCCAAGAGGAAAGCATCAGGTGATACTCGTAGGAGAAGACTGGGGATATTGAGCATCTTGAGATAATTGAGCATCTTGAGATAATTGAGCATCTTGAGATAA